>Ga0007801_10000222_pt1 | contig 18176 bp, 17 predicted proteins | sample CryBogmetaGMA2M_FD_60372 | JGI IMG/M metagenome (GOLD analysis project Ga0007801, IMG submission 60372) | Freshwater microbial communities from Crystal Bog, Wisconsin, USA - MA2M | ecosystem: Environmental > Aquatic > Freshwater > Lake | place: Crystal Bog, Wisconsin, USA | collected 2009-07-06
GAGTCGTTGCCATATTCAAGACCGTAGGCTTCTCGGTGACTGGCTAAGGGGAGCTTATTAGGCTTTCTGGCTAGCGCCAGCCCCTTATGAGCATGGTGAGCCAAGGCAGAACCAAAGATGAAGCCACGCGATTCAATGCCTAAAATATGGGTGTAATCAAAAGTCTTAGCCAGATCATCTAATTGTCGAATAGCCTCTTTAAAAGCTGCTGGATCGGCCAACAATGGGGAGATGTCCCTAAAGAGAATTCCGGGCCTTGGAAAGTCTGGGACTCCAGGTAGATAATCTAATAAATTCATTATTTGCAGACATGAAAACAGAATTACTCATTATTACCGCATTGGAGTCCGAGCTCAAGCGTGCAGCATTGCCGCAGGGGGTAGAGATTGTCTATTCTGGTATTGGCAAGATTAATGCCACACTCACCACTCTTAAGGCAATACAGGAGTTGCAACCCAGAAGAATTGTGAACTTTGGCACTGCTGGTAAAGTAAATCCACAACTGCAAGGCTTATTAGAAATAGCCAGAGTGATTCAGCGTGATATGCAAACCGAACCTTTAGCCCCAAGAGGGCAAACTCCCTTTTGCCCAAGACCATTTGAATACTTCTCCTTGAGCGGTGAACATTTATGTGGCACCGGAGATAACTTTGTGACGGCACTTGATCCTTGGCTGCATGATCAAAAAGTAGACGTTGTCGACATGGAGCTATTCGCTATTGCCACCGTTGCCCATCAGCTAGGAATTCCATGGCAGTCATTCAAATATATTACTGATGATGCTAATGAAGATTCTGGAAATGATTGGCAAAAAAAAGTGAATCATGGCCAAGCGCTTTTTTTAGAAAAGCTTACTGATCTGATGAAGTGTTGATCAGGCGTACACATGAATTCTGAAAAGCCTTGGCTAAAGAACTACCCTGATGGGGTGCCTCATGAGATCGACCTTTCTCATTATTCTTCATTGGTAGAGTTATTCGAAGAATCGTTCAAGCGCTATCCCAATCGCGTTGTCCTAGAGTCGATGGGCAGGACGATCACTTACCAAGAGCTAGACCATCTTTCAAAAGACTTTGCTTCCTATCTTCAAACCCTGGGTTTAGAACCTGGTTCACGGGTTGCCATTATGTTTCCGAATGTCACGGAATACTTGGTGACAATGTTGGGAACACTGCGGGCAGGTTTTGTGGTTGTCAATGTCAATCCTTTATATACACCCAGAGAGCTTGAGCATCAACTCAAAGATAGTGGGTCGGACGTACTGGTGATTTTAGAAAACTTCTGCCACGTCTACCAACAGATTGCAGATCAGGCGCCACTAAAGAAAGTCATCGTCAGCAGCCTTGGTGAGCTTCTCGGTATCAAGGGTCTGGTGATCAACTTCGTGACACGCAATATTAAAAAGCTCGTACCCCCATGGGATTTCCCATGCATCCGATTTCATGAGGCTTTGAAGTTTGGTAAAGAACACTCTTTTTCTATGCCTACTATTGGCTTGGACGATGTTGCCTTCTTGCAATATACCGGCGGCACTACCGGAATATCTAAGGGCGCCATACTGCTTCACAGAAACCTGCTCGCGAATGTGATTCAAATTGAGACTTGGCTAGAGCCAGGACTCAAAGATGCAAGAGTTGAGCAGCTGGTCTTCTTATGTGCATTACCACTTACCCATATTTTTGCCTTAACTGCTTGTGCTTTATTGGGCATGCGCAAAGGGGGCTTATTGATTCTGGTACTTAACCCCAGAGATATTTCTGGGTTTATCAAGATACTCATGAAACATCCGAATATCAATATATTTCCGGGAGTGAATACCTTATTTCATGCCTTGGTTCACCGACCTGAATTCTTAAATGTAAAGCTACAGAATTTGTTGGTCACCATCGGTGGAGGGATGGCTGTGCAAAAGAAAACTGCAGATCTATGGCAAAAACTGACAGGTATACCCATTGCTCAGGGCTATGGTTTATCTGAAACCTCGCCAGTGGTTTGCGTCAACTCACCCTTGGTTGATTTTTTTACTGGGTCTATCGGTATGCCCGTTCCAAGTACAAATGTGGTCATCTTGGATGATGATGGTGTGGAGTTGCCAAATGGTACTCCGGGGGAGATTTGCATTAAGGGCCCTCAAGTGATGGCAGGCTACTGGAATCAAGCAGAAGAAACAAAACGCTTTATTACTACTGATGGTTTTTTTAAGTCTGGCGACATTGGCATCATCGATGATGAGGGCTTCATCACCATTGTTGATCGCAAAAAGGACATGATTGTTGTCGCAGGTTTTAAAGTATTTCCTAACGAAGTCGAGGAAGTGATTTCACAGATTCCGGGAGTCCGGGAGTGTGCCGTTATCGGAGCCCCCCACCGAAAGCTGGGGGAGATCGTAAAGGCTTATATCGTCAAAGACGATCAGCATCTAACAGAGGTGCAAGTGATTCAGTTTTGCAAAGAGCAAATGACGAATTACAAGCGCCCAAGAAAAATCATCTTTGTTCATGATTTGCCTAAATCTAATGTGGGCAAGATCTTGCGTCGTGATCTCAGAACTCTATAAGCTGGGCTTATAGAGTTCACCTTACATTTATTTGCTTGGTGTTTTACCAACCATTTTTGCAGCACGTAAGAAATCAAAGTCCACACCCTTATCCGCTTGTGTCACTGTGTCTAAGAATAATTTCTTGTAGCCACGATCTGCAGTAGGTTCAGTGATGGGATTATCTATCATGCGCTTGGCAAGCTCTTCATCAGAAATGAGCAGGCTAATCTCGCGATTCTGGACGCTTAAACGAATGCGATCGCCATTGCGAACTTGAGCTAGTGGGCCGCCGATAGCAGATTCAGGGGTGACATGCAACACGATCGTGCCAAATGCGGTTCCACTCATCCGTCCATCGGAGATGCGCACAATATCTTTGACGCCTGCGCGTGCTAATTTCATGGGAATGGGGATGTAGCCAGCTTCAGGCATCCCAGGCGCTCCCTTGGGTCCAATATTCTTCAATACTAGGATGTCATCAGCTGTGACATCGAGATCTGGGCTATCAATACGGGTCACTAGATCCTCTGCATTTTCAAACACCACTGCGCGACCTTCATGTTCCATCAGTTTTTCATTGGCTGCAGACTGCTTAATTACTGCTCCACCTGGGGCTAGGTTGCCATGCAAGACTGCGATACTGCCACGTGGATAAATGGGATCATTGAATTTACGCACCACATCTTGCTTAAAGCTTGGCGGTGCAGCATCAATTTCTTCACCCAATGTTCTGCCAGTAACAGTCATCGCATTGAGCTTTAATAAAGGCTTCAGTTCGCGCAAGAGAGTGGTCATGCCACCAGCATCATGGAAGTTTTCCATGTAGTGATCGCCAGATGGTTTGAGATCCAATAAAACGGGGGTCTCATCACCCATCTTGTCGAGCGCTTCTAAATCGATTTCAAGACCCATGCGACCAGCAATCGCTGCCAGATGAACAATGCCGTTGGTAGATCCGCCTATTGCTAATAAAACACGCATTGCGTTTTCAAAGGCATCAGCCGTTAAGACTTTATCGATGGTTAAACCATCTATCGCCATTTGTACTGCACGAGTACCAGTCTCTTCCGCAATCCGAATTCTATCGGCGGTAACGGCTGGTGGAGATGCGCCACCAGGAACTGTCATACCTAAGGCTTCTGCAATGCAAGCCATCGTACTGGCAGTTCCCATCACTGAACAGGTGCCTACACTAGCGACGAGTTGGTCATTGACCTCATCTTTTTCAGCTTCATCAATTTCGCCTGCGCGGAATTTGCCCCAGTAACGGCGACAGTCAGTACAGGCGCCAACGCGTTCGCTGCGATGTGAGCCAGTTAACATCGAGCCGGTGATCAATTGGATTGCTGGAAGACCAGCAGAAGCGGCACCCATCATTTGTGCCGGAACCGTTTTATCGCATCCGCCAATCATCACAACGGCATCCATCGGTTGAGCGCGCAACATCTCTTCGGTGTCCATCGACATCAGGTTGCGTAAATACATGCTGGTTGGTGCAGCAAAGCTCTCATGAATGGAGATGGTAGGGAAGTCCATTGGCAAGCCACCCGCAAGCATGACACCGCGCTTCACTGCTTCAAGCAGTTGCGGCATATTGCCATGACAAGGGTTGTAGGCGCTACCGGTATTAATAATGCCAATCACTGGACGATCTAATGCGCTATTGGTATAGCCGGCACCCTTAATGAACGCCTTGCGTAAGAACAAAGAGAAGCCCTTATCTCCGTAACTGGTCAAACCTTTCCGTAAGCCAGATTCAGCAGGCTTTTCGGCAGTATTTTTGGGTTTAGTACTCATGATTATGTTGTCTCTGACGATTGTTTTTATTGACTACGTATTTAACTAGTGATTGTAGCGATTTGGGCAAACTGGAGTGCTTATATCCCCGGGCCCCAGCGATATTGCCAGGCTGCACCGATCAGGTCATAGTTGTTGCTCGTTCTAGAGTAGGCACCAGTGCTGGCATAGAATTTGATTGCATTGTGTTTATCGATCGGGGTAGAGAAGGTAGCACCAAAACGCCAATTTTCCTGTGAGGCACCAGTAGGGTTGCCGTTGATCGACGATTGACCGCCAGTGAAATAGGTAGCATCTACTGATAGCCAGGCAGTGGATGGCAAGTAGTAAATGACATGACTCTCTGCAGAATAGATTGGTGCTTGAGAAAGAGAATTACCGCCTACGAAATTTTTATTATCTGTAAAGATGGTTGCCGCTCCAGCAAGCTCAAAGCGCCATGGACCAATTGCTTGAGAACCACCAAACCCTGGCTGGATAAACCAACGATTGGCGCCAACGTTTAGCAGTTGATTGCTGTCATATTTACCCCAGGGTATGGAGGCAGCCATACTTGCGCCAATAATGAGATCTTGTTTATAGCTTTTGAACTCTTCAGAGGATAAGGCGGGGGCCCCATATAAATTCACCGATGCTCTGATGATGGGATCTGACAAGCCTTCAGATGAAGCATTAAATGTTTGGCTGCCTATTTTTGCTGTTCCAGATAACTCGGCATAGGGTAGTGCTATGCCAAGTTTGGCTGATTGTCCGCCAACATCAAAAATATGCGCATAGGTCAAGACTTCACTTGTGAGGGTATGTTGGCTACTTTTAGCCTGCGCAATTCCACCAGCAATAAAGTTTAAACCGATCGGTGCATTGGAATAAGCACGAGGTTCGATTTCTTGCGCTTGACTTAGTTTTGGCAAGAGGGTGACAAGCAGTAATCCAAACCCACATAGCGTATTGCAGAGAGTGCGGTTGACTTGCATATCCACCATCAGGATTTAGTCCGCCCACCAAAAAAAAGTTCCCTTGTCGAAATTTTTCCTAAAGAAATACTAATTCCACAAAAGACAAGATAAGGCCATACGATAAGCCAGTAAACAATTGATAGAGCTAGGATGTTGAGTGGGTCACCGTGTCCGAAATTAAAAATTCCAGCCAGAAACCCAGCACCATGAATCAGGCTGCCGATGCCGCTTTCTAAATAGCTCAAAAATAGAATTGAAAAAAGATACAGAATGGATTTTATAAATAGTGCGCCAAATAATCCTCGGGACCTATCGTAATCCATCGGATAGATTGCTTGTGTGAGTACCATGAATTTCGCGCAGAGGGCTGCCTTGATTAAGGCAAAGCCAAAGACAGGTAGCTTTAATTCGTCATGCTGAAAACGAGTTGCTGCTAAAAATGCAAGAGCACAAAACCAAATTGCAAAATATAGGCTTAATAGACCAACTTTAATAAATTCTTCTTTAATTTTTTCTTTAAGCATGATCTTATTTTTGTGTATGTCCGCTGACTATAGATCCTGTATTTGGGCCAAGTTTTTTAAAGCTAAATAAAGAAAGTAGCATTAACAAGCCAACTATAATAAACGTCGCCTGAAAATCTATCGTAGTAGGTGTCGAGGTATTTTCTTCGCGAAGTAACATGCAAAACTGAAGTATCACTGCTGCTACAGAAACGCCTATACCTTGTGATAGCTGGGTAATGGTGCTGAAGAGTGTATTGGCCCCATTCATTTTATCTGTTGGCACATCAGCAAAAGCCAAGGTTTGTAGACAAGTAAATTGCATAGATCTGCTTGTACCATAAATAAACATCACTATACAAATGAAGATGACGTTTGTGCTAGGGGATAGCAGACCACAAAGTACTGCAGCAGCAGCTGAAATTGCGGCATTGATAATTAAGATGTTTCTAAATCCAAACAATCTCAGTAAGAGAGGGGTCATGGGTTTAAGCCCAAGATTTCCAAGCATTGCTGGTAGTAACAGTAAGCCAGATACAAAAGGGCTGTATCCAAAAGCGATCTGAAACATTAGCGGAGCTAGAAAAGGGGTTACGCCAATTAAGATGCGGACAAATGAGCCCGACATCACCGTAACGGCAAAACTCGGAATATGAAGAATACTAAAGTCTAGAATGGGCGAGGGATGCTTTTTTGCATGCCAAGTTGCGATCAAGCACAACGTTGTTGCACCCAATACGTAATACGCAATCTCTTGGGTGACGCCTCTATTAGCGAGACTTTCAAGCGCGCCAATAATAGTTGCTAGAGTGACTCCCGTAAGGGTAAATCCAAGCCAATCCAAGGGGCGATATTCTTTTTTTTCTTCATCTATTGAGAATCTATTGACTAAAAGCATGCCGATAAGGCCAAGAGGAATATTGAGAATAAAGACCCATTGCCAAGAAAAAAAGGTTGTCAAAAATCCACCAAGTGGCGGGCCGATAATAGGGGCGACTAAGCCTGGCCAAGTAATTAATGCAATGGTTTTAGCTAGCTCTGTTTTTGGTGTTGTACGTAGGACTATCAGCCTGCCTACAGGCACCATCATGGCGCCGCCAATCCCCTGAAGAATACGTGCAGCCACAAATTGCTCTATTCCTTGACTGAGAGCGCAGAGGGTGGATGCGAAGGTAAAAATCCCAATCGCTGATCCAAATACCAAGCGTGATCCAAACCGATCTGCTAGCCAGCCACTAATTGGGATAAAGATTGCCAGTGTGATGAGGTAAGAAGTGATGCCAATGCTTGCATCAATAGCGCTAATACCAAAAGTATTGGCCATCTGAGGTAAGGCTGTAGTGATCACCGTACCGTCGAGATTTTCCATAAAGAAGGCGGTTGCTACGATCAGTGGCTGAAGATGCTTAGATAAGCCCTTATTGTTCATAATCAACAGTCCTGGATCATGTGCCTTGACTTATGGAGTGATATATTGCCCTTTCCAAAAGAATAAAGGGCTGGTATCTGCATGGTGCCTGTAGTTAACTACTTTTGCAAGAAAGATGGTGTGGTCACCACCTTCAATCATGTTCTGTGTCACGCACTCAAAATGTCCAGAAGTACCTGGCAGAATAGCAACCCCATCTTCTGTATAAGTGCAGTCGAGACCTTGAAACTTGTTATCGCTAGGCCGTGCAAACTGATTCGATATTTCTGTTTGGTTTGCTGATAGAACGTTTACGACAAAGTTGACATTCTCTTTAAAAACGCCATGGCTAGGCGCCCCTTTACCTTGAGACCATAGTATTAATGGTGGATCTAGCGACACTGAGTTGAAGGAGCTAGCTGTTACACCATAATGTCTGCCATCTTGATCGCGTGTAGTAATCACGGTTACGCCGGTGCCAAAGCAACCTAGTGCGTTTCTAAAGTCTTTTTGATCAAATCCTGCATTTTTTGCTTCCATGGCCTACCTTCATTATTTTTTGCTGGTATATTTCGGTGATCATGTGATCAACTAAATATTATGATGCCATAAATTTAAAAAAATAGTCTTTGCAGACGCGATCTATTTAATCGGGCTGAAAAAGATAAATCTATAAGAGACCAGCCATATGAGGCATTGATTAATAAAGTAATGATCGCAGACCAATAAATAAAATTAAATGTGGAGAAAGCAAATGACAACAAATAGCGCCTTTGTATTTGAGGGAAAAAAAGACGCCCCGGTATTGGTGCTTGCCAACTCTTTGGCTGCAGCACCAGAAATGTGGGATGCACAGGTAGAGGTGCTAAAGCAATCTTATAGGGTACTGCGTTATAGCTACCAAGGTCATGGCGATACACCACCTAATCAAGAGCTCGCCTCGATTGAAAGCTTAGGCACCGACTTAATTGAGCTCTTAGACCAATTGCACATTAAGCAATTTTCTTTTGTTGGTCTTTCTTTAGGTGGAATGTTGGGTTTTTATTTAGCGGCAAAATTTCCGGCTAGAGTAAGAGCACTGGTGGCCACTAATTTCAGACCCTTTCAAATAGAGCTTACTCAGGGGCAATGGAATGATCGGATTGCAGTTGTTAAAGAGAAGGGTGTGGCAGCGATTGTAGATGGAACTGCAGATAGATGGCTTACCGAGGGATTTCGTAAAGCGAATCCAGCAGCGGATCAAATGATTCGTCAGATGATTGCCAGAACTTCAGCGAAGGGGTTTGCAGCTTGTGCTGGCGCAGTTCGTGATTACGATGCGCGCAAATTCATGGCCGAGATTACTTGCCCCGTTCTCATTATTGGCGGCACACATGATATGGCCGCACCTGTAGCAGAGTTTGCCTGTGTACGAGATGCACTAAAGAGCGCTACTTATCTAGAATTGAATGCCGCACATTTAGCCAATATTGAATGTGAGAGTCAATACACTGAAGCGGTCTCCAGTTTTCTAAAAGCAAATTCATAATTAATTTAAAAAAACAGGAGAGCAATCAGATGAATCAAGAAGCATTACGTGTAGCTGTTATCGGTTATGGCTGGTGGGGGAAAACAATTGTTGCTACATTGCAATCTAGCCCTTTACTAAAAGTAGAAATGGTCATTGAGAAAGAAGAGGCGCCACGCCTTGCCGCCCAAGCGCTTGCTGCAACCCAAGGCTTTACGGTTTCCAGTATGTTTGAGGATGCACTTGCTAATCCAAACGTAGAGGCTGTTGTTCTCTGTACGCCTCATAAATTGCATGCTGCTGAGATTACAGCTGCGGCAAAAGCCGGCAAGCATGTGTTTTGTGAGAAACCGCTTTGCCTTAGTTTTGCTGATGCAGTGCAGGGAGTCGCTGCTTGTAAAGCTGCTAATGTCCAGCTGGGCATCGGGCATGAAAGAAGATTTGAGCCTGCCATTATTGAACTTCGTCGTCGCATTGCTAACGGCGAATTGGGAACCATTTTGCAGATTGAAGGTAACTTTAGTCAGGATAAATTCTTTGCTTTGCCACCAGATAATTGGCGTTTGTCAAAAGAGTTGGCTCCATGCGGACCACTCTCAGCAACCGGTATTCATTTAGTTGATTTAGCGATTGCAATTCTTGGGCCAGCAGAAAATGTCCTGGCGCGCTTAAATACCTTGGCAAGTAATTTTGCAAATGGCGATAGCTTAGCCATTATGTTGAGCTTCAAGAGTGGTGCAACGGCATTGATTAGCGCTATTTTAGCCACCCCATTCGATGGTCGGTTTACGGTCTATGGTTCAAAAGGTTGGATTGAGGTTCGCGATAGAACCCATCCCGAGAATCCCACAGGCTGGGATATCAGTACGGTCTTAAGTGGCCAAGAAAAGCAGACGCACTATGAAGCGCCACACACGATTGTTCGCGCTAATCTTGAGGCATTTGCTAAGGGTGTGAGAGGTGGCACTCCTTACCCCGTCACCACCGCAGAAATGCTGGCCAATGTTGCTGCGCTTGAGTCCATCATGAAGTCCGCTGAAAGTGGTCAGATTGAACAGATTCCAACCATTGCTTCGTGATGAGGTTTGTTGCTAACTATGACTGCAATTGAGATTCCTGCACCTAAAAAGCGCATGAAGCGCGAAGATCGTGAGCGCGAGATTGTGCGGGCTGCGGTTGCGTTTTTTGCGGAAGTTGGTCTTGATGGCGACACACGTGAACTTGCTAAACGTTTAGGCGTTACCCAGTCACTTATTTTTCGGTACTTTCCCAATAAGGCCGCCTTGATAGAGCGAGTCTATCAAGAGGTCTATGTGGGTCGCTGGAACCCATATTGGGAAACCATCATTACTGACCGTAATGTCTCACTAAACGACCGACTCTTAATGCTTTATAAGGACTATGCCAGAGTTGCCCTTACATACGATTGGGTCCGCATTTTCATGTTTTCTGGTTTGCGGGGTGTTGACATCAATACTCGCTACCTTAACTTCTTAAGAAATCGTGTCTTGGCCCCAATTGCTTCAGAGTTACGTGCTGAACTGGGTTTACCAGGCTTTGAAGAAGTTCCCTTGCAGGAGGAGGAGGTAGAACTGGTATGGGGTATAAATGCCCGCGTTTTCTATCTTGGCCAAAGGCAATGGATTTTTGATTCACCGCTTGTTCTGGACGTTGACGCCATCATTGAGCAAGCTATCACATCCTTTATGTATGGTGCAAAAGAGATTGTTCCTAAGCTGATTTTAGGTAAAAAGTAAGGGTTTATACTTATTGATATAGATCAAATGATTACTTATAAATGATCAATTGATCATTAGGTCATTTTAATGTAATTAAATCTATAAAAAGTTGGAGACAATATGCAGTTAGAGGTCTGCGGTGACAAGCTTGACTCAAGAGAACTTCGCAACGTGCTGGGATGTTTTGGTACGGGCGTTACAGTTGTCACTACTTTGGATAAGAATGGACAAAAAGTAGGGTTAACTGCCAATTCATTTAGTTCGGTCTCCTTGGACCCACCCATTGTTCTATGGAGCCTGTCTAAACAATCTAAAAGCTTGAATGCATTTATGGATGCTTCTAGATTCGTCATTAATGTACTTTCGATGGAGCAATTGCCTCTATCGAAGCAATTCTCAAAACCCTTAGATGATCGATTTATCGGTGTTAGTAGCAGCGAGGGCTTAGGGAGCCTACCGGTCTTAAATGATTGTGCTGCGAATATTGAGTGCAGGGCAGTGAGCTCTCAAGAGGTCGGTGATCACATTCTATTTTTGGGTCAAATTGAGCGCTACAACTACTTAGAAAAAGAAACTTTGCTTTTTTGTAACGGAGCTTATGCAAAAGCGGTTCAGGTCTAATACAGTTTTTATTGATTAACATTTATTTGTAAACGGAAAATAATATGAAATACAGTACTTTTATGATGCCCCTTCATCCTCCAGGACGAAATCCATTAGAGACCTTGCAGGAGGATCAAGAAGCTATTATTTTGGCCGATAAGCTTGGCTTTTCCGAGGCTTATGTTGGTGAGCACGTTACTGACGCTGCTGAGACCGTAACCTCCTCAATGATCTTTTTGGCCTCCTTAATTAGCCAAACAAAAAATATTAAGCTTTGCACGGGCACGATTAACCTACCAAATTCACATCCTGCAAACGTGGCAGCACAAGTAGCGATGCTTGATCACCTTCTACAGGGGCGTTTCATCATGGGTATTAGCCCAGGCGGTTTAATGTCAGACGCGGAAGTTTTTGGGAACTACGACAAAGATCGCAATGCGATGTTTGTTGAAGGCATCAACATGGTATTGAAGATTTGGGAGTCCGAACCACCTTATAACATTAAGGGTGACTACTGGAATATCTCCGTTGAAAAAACCATGATTCCAGAAATTGGACAGGGTTTCATCATGAAGCCATTCCAAAAACCCCATCCTTTGATCGTTGGTACAGTCGTAGCGCCCTTTTCCAAAGGCGTCACTGAGATGGCAAAGCGTGGCTGGCAACCTATTTCAGCACCATTCTTACTTCCTGAATGGGTTAAGACCCATTGGCCAAAATATGTTGAAGGTCGTGAAGCGGTTGGCGCAGTTGCTAACCCTGACGAATGGCGCATTGCAAAAAGTATTTTTGTTGCTGACGATGAGGCAACGGCACAACGTTATGCCTATGAGGAGGGTGGGCCATACCATTTCTACTTCAAGCAATTGGTGCGTAAATTGGTTACCGGTGGCGGTCGCAGTAATTTATTCAAATTAGATCAAAATATGCCTGATTCAGACCTTACTCCAGAGTATGTAACCAAGAAATTGGTGCTTGCCGGTACTGTAAATTCTGTTGTGGATCAAATTTTGGCCTTTAGAGAGCATGTAGGTGATTTCGGCCAATTGTTATATGCTTGTCATGATTGGATGGATCCAAAGTTGGCAAAACGTTCAATGGAGCTATTTGCTACCGAGGTAATGCCAAGAGTCAACGCCGCAATTAAGGCGTAATTTGTTCTATGCACTAACAAGGGGTGATCTATGAATTTGAAACACATACTAATGAAGTTTGTATTTCTGATCATGGTCGCCCTATGTTGGCAGTCAGCATTTGCGGCAGGTGAGGCAAAGCTGGATCCCGATAACACCGTTTATAAAAGAATGGTGACGCAAGGACCAGCCTCTCCTTTTATTGAGACACTTTACAAGTGCCCTGTAACTGTTGCTAACCATCGCCTGAGTTCTGTTGGAAAAATTACGGCAACAGATGGAACAGTGATCATCGTGCCTGCAGAAACAGCTCTGCAAAAAGGCCTTGGTCCTAAAAGCGTAGATTTATATAGTGAGTGCGCACAGATTACCCCTAAGAATGCTTCTGAGGTATCTGCTAAAGATGTGCCAGTAGTTGTTGTTGATTCGGATGGTGAAGTTATCACTGGTTATATCGTTGCTGATAACTATTATGAGATGTGGGTAAATGGTAAGTTGGTCTCAGTGGATAACACCCCATACACTCCTTTTAATTCCGCGATTGTAAAGTTCAAGGTGAAGCGCCCGTACACAATGGCTTTTTTATTGGTCGACTGGGATGAGCACTTAGGTTTGGGAATGGAGCAGTTTCCAGTGCCCGTTACCGAAAAAACCAGTCAGTGGTATCCCGGTGATGGTGGTTTAATTGCCAAGTTTAGTGATGGCACGATGACGGATAGTTCATGGAAGGCGCAGACCTTTTATATTGCACCTTTAAATGATCCGTCTGAGGTGGTAGAAAAAGGCAATGTGCACGACACGCCTTTAAAAGGCCGCGTTCATCCATTCGCCAAGAAGCCCGATTGCAAAGATCAATGCTTTGCAATTCATTACCCCATTCCAGAAAACTGGCAATCTAAACGCTTTAATGATTTGAACTGGCCACGAGCTTGGGAGTACACCGATGAAGATATCGGTGTGAATGCCTTGCCTGCCTATACGCGCTATCCTGAAATATTCTCTGGTGCTAGATGGATTTGGACTCAAAATTTAGTGCTTGATAACGTAGTCATTGCTCGTAAAACCGTTCGATAGATTTCGGTTTATAGCTTGTGAATTTGATATTAAAAATAGAAAGGTGGAGACATGAAACAAATTAATCTTGGCATTATTGGTACTGGTTGGTGTGGTGGCATTCGCACGGAGGCTGCGCGAGCGAGCGCCTTAGTAAAAGACATTCATATTGCAGAGACCAATGAGCTGCGCTTAAAAGAGATGGCTGATTTAGTGGAGGCTAAAACTGCCACCACAGATTACCGTGAAATTTTAAAAATCAAAGATATCGACGCTATCATTATTTCTGCTACACCAGAGACAACTCATTTCCCCATGGCACGCGATGCTTTGTTAGCAGGCAAGCATGTCTTCTTAGAAAAACCAATTGCTATAGAGTTGGAGGAGGCTGATGAGCTTATTGCTCTCGCTAAAAAATCCAATCTTAAATTTACGATTGGATATTCACAGCGTTTCAATCCTAAGTTTGCGTATGTAAAAAAATCGATTACTTCAGGTACTATCGGTAAGCCAGTAACTGTTTTGGTTAGCCGCCATATTACAAGAGGCTTAGGTAAAAAGATTACCGGTCGCGTGAAATTATCACCAGCTGCTATGGAATCAACGCATGATCTCGATTTTGTATTCTGGTGCCTAGAGCCAGCAAAACCGGTAAAAGTGTATTCACAAGTTAATTATGGCGCTATGCGTGAATCAACTGGGGCAGATATTCCCGACTCACAATGGATCACTGTCACGATGGATAACGGCTTATCTTTCGTGGTTGGTGGTGGCTGGAGTTTGCCATTGGGTTACCCTAACTTTTCAACCACTTGGATTGAATTTATTGGTACCGAGGGTGCTGTGATGGTGGACGATAGCCATAAAGATGTGGTTATCAATACCGTTGAAAAAGGTATGCAGTTGCCAATGTCCACTATGCCTGGTGAGAAGGTTGATCACGTTTTTGCTGGACCAATGGTTGCTGAGACTGTTCACTTTATTGAGGCAGTTGCTTTAGATCGCCCTGTATTGGTTACTGGTGAGCAGGCTCGTACCGTCATGGAGGTCTACATGGCCGCCGACTTATCTGCTGAAACTGGCAACCCTGTTTACTTGCCACTCTCCCAGGAGAAGCTGAAACTGGTCGCAGGTTAACTATGCGTGATCGTCAGGCAAAGAACATAGGTTTGGCCATTGTTGGGGCAGGTCGCGTCGGATTATTCCGTGGTGAGGTTGCTGCTAGACATGCTCAAGTTGGCTGGATCGGAATTGCAGAAAAGAATCCTGAGAGGGCAAAATTTGTTGCTGAGAAATTAAAGGCAGATTTTGTTACCTCTGACTATCGGGAATTACTTAACCGTCCCGAGGTGAATGCCACCATTATTTCAACAGATGAGCATTTGCACGTTGATCCAATCTTGGCAGCGGTGGAGCACAAGCACTCCTTGATGATCGAAAAGCCTTTGGCCACTGACTTAGGCGATTCAGCCAGAGTGCTTAAGGCCATCCAAGAGGCAGGTGTAGATGCTGTAGTTGGCTATACGCAGCGTTTTCGTAGGCGCTGGCTTGCTGCTAAGGAAAAAGTGAGCACGGGTCAGCTTGGAGATGTCACATTGGTTTCTTCTAGGGCGTTTATGAACCGCCTGGTGGCCATTGATAATTACAAGCGTACTGATCACCCTGAAAAAATTTCACCTATGGTGATTTCCGGAACACATGCTTTAGATATTGTCATGTGGATGATGGAAGGAAAAACTCCGGTAGAGATTTATGCTCGTTCCATAGATAAGGCGCTAGGGCCAGAATGGAAAGGTATTGATGCCACCACCGGTGTGATTACTTTTTCTGATGGAACAATTTATCAATCGACTATTTCCTGGGCTCTGCCAGTGGTGTGGCCTGGAGCCGTGTACAGCCTGGATGTTGGGATTGTAGGTACCGAAGGGGTATTGACGATTGATGATACTCACCGCGACATCGTTCTAGCCACTAATTTGCCTCAGGGCGAGGGCTATGCCCCTGATGCTGGGCGTCGGGTAGATTTTATGGGCAGTTATCCTCCGGGTGATATGGCCTTAGGTGAGTTGCGCGGCCCAATGCGCGAGGAAACTGAGTCATGGTTGAATCGGGTGTCTTTAAACCTGCCAACGCCGGCAGCCACCGCAGCAGAAGCGCATCGTAATCTCATGATTACGAAAGCTTTTGATTTATCAGCTCGGTTAAAGAAGCCGATCTCGCTCCCCATTGAGCCTGCTGACGATATTTACTAAAAGTTTGCACCTCACTTTTTGGAAATTTATGAATATTTACCAGAAGCGTGTATTTGAAGTGACGAAGAAATTAGCTCTCTTTTGCGCATTAATTGGATTGAGTTTTTCGGTATTTGCGCAAGCTACGCTTTACCCCAATAGACCCATTAAGATGATCATTCCGTTTGCGCCTGGTGGGGCATCGGATTTTATTGGTCGAATTATTAGCGTCAAGATGAGTGAGATTTTAGGGCAGCAAGTTATTATTGATAATCGCTCGGGAGCCGCTGGAAACATTGGGATGGAGGCAGCAGCAAAATCAGCGCCTGATGGGTACACCATCTTTTTGGGTAATATTGGAACCTTGGCCATTAATCCAGCCTTATTTCCAAACTTAAATATCAATCCACTTCGTGATTTTATTCCGATCACGCAAGTAGCTGATGTGCCCAGCGCGCTGGTTGGAAATAATGAATTTCCGCCCAATAATGTTACTCAGCTCATTACCTATCTCCGATCCAATCCTGATAAGTTTAATTTTGCTACTCCAGGCGGCGGCAGTGCGAATCGATTGGAGATGGAAGTCTTCATGAAGCTGACTGGCACCAAGATGACCCATGTGCCATATAAGGGTGGTGGCGGTCCTGCTGCTGTTGGTCTGGTTGGGGGTGAAACTCAAGTGATGTTTAATACCCTGCCATCGGTAAAGCAATTCATGATTGCTAACAAGATTAAAAGTTATGCTGTTACTGGGCTATCGAGACAACCTGGATTGCCTAATGTGCCCACAATGCTTGAATTGGGATATCCCGACTATAAAACTGGTTCTTGGCAGATGATGATGGTGCCAGTGGGTACCTCACCAGAAGTAGTCAATAAATTATTCGATGCGCTCACTAAGTCATTAACGATGCCAGATATTGCTGAACGCATTGTGAATGGTGGTGCCAACATTACCTTAAGCAAATCTCCCGTAGAAGCGAAAAATTTTATCTCTAGCGAGATGAAGAAGTGGAGTGTGGTTGTAAAAGAATCTGGCGCTGCTCCAGATTAAATTTTCAACTTTGTCATAATCAGGAGTGGTCTCATAATTTCATTGTCAGTGCCGCGATCTGCAGTGGATTTAAGCTCGGGCTGACTTTTTGTAGCAAACCTGCAGGCTCATATCCTTGAAAATTTAGCAGCTATTAGCACTAGCTTTAGGGTAAATACTGATGTCCAGTGTTTACGTGATCGATTATAAAGTGATCAAGTGATCACTAAAAGCATTATTTAATACCGCTACAAAGTATGCGGTGCCAATTGGCTCTAGTATGCGAATCAATTTGAATAGTTGCCGCTTGAATATGTCACTTAATCTTAATGGGGAATATATGAAACTTGTGCGCTATGGATCGGTGGGAAAAGAAAAACCAGGCTTAATAGATGGGGCGGGAAATTTACGAGATCTATCAAAGATCATTCCAGACCTGACCTCAGATCAACTGAAAGCGGCGTCATTGTTAAAGTTATCAAAAATAAAAGAATCCTCCTTGCCATTGGTTAGGGGGAAGAAGCGGTATGGCACACCCATCACTGGCGTTGGTAAATTTATTGCAATTGGTTTGAACTATTCAGATCATGCTGCTGAAGCGAATATGGCAATACCAAAAGAGCCAATAATATTTTTTAAGGCTATTTCGAGCTTATCTGGGCCAAACGATGATGTTATTACTCCAAAGGGTGCTAAAAAATTAGACTGGGAAATTGAGTTGGGGATTGTTATTGGTAAAAAAGCGCGTTATGTCAACAAGAAAGATGCGTTGAAATATATTGCTGGATACTGCGTAGTGAATGATGTGTCTGAGCGTGAGTACCAGCTAGAGCGGGGTGGTACGTGGGATAAAGGTAAAGGCTGCGATACTTTTGGACCGGTTGGGCCATGGCTTGTCACCTCTGATGAGGTAAAGGATCCTCAAAAGTTAGACATGTGGTTAGATGTGAATGGCAAACCAATGCAAAGGGGCAATACAAAAACAATGATCTTTGATGTAGCTACTATTGTTAGTTGCGTTAGTGAGTACATGACATTGATGCCGGGCGACATTATCGCCACAGGTACGCCCCCAGGAGTTGGCATGGGCATAAAGCCAAAACCCAAATATTTAAAAATTGGCGATGTACTGAGTTGCGGAATAGAGGGTTTGGGAGAGCAACGACAACAAGTGGTTGCATTCAAATAGCATCTATCAACGACCGCCAAGGCTTCATTAGCTAGCTTTTTAAGTATAAATTGGCAAGTTGTTGACTGAGAAGCTATAGAGAGACTATGTTGTTTTCCATCTCACCAGAGGCACTTTTTTATTTCCAATTTATTTTGAAATTGAGCCTGTCTGCTGCGCTTGTCGTTGGGGCGTCTTTGGTGATAGAGCGTTCTGGCCCGCTAATCGGTGCATTGGTCGTTACCCTGCCAGTAACGGTGGTTCCGGCCTTTGCTTTCATCTCTCTCGACCATGATGCTCGATACATGGCTAGCTTTGCAATTGCAGGCCTTGCGGTAAATGGAGTTAGCGCTGTTTTTATGCTGGTATATGTGGTGCTGGCCCAAAAGCGAAATCTCATTGTCAGTGTTGGTGTATCAGTAGTCATTTGGTTTATTTTGGCATGGCTCATTCATCTTCATTCTTGGTCTTCGCTCACTGCTTTTCTTCTTAATGCATGCCTATTC
>Ga0007801_10000223_pt1 | contig 18168 bp, 5 predicted proteins | sample CryBogmetaGMA2M_FD_60372 | JGI IMG/M metagenome (GOLD analysis project Ga0007801, IMG submission 60372) | Freshwater microbial communities from Crystal Bog, Wisconsin, USA - MA2M | ecosystem: Environmental > Aquatic > Freshwater > Lake | place: Crystal Bog, Wisconsin, USA | collected 2009-07-06
CAACAAATAAGTATTCCAGGAACTATATTACCTGATAGTGGTAAAGTTGTTGCTGAAGGTTATATGGGGTATTGGGAATCTTCAGAATATTATCCAGATAAGACACCACAAATATGGAATTCAAGTACTCATACATGGTCAGCTGTAGTAAGTACTCCTTATTCTGGAACAGTTGTTTCTGATTATGATCTTTGTGGTAAACCTATAAGACATCATAAATTTCCTGAAGATAGTTTAAGCAATGAAACTCTTTTATTTAATCCTACTACTAGTGGTAATAACATTAGAATTATGGGAGTTAAGTTCTCAAATGTAAAAGCTCCAAGAACAAATGATGGTAATTTAATACCAGGTATTATTGGATACAGAATATTAAGAGGAACTAGAAATGGTAACAAGTCTATTATTGCAAAAGGTATTATCAATAACTTACATGAGTATACAATACCTGGATCAAATAAAAGAGGTCTTTACCCTAACTACCCATACAATGATTTAGGGAATGATCCTTTTTTAAGTACTACTAGAACAAATACTGATGATGGAAGTGGTCTTATTTCTAACTTTAATATAATGACTGGAGGTTGGCAAGTTGGTGATGGTAATGATAGGTTTAATAAAAGTCATCATACTTTTCATTCTCCTGATACTAACTTTCATAATCCATTTTTATCTGCTAGAGAATTTAGAATTTATGGCACTGTATATGGAGATGTAACAGGTAAATTTGATATAGCTGAAGAACATCCAAAAGAAAAACTTATAAATAATATTAGTTTTACTATATCAGGTATTGCTGGTTTAGGAGTTGCTTCAGTAGCTGCTAATGGTAAACAAACTACTAAATATTCTGATCCTCGTATTCAAGGATACTCTTCTTTAGTTGGTGGTGCAACTAATGGAGGATCTCCTGCTGCTTATGATCTGGGTTTACTACCAGCATATCTTTTAACTAAAGCTGGTATTGACTTTGCAGAAAATCTTTATAATAATACAGGTTTAAGTTTATTTACATTAGTTACTCTTGGTATTGATAAACAAGATGAATTAAAAACAAGAAGAACTACATTAAATACAGCAGCTAACTTATCTTTTGCTATTGAAAAAACTTTTAGAGATGAACAAATAGAAAATGGATATTTAGCTAATTTACCAATACCACTTAGAGTAGTTAGTAGTATTCCTTTATTTATGAATTATTTTGCTGATGGTACTGATTCAGTAATAAGATTAATAAAAGCTTTAATTAGATTTAAAGATTATGCTGTAAGATATCATTCACATGGTTTTTATAATAACTTTATAAATAGAGGATCTAACATATTCAGAAATGAAATAACTAGTCAACAATATCTTAATCCAGATGTTTTAGATATACCAGGAGGTTTTCAAGTTAATAATTTATTTAGAAATAGAACTGTATTATTTGATACAAACCCTAGTAAAGGTTTTTTTGATTTTCCAGCAGTAACAGATAATACTAGATATGATAGTGCAAGCATAAGTTATGCAGGTACTAGACCTGGACATACAGGCCATCCAGAAACTATTGAAGAATTAACTAGTGTTGATATTACTAATAAAAATACACCAGTAGGCGGACAAACATGTTCATCATTTTATGGAGCACTTAAATTAAGATTAAGGAATCAATATGGTCAATTAAATAATATTGTACAACTTCCTATTAGTTCTTGTTATACACCTTTTGTTTTAAGTGATAAAGAACCTTATAATGTTTCATTAGGGGGTAGTACTGATGTATTATTTGGTGGAGATATTTATGTAAATAGATATACTGAAAAAAATACATTCTTCTATTTTTATGATTGGTTATATGGTCAACCTGATGGAGCACAATTAGATTATGGTCAACATTTAATGATACCATATCCTAAGTACTGGGCTAATTTTAATGAGTTTCAAACAAGTGATTTTACTAATTCTTTTCTTCAACAAATAACTACTTTTGGTACTGGTAGTGCAGGCTTAACTTTACCTACTGATTTTTATGCATTAGATGGTGCTCCAAATGATATTAATACTTTTATTCAACTTGCTAGTCATTTATCACAAGTTAAAAATGTTAAATTTGATAAAAGAGGTTGGTTCTATTTATTTAACTCTGGAGTAAGAGACTTCTTTGTAGAGAGTGAAATTAATATAGCCTTTAGAGATTATGGAGAAATAGATGCTGAAAAGTTTTATGATCCTTATCAAGGTGGTGATACTAAAAATTTATTTAGAGTTGACATTATCAAATCTGGTAACTATTATAAGTATGATGATTCATTAAGTGTAACTAAAATGTTTACTAATTATGTATCATGGGCTAGTTCACAACCAAGTAGTTATGATCCTTATATTGCTGAGACATGCTTTATATATGAACCTACTAAATTAATATATTCTTTACCTTCACAATATCAAAGTTTAAAAGATGGTTGGTTGGTTTTCTTACCTAGCAACTATGAAATATTTAATAATGTTGTTACTTGTATTAAACCAATCAATAAGAGTGGAGCATTAATATTTTTTGATGCAGCAAGTCCTGTTCAATTCCAAGGTACTGATCAATTAGAAACAAGTCTAGGAACTAAACTTACTATTGGAGATGGTGGATTATTTTCACAACCAATGCAAGCTCTTATCAATGTAGAATCTTCTCATGAGTATGGTTCTTGTCAGAATAGATTAAGTGTTGTAAATACTCCTGCAGGTGTATACTGGATAAGTCAAAACCAAGGTAAAATATTTACTATTGCTGGAGGTGGAGTAAAAGAAGTGTCTAACCAGAATCTTAAATGGTGGTTTGCACAATACTTACCTTACAAAATAACTGATTACTTCCCTGACTTTCAATTACTTGATAACCCTGTTATTGGTGTTGGCTGTCAAACTATGTATAATAATCAAGATGGTTTAATTTATTTTTCTAAAAAAGATTATGTATTAAAACCAAATACAGGTGAAACAATTGAATATGCTCCAGAAGTTGGTGCTAATATGTTTAGACTTGTAAGTACTGGTTTAACATTTGAATTAGGAAATGAATTATTTTTTGACAATGCTTCATGGACTGCAAGTTTTGATCCTAAAACAGATAGTTGGATTAGCTGGCATGACTGGCATCCCACTTTAAACATGCCAGGTAAAAATACATTTATGACTATTGATCCAGAAACTAAAAGAGGTGTATGGATTCATAATGAAAGATGTGACTCATATGCTAATTTTTATGATATAACTTATCCATTTGAAGTAGAGTTTATGGTTAACACTCCTCAAGAAGTTAATACATTAAGAAGTATTGAATACACAATGGAAGCTTATAAATATGGAGCTAACTGTTATGATAGATTCCATGTATTAGATTTTAACTTTGATGAAGCTGTTATTTATAACACAGAACAAACTTCTGGTCTATTAAAATTAGTACCTAGTCCAAGACAAGATCCTAATGCTATTATTAGTTATCCTATTATCAACCCAACTAATATAAATATTCTGTTCTCTAAAGAAGAAAACAAATATAGATTTAATCAGTTCTGGGATGTTACAGATAACAGAGGAGAATATGATGCAGCTGCTCAAAGAACAATTTGGAATACAGAAGAAAATGGTTACATTAGAGTTTTAAATGCAAACAATATTGACTACAACAAAGATCCATTTCAAAGAAAGAAATTCAGACATTACACAACATCTGTATTACTAAGAAGACTTGTATCTAATGATAGAAAGATGTTAGTAATGATTGCAAATACTAAAGATTTAAATTCACCAAGATAATGAAGCAAAACAAGATACCTAGAAATGAGTACATCATAAAACCTAAAGGAAAAACTAATCCTTATAAGGATGATGTAGTATATAGTAATCTTGGTCAGTGGAAATATCCGGGCCAAGTAACTAAGATTCCTAGTAACCAGATTACTATGCAAGGTGTAAACTATCCAGTACATGGTATAGATGACACAGGTTACTCTCAAATGATGTATCCAGGTATGGACTATACTTTTCCAGGAGAGTATGTTACAGAGTATCCTATGGCTAGATATGGAGGAGGATTACCTAGAGCTCAAAATGGTATAGCTCAAACTCCAGAAGAATGGGGAAAAGAAATAAGAAATGTAGAACATCAAATAGGAAACCCTAGTACATGGACTTTGGATTCTCATAAAATGTTACAAGACAAACTTAATGAGTATAAATCTTGGAGAGAAAATACACCTGAAGGTAAAGCTGTTATAGATTATCATAATGAACCAAATGAATATGTAGTTCCTTTACCTCCTCATTTACAAACTGTACCTAAAAAACCTTTTGGTGGAATACATACTAAGACTGATACTCATATGGCTAATGGTGGTTGGTTAGATACTATGCAAAAAGGTGGTAGAGCTCCTATATATGTCAATGATCCAAATGATCCTTTATTACAGCTTTATAATGATAGTTTATCTATACACAATCAAGCCAAAAAAAGTTGGCATTATGGTGATACTCGTGTAAGTAAAGATGAGTTTACTAGAAAAGATAAAGAACAAGGTAGTTGGCCACAATATACTTTTGCAGAAAAAAAATACAAAAGAGATAAAAAAGCTGGTAATTTTAAAAACTTTGAAGATTATGTACTAAATTTAACTAGTGATAAAATGCATGATCCAGCATTTGAAGCAACTTATTTAAGAGATATTTTTGATCCTGCTGAAAATGGATATAGTAAGCAGGGTGAAGAAATTAAAGAAAAAATGCCTAATGGAAAAATAAGAACTTATTTTGGTTATAAAAATGGAAAGCCTGATAAATCAGCTTTTGAAGAATTTAATCCAGTAACACATACAAGTACTCTTTTCAGTAATAGTGATGGTAAATTGGAACAACTTAGTGTATCAAATCCACATATGAAACCTACTTCATCAGATTATTGGGCTTATAAAACTAAATATCCAACTAATAAAATTTCTCTTTCAAGTTTAAATGAAAATTCTAGAAATGGAAAACTTGTATTTAGAAATAAATCTGCTAAAGAATATCAAAACTATACTTGGGGGACTACAGAGAATCCACAATATAAAGCTCCTGTACAACCTGTAATCTATATGCCAAAAAAGTATAATCCTAATGATCCAAGATTAGCTGAAGGAAAAAAAGTTTTTGAGAGTACATTTAATAAACCACTTCCTAAGAAGGTAATTAAAAAACCAGTGGATACTCCTAAGAAACTTCCAAAAAAAGATGAAGTTATTACTCCAGAGCATCTTCCTATGATACAGGCTAGCATGCCTACCATGATTTCTCAAGAACCTGATATTACACCTAATTTTATATATCCAAAACAAAGTAATGTTAATGATAGAATAGGATGGAGAATGGATTCTGATACTAGAAAAATGGTGCCTGTTTATCTTGAAAGTGCAAAACAAAAAGTAAAAGAAGGTAAAAGACTTTATAATAAAGAAATACCTACTGGTACAATGGAAACACCTAAAGATTTTGAAGCACAGTTTGATAGACCAGAAAGTTCTGAAAAAACAGATCCTTACTGGAGAAAAGAATATGTAAATCCTAAAACAGCAGTTATTAAAAAAGAATATGGAGGAGGCTGGTTAGATGAGTTTGCTCCAGGTGGAGAAAAGATTAAAATTTCTGATAAAAGAACAACTAGACAAACTACTGGTAAAGCTATTAACCCAAACAAAGATCTTAAAACAGGTTCTTATGATAAAGCTATTATAGACAGTCTTGCTGAAAATGCTACAAGAAGAGGAGTAAATCCTTATCAAGCAATTGCTATGAGTTTGATTGAATCTAAGTTAGGTAAGACTGATTCTAATGTAGGTCATGTTTCTAAATTTAAAGCTTCAGTAAGTCCATATAAACAAATGATGGATGAAATTTTAAAAAGCCAATCTGTAGCAAGGAGATTAAATAAAACAGATCCTGCTTCTATTATACAAGCTTATAATGGTTATGGTAAACTTTTTCCTAGTACTGAGAAAGGTTATCATGGATTTGAGGCATCATCTTTTTATGGTGTACCTGTAGATAAAAAAGGATTAAGCATGAAAGAAAATCCTTTGTATGGTAAAGAGGTTCTTGACATACAAAAGAATATAATAGAAAAAGATCCTAACATAAAAAACATAGTTAACTCTTATCAATATCCTAGAATAAAAGGATATGCTAAAGATTGGAATGACTTTTTACCTCATATAGAAGTAGCACCTAAAGAACTTACAGAAGAAGACTTAAATAGAGAGAATATGAAAGCTTTTCTTGAATCTACAGGAAGACTTAAAAAAGGTGGTCAGAAAGGATTAAAGAGTTTTACATCTAAAAATGTTTATACTAGTATTAATGATATAATGCTAAGAAATGAAACCTTATTTGGACCTGCCGGTAAAAAAAGATTTAAACCTAGCTCAAAGTATAAAGATGGTGGATGGCTTGATAATATGTATTAATTTTTGTATATTTGTATTATGACTAAAGAAGAAATGTTAAATGGTATGTCTGAACAAGAGTTCTATGACATGTACCCTACCCAAGAAGATTGGGAGAATGCTCAACAAATGAAACTTGGTGGCTTAAGTGGTGCACCTCATAATGGTCAACCTACTGCTGATCAGTTCTTTAGTTACGGATCACATTATAATGATTCAATCAATGTACCTATGGGTAATCCTTATTATGCTGCTGAAGGTGGCACACCTTATTATGGTGGTCCAATAAGACCTTATGAATATGGTGGAGATTATATGGAAGATGGTGGTGGAGATTATAATTCTCCTACTAACTATGGATCATTCAATGTACCTATGAACTATGGTGGAATGCCTATGGCACAACCAGGTGTACAAGTTAATCCTGAAATGGCAGCTTTCTTACAACAAAGAAATCCAGGTAATGTAAAAAACATACCTTCTGATGCAAGAAACTATGATGCTAAAGGTAGAGATCTTTCTTACTTATATCCTAATAATAGATTAGGTCTTGAAAGTCAAAAGTTTGATACAGATTCTATTGTACCAATTCCAAACAATCCTCAGTTTAATGCTGCTTACAGAAGTGGTAAATTTGTTATTATAGGTAATACTCCTCAAGCAGGAACTCAAGCTGCTAAGATTAATGCTGGTCATTTAAAACAAGGAAAAGATAAAACTATATATGCAGATTATTCTGATATGTATAAAGAAAATGGTGGTATACTAGATGCTAGTAATAACACAGCTTATCCTACTTTTGAAGATGGAGGAAAATATAATTTATTGAAACTTATTAAGGCTGCTTCAAGTAAAATGAAGAAAGCTTACGGTGGAGATACTGTAACTCAAGGTGGTAACTCTGATAATTATCCTCAAAATATTACTCAAGCTTTTAAAAATGGTATTAAGAATAATACTATGATGGCTTTAATGAATGAAGAACATGATTCATTCAGTAATGAGATTAAACAAATGGGTGGTTATTCTGGAGGTTATGATCAAGGTCCACAACTTAATTCACAGAACCAAGCAATGCAAGGTATGTATCAACAAAGAGTTGATAACTTACAAAACAATGTAGATCAATCAGGTCAAAACTTTATGAATGCTGGAGCAGCTTTTGCTAAAACATATAATCCTAAAACTAAAACTACAGTTACGGCTGCTGATGGTATTCAAACAGGAGCAAGAAATATGTCACCAGAAGAGTGGGCTTGGTTAGATGAACAAAGAAAAGCTAATCAAAATCAAGCTGACTATAATAGATATTTTAAATCTAATACTCAAGGAATGAATTATATTCCTATGAACTATAATTCTACCAGTAAAATGTCTAAAAAAAGTGTAGCTGCATTACAAGATCTTGCTAAAAGTGATAAGTATGCACTTAAAGAATTTAGTCATAGACAGTTGGGTCCTTGGAGTAAAACTAAAATGACTTTTGATTATGATAAACCTTATGATAATTCAAAGATTATATTAAATGATAGTCCTGATAAAACTAATGGTCTAAATAAAACTAATACTAGTACAGCTAATACTCCTTTAGCACAAGGTAGATTATCTGGTAATAGTCCTTTAAGACCAGGAGTAGGTAATAGTAATCCAGCTCTTAATAATATATATACACCACAAGGACAAACTTTAAACTTACCTAACAGTCCAATGATGCAAGGACCTACACAAGGTGTAAAAACTATGAATGAAGCAAATAAGGGTAAAGCTCCTTTTTATTTACCTACTCATAGTCCTTTTCCTTTAAAAACTGCAAATGCTCCAGGTTATGCTTATGGTGGAGGTTCAGGTTATTATCAAACAGGAGGTAATCCAATTCAAATTCCAGAGTCAGTAAGGTTTGTACCAAAGATGGCTCAAGAAGGTGAAGGTGATGATGTTGTTGTTCCTGGAGCACCTAAACCTGATGGATTTAATCCTGATCAAGTTATAGAAAATAAACCATTTGTTCCAGGTTATCAAAATAAATCTACAGCTACTATTACTCAAAAAACAAGACCAGGTTTTAATAAAGAAGCTGCTGTCAATTGGGGATTAGCTGGTATGAATGGTTTATCAAGTGTGTTAGAAAATGCTCAAGATAGATCTTCAGAACAACTTGCTGATAAACAAATTGCTGGTAATGCTTTCTTAGCTAAACCAGCTAATGCTGCTAGTCAAGGAGATTATAATATTAACAGTGGAGACTTTAGAGAAAATCAAAAAGTACCTGTACAGTTTCCTGGGAATACCGCTGCTACTAATAATACAGGTTATGCTGCATATGGTGGTTATATGCAAGAAGGTGGTATACAGGAACAACAACCTAATCCTCAACAAGTTATGCAAGGTGTTGCTATTATGTTACAACAAGGTGCACAACCAGAACAGATTGCTAAACAACTAGTTGAAATGGGTATACCTCAAGAACAAGTAGTACAACTTATACAAGCTGTAATGCAACAGTTACAAGGTGGTCAAGCAGAAGCACAACCAATGAGATATGGTGGTTTTGCAACAGGTGGAGCATCTAATGAAGAGTCTTATGAAGATGATTTAAGTGATGATGAGATTGCAAATTTGAGAGCACAAGGATATGATGTAGAATACATTTAAATAAATATTATGGCAAGAGTTAGAATAACTAAAAAAATACCTAAAGCATTATCAGGACTTGAAATGAAAATGAGTGCTGGCTTATATGGTAAAGGTACAAATGGTAATAGCCAATTTAGAAATAATGGTCATTTAGAAGCTGGGAAAATATCTCAACAACCTACAGAAGTAAGAGATACTTTACAACCTGTAGCTAGAGATGGTGCAAATTTAGAAGCTGAAAAAGGTGAAACTGCAATGGTTAACATTGATGGTATTCCTGCACATTTTAAAATTGGTGGCAAAAGACATAGTGAAGGTGGTACACCTTTAAATCTTCCTGATAATTCTTTTATCTTTAGTGACACAGCTAAGATGAAGATTAAAGATCCTATCATGCTTGCACAATTTGGTATGGTACCAAAGAAGTCTGGATACACTCCAGCTGAGATTGCTAAGAAATATGATATTAATAAATACAGACAAATATTAGCAGATCCTAATACTGATAATGTTGATAGAAGTACTGCAGAGTTAATGATATCTAACTACAATATGAAGTTAGCTAAACTTGCTTTAGTACAAGAATCATCTAAAGGATTTCCACAAGGTATTCCTGTAGTAGCTATGCCTTATGTAATGGCTAGTGGTATGAATCCTGAAGAAATGTTAGAAACCGGTACACAAGGTCAAGAAGAAGAATCTGATGAAGATACAGGTGAAGCTAAATATGGTGGAGGTTTAATGAAAGCACAAGATGGATTAACACTTAATAAAGAAAGAAAAAGATTAGAAGATCAAGAAAGATTTATTCTAGGACAAATTAAGTCATTAAGAGAAAATAATGTTGAACTCCCTGTAGAAGTTGCTGATGCTTATAATAAAGTACATAAACAATTATCTAACATGGGTCCTGATAAAACAGTAAGAGAACCTTTAAATAAAGATAACGGTGTTTGGGTAAATAGTGAAGGAGTTTCTTTTGATCCTACAAGTGGTGAAAAAATTGATACAAATGAATTAAATTATTTTAATCCTGCTGGTATAGGTAAACAATTTGGAAACATTGGACAGTACTGGGGCAATGATCTTTGGCAAGGTAATCCTAATGACATTGCATTACCTCCAGCAAGTGGTGTAGGAACAGTACCAACAACAAATGCTTTAGCTGCTAAAAAAATGTTAGGAAAGTTAAATCCTTATAATGTTCCAGCTGATGGTGTTATGGGTGCTTTTGATTATGCAGGTAATATTCTTAATTTACCTTTATCTGGAGTAAACAAAGGCTTAACAGGTAAAGTTGGTACAACTGGTAATTTATATACAGATGTTCTAATGGACCCTACTACATATGTAGGATTATCTCCTATTTCATATACTGCAAAAGCTGTTAAAAAATATGGACCTGTTGTAGGAAAATTCATAGTAGACAATGGTGCAAAAGCTGCTCAGTTTTTAGAAAAGTATGGTATAATAGGAGGAAAGTTAATTATGAAATATGCTGAAAAAGGTATTGATTGGTTAGTTGAAAATACTCCTAAACTTTTAACTAGTGAGACATCTCAAAATATAGCTACAAGTTTAATTGGTAGAGGTACAACTGGTTATGCTGCTCAACAAAAAAAAGATGAAAAGACTACAAAAATTATTAATGAAAATGAAAAGTTAAAACAACAAATAGCAAATTTACAATCAGTGCAAACTACACCAGGTAGCTTGTTAGTAAAAGCTCCTGCTAAACCAAAAAAAGCAGTAACTCCTACAACTTCTACTACAACAGCAGAACCTGATTTTGAAAAAATGACTGTAGCCCAAATTGATGAATGGTTATCTAAAAATAAATAATATGCCAACAAAAGAACAACTTATAGAAAAAGCTCTTGCTGCAAAAGCTAAGAAAGGTGTAGAATCTAAAATTAAAAATTGGGCAGAACCTACTAAAGAAGAAATTTCTAAGTTAGATCCTGCAGAAGCTGCTTATTTAGAAAGACTTAATAAAAGATATAATATTACAAATTCTACTCCTAAAAGTGGAGCTGAAGGAAGACTTGCTAAAGCTGCATCTAAAACTGCTTATGATTATGAAAATGATCCTGAGTATATTAAAAGATTAGATGAGATTCATAAAAGTACTCCAAGTCCTATTGTTACAAAAGAACAATATGCAGAACTTGAAGCTTTACATAATGCTGCTAAAGCTGCAGATCCTACAGCTAGTGGTAAAGAAACTCCAGAAGCTAAAGCTTTTCAAATAGCTTATCATAAATATTTACCAGAAGTAGCTACTAAAATTATTGCTACAGATAAAGAACCAACAAGATTAGCTAAACAAATGGGTTGGTCTAAATATGATCTTAGAGGTAATGAAGAAGGAAGATATGGTAGAAGAACTAAACAATACTTTGATGCTTTACAACAATTAAAACCTGAAGATAAAGTTATTCCTCCAGCTGCTGAAAAACCTGTTGTTGAAAGAAAACCTTTTGAACAAAATACTCCTATTCCTTATGCTGAAAATGAGAATGCTCCTTGGTGGTTACAAGATATTATTAAAACAGCAGGTGCTGTAGGAGATAAAGCTAGACTTAAAAAATATTTACCTTGGCAAGCTACAGCTCCTGTTGCTTTACCAGAGGCTACATTTTATGACCCTACTAGAGAGTTAGCTGCTAATGCTGAACAAGCAAATATTGCTAATCAAACTGCTGCTGCTTTTACTGACCCAAGACAGCTAGCTGCTCAACAAGCTGCTACTCAAGGTCTTGCTGGAAAAAATGCTGCTGATATAATGGGAAGATACAATACTATGAATGTTGGTTTAGCTAATCAATTATCTCAACAAAATGCTAGTACCATGAATGCTGCTAATCAAAACAAAGCTAATATGGATACTCAATTGTTTGATAAATACACAATAGCTAATCAACAGTTTGATAATTCTAAAGCAAAGGCTAGAGAAAATATAAGACAATCTTATATGGATGCTATTACTAATAGAGCTAATACAGCTAACTTAAATACATTATATCCTCAATATTCTGTTGATCCTTCTAGTGGAGGTTTTGCTTATTTTAAACCTAATAATGCTCCTATAAATCCTGCATCTAAATATGATCATCTTGATGCCTTATGGGAAAAAGCAAAAACAATGGATCCAAGTGATCCTAAAGGTATGATGAAAGTTTTATTAGGTAAAGGAGCAACTCCAGATCCAGCTACTGGAGCTTATGAAGGTTATAATAATAATCCACAAGGTGTTAGTTAAAAGTAAATAAACTTTAAAAGTGTATTATAACCTCAAATAAATTTTGTATATTTAAAACATAATATATTACTATGGCAACTTACTTACAAGGAGTAACAGATTACATACCTCAGATACAACCATTCCGCCCAGACTATAACTTTTTGGGAAATGTCTTAGAGACAAGACAAACTAAGTATGATGCTTCTAAGAAACAAATAAGTGAATTATATGGTTCTCTATTGAATGGTCCATTAAGTAAAGAGACTAATATCAAAAGAAGAGATGAGTTTTTTAAGGTAATTGATAATGATATTAAAAGAATATCAGGTTTAGACTTATCATTACAACAAAATGTTGACCAAGCACAAAATGTATTTAAAGGGTTCTATGATGATAAGTATTTAGTTAGTGACATGGTCAAGACTAAAAATCATATGAATGAATTAGAGAAAGGTGAAAACTCTAAATACTGTTATGATCAAGATAAATGTGGTGGTACATATAATGAACTATCAATGAAGAAACTTCAGTACAAAATGGAAGAGTTTAAATCTACTTCTGATGATGAAGGTTTAAATTTTGATATGGGTAGTTATGATGCTTACTATAACTGGCAAAAAGATGCTGCAAAAAATCTTAAAGATCAAGGAATGACTGTTACTCAAGATAGTGAGTCTGGTCATTATGTTGTTAGAGACAAAAATGGTAAACTTGTAGAGAATGCTTTATATAATATGTTTGATCAAATTTATAGTAGTGACCCAAGAGTTGCTGCTAACTATGATACTAAAGCATATGTATTCAGAAAAGATTCAGTAAGAGGTTTGATGCCTCAATATAACAATGATGAAAAAGCTGCTGAAAAAGCTTTCATTGAACAAAACATGAACAATGGTATTAAAGCTTTAAATAAAGATTTAACTATTGTAAACAACAATCACAACCAATTAAAAGGTAGACAAGTTGAACTTGAGCGTAAGCAAGGAGCTTTAACTAATAGAGAAAAACAAGAGTTAGAACTTATTAAACAAAGAAGAGAAGAAGCTGGTCTTACTAGAGATAATATACAATCTAAATTAAACAGTATTCAAACTAGTATGGATACTGGTGATATGAGATCTTTAATCAATAAATTTGATCAATCAAACTCTGCAGCATTCCAACATGAAGACTTAAGCAAGATGGCTAAGATAATGTCTATGCAAGGTGCAGAACATACTATAGTTAAAGAAACAGCTGCTTATGAGCATGCTCTTGCTAAAGACTTAGCTAAGTATAATAGTGATTTAAATATTTTTGAAAAAGTTATTCAAAACAATTTAGACAAAGATAAAGAACTATATAAAAATCAAGTTGAAAAAGGAACAGTTACAACACCTGGAGCACCTGCTGCAAATGCAACTACAGAAATATTTCCAGGAGCTGTTGGCTCAAATGTAGCTTTAAATTTAGTAGATCATCCTGAAGGAGTGTATATGTTACAAGCTGTTGAAAGTTCTAATGTATTTGAAAAAGCTAATAATGGTTCTGTAGATTTATTATATAAAACTTTTGGAGCTGCTAAAAAAGCTGCTAAAGATCCTGTAACAGGAGCTGGAGCAATTGATTATTTAGATAAGACATATGGTAAAGGTAAATGGCAAAATATGGATACAGCTGAACAAGTTAAATCTTTTGTTAAAAATGCTCCTATGGTTTATTTAAAGAAAACAGAAAATTATATTAAAGATAATCCAAATACTAGTTGGGGAAAAGAAGTACTAAAAAGTAATAGTATTGCTTTAGCACAAGTAGATATAGATAGAAATGCAGGTCTTGCTCAATTAGAAAACTTTAAGAAAGGAATTAAAACTACTGCTGAAAAAGTAGCTAATTCAGCAGATCCTGATTTAGCATTAGCAAAACATTTAATAAATAAAAATGGTATTTTAGATTATGATGATAAACCAAATGCTGCTTTCATAACTGCTTATAGAAAAACAAGACCTAGTGCTAGTATGGGTGCTATTGAAGATGCTTTTGCAAAAGTTAAAGGACAGTTTTTATATACTTATAATAGACAACCTAATGTTGGTTTTGATCAGATGATTGATATCAGTAAGAATGAAGGTTCTGGTATGAAGAGTAGTAATTCTTTATTAAAAAATAGAGTAGATTCAGCAGAAAATTCTGATATCAATAAACAAATTTCTAGTACATTAAGTCAAGCATTTGCTAATCCAGGTAAGTACAAAGCTTTAATAGGAGGTCTTGATGCAGAAAATTATGCAAGTAGTGATGAAAGTGATCCAGGTGCTGATGCATTTTTTAGACAGTTTCTTATGGACATGAATAATGCTAGCAGTAAAGATGCCAAAAGACCAATCTATAGTGTTGTTGTTAATGGAACTGCTGCTGATGATTTAACTAAAAGTGGTTTTACAATAAGACCTTCTCAAGCATATATTCAAGAGTATATGACTAAAAATGAAAAAAATCCAGGCTTAGTAAGTCCTGATATTCTTACAAAAGGTATATCATTATTCTATGATAATACTGCTATTAAAACAGATATTACTAAAGCTTTAAAAGTTAATCCTGTAGAAAAAATACTTTTACAAAAAGGTTCTTATACAGTAAATAACTTTTTAGAAACTTCTGGTAGAATAGAAGTTGATTATGATGCTGATACAAAGTTGACAACTATACAACCTTATTACATATCACATGATGGTGATAAAGTTTTAAATCTTAAAGGTACTCCTTATGTTGTTGATGATATTAAAAGTGTAGATGAATCACTTAATATGTATATTAATTTATTAGCACAAGGTCAACAAAATAATGATCTAGTTGATGAAAGACAAAGATTAATAAATCAAAGTAAAAATAAATAAGATGGCAGAAGAATTAGCTAGTCAAGGTCAAGAACAAGAACAACTTGCTTCTCAAGAAAATGAATTAACTAAAGGGGCTCCTGCTTTACAAGCTTTAAATAATTCTGCTGTTGATAGGATAAGACAAATTGAAGAGTCTTTAAATTTACCAGCTAGACCAAATAGTATTGATGCATATAAAAATGTAGCAGGTAATCCTATAACTGGATCTAATCCTGCATCAAAAAATCCAAATAGTTCTGTTAACTTTTTTACAAGTATGGACAAAGCTTTATCAGCTATGCCTAAAAAAGAAAGTGACATCTATGGAACACTAAGACCTTTTACTTATAATGGTGATACAGATGGAGCTAACTTTGAAAGATATCATTCTTCTGGTGACTTGTATAATAAAATTGGCTTCTCTCCCTACAGAGATAATGAATCTTTATATAATGATAAGATGACCTTTGGAGATGAGTTTGTAAGAGCTGCATCTCAATGGGATAACTTAGTAGGTACAGGTTTTAGATCTGGAATTAAGTCTTGGAGTACTTTATTTACTGATCCATTAGCTCCAGATATTGAAGGAGCTAGAGAAATGGAAAGATCAATGGCTATTGGTTCATCTACAAAAGGTGGTATTGGTGGCTTTTTTGTAAATACTTTTTTAAACTCAGGATATACTATTGGTATTGGTGCAGATTTTTTAGCTGAAGAATTAGCTTTAATGGGATTAACTGCTGCTACTGGTGGAATAATGGGAGCAACCGGTGCTACTATGATGGTAGGTAAAGGTTTGAATGCTGTTGAAAATGTTTTTCAAGGAGCTAAAGCTGCTTTTGCTGGGTCAAAAAGAATGGAGAATGTCCGTGCTTTAAACAGTGTTCCTGAAATGAAAAGTTTTTGGACTAAGATGAGTGAAGGAGCTAAAGGTGTTGTAAAAGAAACTGCTAATATTTTAAATCCTTTAGACCAAACTGTTGATGCATTAAGAGCTACTGATTATGCAAGTAACTATGCTAAGATGACCAAAACATTTGGAGCCTTTGCTGATGACTTGTTAATGATGAAAGGAGCTGTTTCTGAAGCTAAGCTTGAAGGAGGAATGGTTAAGATTAATACTACAGAAGATCTTGTTGCAAAATACAGAGCTGATAATGGTAAAGATCCTGATGGAGCAGAGATGCTAAAGATAGAAGGTATTGCTAATGAAGAAGCTTATAGAACTGCTTTTTGGAACTTGCCTGCAATTACTACTAGTAATAAGTTAATGTATGCTACAATGCTTGCTCCTTTAAGAAGTGTTATGGGTAGAGAAGGTGCTGTTAAATTAGTAGATGACTACTTGTTTAATGGTAAAACATTCTCAGCTGTAGGTGAAGGATTCTTAGCAAAAGGTAAAGCTGCATTACAATCTTTTACACAACCTAAATTTTATGGTCAGTTTGGTATGAACTATCTTAAAGCAAACTTTGCTGAAGGTATTCAAGAAAACTTACAAGAAGCTATATCTAGTGGAGCTGCTAAGCATGCAATGCAATTATATACAGATCCTATTAGAGCTGGCTATGAAGGTTACATGCCTCACTTTATGAAAGGAATTAATGAACAGTTCTCTGCACAAGGAGCTGAAACATTTGCTGGTGGTTTTGCTATGGGTATTTTTGCTCAACCTGTAATGGCTGCTCCTTCTGTTGCTATAAGTAAATTAGTTAAAGCTTGGGGAACTGAAAATTATGCTGCTGCTGAAAAATTAAACAAAGAATTTAAAGCTAAAAATGTAGAACAATTAAACAAGCTTTATGATAATGCATTAATTGCTTTAGCTCCTGATTTAGAAAACTCTATTGCAACTGGTAGATTAGCTGATGATATGTATACTGCTGCTAGAAATGGTAAGAAGAAAGAAGCTATTGATGCTATAGAAAATATTAAAGATAATAATATATTAACAGCTCTTCAAACTGGTAAGTTAGATATAATGATTGACAAAATTGCTCAATACAAAAATTTAAGTAGACCTGAAGTTGTTGAAGCATTTGCTAAGTATGGTATTAAAGAACAAGATGTAGACAGTGCACTAGGTAAAATAGATGGTATTGTTGCAAGATCTAAACAACTTAAAAAAGACTATGAAGATACTGCTGAAAAATATCCTAATCCATTTACTCCTAGTAAATTTGTACTGGGAACTTCTGAAAGAAAAGCTGCAGAAAGTGCTTACAAAGCTTGGGAAACTGCTAAATATAATTTAGTATTTGCTAAAGCTACTTATACTTCTCATAGTAAAAGGGTAGCTGATGTAGCTACTATTTTCTCAAATATTTCTAGTGATCTAGCTAAAGCTGATGCTCAAAACTTAATGACATTGCTTAGTCCTGTAACAACAAAAAGTGAGATCTTAGCATTAAGACAAGAGCTTTCTGTTTTAGATGACAGCATTCCTGAACAAAAGAAACTTAAGGCACAAAAAACTAAGCAATTAGAAACTATAAATAATTTTTATGAAGCAGTTAAAGCTGTTAAAGAAGCAAAAACTCCTGAAGAAAAAGAAGCTAAAAACATAGTAGCTAAACAAGCTTTTATGGAACATGTTAAATTCTTAGCTAAAAAGAATGATCATATTGTATTTAATGATGATATAGAACAAGCTTACAATGTAGTTAAAGATCACATGAGTCTTAGAGATGATATGAAAGGTCTTGCTGAAAGTATTAATGTATTAATGACTCCTCAGAACTTCTTTAAGTTACATGCAAGATTAAATGATGCTTATACTGATATTCTTAATAATAAAGAAACTATTATAGAGGAAAATCAAAAATTGATTAATAGATTAAACAGTATTAATGGCATATTAAATTTAGTTGCTAAAGAATCTGGTTTAAATATTCCTAATGAACTAGTTGAAGCTTATGTTGAAGCTTTAGATAATAATACAGAAATGCCTGTAGCTTCATACTTTATGGACACTAAAGGTAAT
>Ga0007801_10000228_pt1 | contig 18011 bp, 18 predicted proteins | sample CryBogmetaGMA2M_FD_60372 | JGI IMG/M metagenome (GOLD analysis project Ga0007801, IMG submission 60372) | Freshwater microbial communities from Crystal Bog, Wisconsin, USA - MA2M | ecosystem: Environmental > Aquatic > Freshwater > Lake | place: Crystal Bog, Wisconsin, USA | collected 2009-07-06
TGCATCATCTTTATTGATGAGATCGATGCAGTAGGTCGTCATCGTGGTGCTGGTATGGGCGGCGGTAATGATGAGCGCGAACAAACCTTGAACCAAATGCTCGTTGAGATGGATGGTTTTGAAAGTAATAGCGGCGTGATCGTCGTAGCTGCTACTAACCGTTCGGATGTCTTAGATAAAGCCCTATTGCGTCCAGGCCGATTTGACCGTCAAGTGCACGTAGGCCTGCCAGACATTCGAGGTCGTGAGCAGATCTTGCAAGTGCATATGCGCAAAGTTCCAATCGATCCTGATGTCAATGCAGCAGTATTAGCGCGTGGCACTCCAGGGTTTTCAGGTGCTGACCTGGCAAACTTAGTCAATGAAGCTGCTTTATTTGCTGCGCGTCGTAATAAGCGCTCAGTGGAAATGAAAGACTTTGAAGACGCTAAAGATAAGATCTATATGGGTCCTGAGCGTAAGTCTGCCGTCATGCGTGAAGAAGAGCGTCGCAATACCGCTTATCACGAAGCTGGCCATGCGGTTGTAGCTAAGAGCTTGCCTAAGGCAGACCCAGTACACAAGGTCACTATCATGCCGCGCGGTATGGCATTAGGCGTGACTTGGCAGTTACCAGAATTTGATCGTGTCAATTTGTACAAAGATCGCATGATGGAAGACTTGGCCATTTTGTTTGGCGGCCGCGCTGCAGAAGAAATCTTTTTGCATTCGTCTAGTACCGGCGCCTCCAATGATTTTGAGCGTGCCACTAAAATGGCGCGCGATATGGTGACACGTTACGGTATGAGCGATAGCTTAGGCACCATGGTTTATGTTGACACTGAATCTGAAAGCATCTTCGGGCGCAATAGTACCAAGACTGTTTCTGAGTTGACCCAGCAAAAGGTCGACTTTGAAATTCGGACGTTGATTGATAGCCAATATGCTTTGGCCAGATCGATTCTGGAAGGTAATCGCGATAAGGTTGAAGCCATGGTGACTGCTTTGCTCGAGTGGGAAACCATTGATGCCGATCAAATCAATGACATCATGGAAGGCCGCCCACCGCGTGCACCATTGCCGCCTCCAGCAACTATCTTTGGTAATTCTGCTGGTACAACGGGCCCAGCGGCTGGCAGCGCTCCAGCGACAGCTTAAGCAACAAGACTAAGCGTCTTGATCGATCAGCCAGGCATAGAAGAGATGCCCACAACATGGCGTTGTGGGCGTTTTCTTTTTGATTTTGCCAAACGTAGACGCCCCATTGTGATGGGCATTCTCAATGCCACACCAGATTCATTTTCAGATGGCGGGAAATTTAAAACGCCCAAAGATGCTATCGCTCAAGCAGAGTTGATGATCAAGAGCGGTGCAGACTTGATTGATATTGGTGGCGAATCTACTAGACCAGGAGCACAGCCAGTAGAGCTTCAAGAGGAGCTTGATCGCGTGCTGCCAGTGATTGAGGCTCTGAGAGATTGTGGCGTGCCGCTTTCGATTGATACCTACAAAGCAGAAACGATGCGCGAGGCCCTCAACTCAGGCGCAGATTGTATAAATGATATTTGGGCCTTAAGACAAGAGGGCGCGGTGGATGCAGTTCTTGAGAGCAAAGATTGTGGAGTTGTCTTGATGCACATGCAACGTGATCCCCAGACCATGCAATTTAATCCGGAGTATCACGATGTGCTTACGCAAGTGATGCATTTTCTGAAGGAGCGTGCAGAACTGCTCACAGCAAAAGGGGTTGATAAAAACAGAATCGCTATCGACCCTGGCTTTGGCTTTGGCAAGAGTCTTGAGCACAACCTCACCATGCTCAAGCATTTTGATCAATTCTCCCAACTGGGTTATGCCGTATTAGCAGGGATCTCGCGTAAATCAATGCTGGGCAAACTCACTGGCAAAGACACCCATGAGCGCTTAGCCTCCAGCGTGGCTGCAGCCATCATGGCAGCTGATCGTGGCGCCAGAATTGTGCGAGTACACGATGTATCTGAGACGGTAGATGCTTTAAAGCTATGGGAAGCCATTGCTCCCTAGACGCCAAGCTTCTCAGTTTTATAATGAATCCTATGAAAAAACAATACTTTGGTACTGATGGTATTCGCGGTGAAGTAGGGCAATTTCCGATTGTTCCCGAGTTCATGACGCGCTTAGGATATGCCGCAGGTAAAGTTCTATCTAAAAATGCTAAAGCGGGTCAGCGCTGCAAAGTATTGATTGGTAAAGATACCCGTATTTCAGGATATTTATTAGAAGCAGCATTAGAAGCCGGCTTTGCTGCTGCAGGTGTTGATGTGATGCTCTGTGGCCCGATGCCAACCCCTGGTGTTGCTTATCTAACCAAAGCATTACGTTTATCAGCAGGCGTTGTGATCTCTGCATCACACAATCCCTATCAAGATAACGGTATTAAGTTTTTCTCTGCTAATGGCGACAAACTTGGTGATGAGTTTGAGTTAGCGATTGAGGCAGAACTAGAAAAACCCATGGGTTGCGTGAGCGCCCAAGAGCTTGGTAAGGCATTTCGTTTAGATGATGCAGCAGGGCGCTATATTGAATTTTGTAAATCAACCTTTCCCGGGGATCTCAATCTCAAAGGATTGAAGTTGGTAGTGGACTGTGCCAATGGCGCTGCATATCACACAGCACCGCATGTATTTCATGAGCTAGGTGCAGAAGTTATCTCGATTGGAGTTAATCCAGATGGCAAAAATATTAATGATGGTTGCGGCGCTACTGCACCAGCAGCCTTGATCGCCAAAGTGAAAGAAGTCAATGCAGATCTTGGTATTGCGCTAGATGGCGATGCCGACCGCTTGCAAATGGTAGACGCCAGTGGAAGATTGTTTAATGGTGATGAGCTCTTGTACGTGCTTGCTAAAGACAGATTAGACCGTGGTCAGAAACTTGGTGGGATCATAGGTACCTTAATGACTAATCTGGCCGTTGAGAATGCCATTAAAGATCTGGGCATCGGGTTTGAGCGCGCTAATGTGGGTGATCGATATGTATTAGAGCTACTCAAACAAAAAGGCTGGATTATTGGCGGGGAAGGTTCTGGCCACTTGCTATGTCTCGATCAGCATTCCACTGGAGATGGCACTATTGCCGCGCTTCAAGTATTGGCAGCTATGAGCCAAAACAAAAAGAGCCTTGCTCAATTACTTGAAAAAGTAACTATCTTCCCGCAGGTTCTTCTGAATGTGAAAATCAAACCTAGTTATGACTGGAAGACAGATGAGAAACTCAAGTTGCAGATCACCAAAGTAGAGGCGGATCTCAAAGGCATTGGTAGAGTACTCATTCGGGCATCTGGGACTGAGCCGCTCCTGCGGGTAATGATCGAAACAAAGGATGGGCACGTAGCGATGAATGCTGCCAAAAGCATTGCTGATTTAGTGCCAACCGCTTAATCCCAGGCCAATCATTTTTCATTTTTAATCTTAAAAATTTACTATAAAGTATTGAATTTATTGACTTTTATTATTTGTGACATTGTTGTCATCAAAGCGTCATAGTCCAATCGTATTGTCCTAATATCGCAATGTTGCGTTATTTCTCCCCAAGGACTAATTACATGAAATCTTTCTTGAAAAAAGCACTCGTTATTAGTGCTATTTCTCTAGCTCCAGCAGCATTTGCTGTTGATATGACGGGTGCAGGCGCAACATTCCCATACCCAATTTACGCAAAATGGGCTGAAGCTTTCAAAGCCAAAACAGGCTCAAACTTAAACTATCAGTCTATCGGTTCATCTGGCGGTATTAAACAAATCAAAGCAAAAACAGTTGACTTCGGTGCCACTGATAATCCAGTGAAATTTGAAGAGCTTGAGGCCGATGGCATGGTTCAATTCCCAGCGATTATTGGTGGGGTAGTTCCAGTGATTAACGTGGATGGTGTTAAGCCTGGTGAAATCAAATTAGATGGTCCAACTTTGGCTGATATTTTCCAAGGCGTGATCTCCGATTGGGGTGATAAGCGCATTGCCATCATGAATCCTGGTGTAAAGATTCCATCTGGTCCCATTACAGTAGTTGTGCGTGCAGACGGTTCTGGCACTACAGCGATTTTTTCAGACTACCTAGCTAAGACAAGTAGCTTATTCAAGGATTCCGTAGGTTCTGGTGCAAACGTTAAATGGCCTGCTGCCTCTACAGTGGGCGGCAAAGGTAATGAAGGCGTAGCTGCAAACGTCACTCGTGTAAAGAACGCAATAGGTTACGTTGAGTATGCTTATGCTAAGAAAAATAAAATGACTTACATCGCCTTAAAAAATAAGGATGGAAATTTTGTTGCTCCTGATGACCTCACTTTTGCAGCAGCTGCAGCTGGAACAGACTGGTCAAAGATTCCAGGCATGGGCACCTTCATTACCAATGCATCTGGTGCTAAATCATGGCCAATCACCGGTGCATCATTTATTTTGCTTTACAAGAATCCAGAAAATAAAGCAAATGCTGCTGAAGTGATCAAGTTCTTTGACTTTGCTTTCAAAGACGGTAAGAAGATGGCAGAAGAATTAGATTACGTTCCAATGCCTGATGCTACAACTGACTTTATTCGCAAGAATGTATTCACTAAGGTAGTAACTAAATAAGGTTTGATGATTAACTCCTTAATCATTTACTAATGAACAGCTCCACGCTACTGTGGGGCTGTTTCAATATTTAATAAGCCAATGGATATCACTCAGTCCCACTCAACGCCTACCCCTCAAGCCTTGAGAATCGCTAAATTACAGCGTGTTCAAGACTTTTTATTCCAAAGAGTTACGCAATTTTTTGCACTCGGAGTATTGATTGCGCTGGTAGGAATACTCATTTCTTTGACAATCAATGCATGGCCAGCTCTTCGTACTTTTGGGCCTGGCTTCTTCTTCTCAACAGAGTGGGACGTTGTTAATGGACAGTTTGGTGGCTTGATTGCCATCTATGGCACTGTTGTCACCTCATTGATTGCATTGCTGATTGCAGTCCCACTTAGCTTTGGTATTGCTGTTTTCTTAACAGAGCTCTGCCCACAACCACTGCGTAGACCTCTCGGTACCGCTATTGAGCTTTTAGCTGCTGTGCCTTCGATCATCTATGGCATGTTTGGTCTATTTATATTTGCACCGTTGTTTGCTGAATATATTCAGCCAGTATTGGCTGCAACACTAGGTCAAATTCCAGGATTGGGAATTTTATTCTCTGGCGCATTTAATGGCATTGGTGTTCTTTGCGCTGGATTGATTCTGGCGATGATGATTCTTCCATTCATTGCCTCTGTTATGCGTGACGTATTTGATATTGTCCCGCCCGTACTGAAGGAGTCAGCTTACGGTATTGGCTGCACGACTTGGGAAGTGGTTAAGAATGTAGTTCTACCGTATACCAAAGCAGGCGTTATCGGTGGCGTGATGCTCGGATTGGGTAGGGCGCTTGGCGAAACGATGGCAGTGACCTTTGTGATTGGTAATGCCCATCGCCTCTCCGCCTCCTTATTTTCACCTGGCACTTCCATTGCCTCAACGCTTGCAAACGAGTTCGGAGAGGCTGAAGCAGGTAATCATTTATCTTCTTTATTTGCCTTAGGCCTAGCATTGTTTGTCATTACCTTTGTTGTTCTAGCTTGCGCGAAGTGGATGCTGAGCAATATGGAGAAGAAGCAAGGGCTAAAAACATGAGCAATATTTCTAACATTGATCAAGTCATTTTTGCCAAAAGAAAGCGTGCCAATAAGATTGGTTTAACACTATCAATGGGCGCAATGCTCTTGGGTATGGTTTTCTTATTATGGATTTTGGGCGTTTTGCTATTTAAAGGCTTCTCAGCAATTGATTTGAATCTATTTACCCAGAGTACTCCAGCCCCTGGCTCTGAGGGTGGCGGCCTGGCTAATGCAATCGTTGGTAGTCTTCTATTGGTTGGTAGTTGCACCTTGATTAGCACACCGATTGGCGTATTGGCAGGTCTTTATTTGTCCGAGTATGGCGATCGCAGTAAAGTTGCAGCGGTAACGCGTTTTGTAACCGACATCATGCTGTCTGCGCCATCTATTGTGATTGGCTTATTTGTCTATGCATTTGTCGTAGCACAAGTTAGACACTTCTCGGGTTGGGCAGGGACCATTGCTTTGGCCTTAATTGCTGTGCCAGTGATTGTTCGCACTACCGAAAATATGCTGCGTCTAGTCCCAGGGAGTTTACGTGAAGCTGCTTATGCCTTAGGAACGCCAAAGTGGAAGGTGGCTTTTATGATCACTTTGCGCGCTGCCCAAAGCGGTGTTATGACTGGCATCCTACTCGCCTTAGCGCGAGTCAGTGGAGAAACAGCTCCCTTATTGTTCACAGCACTCAATAATCAATTCTTCTCAACCAATATGAATGCTCCTATGGCAAATTTGCCAGTAGTTATTTTCCAATTTGCCATGAGCCCATATGACAATTGGGTTGATCTTGCATGGGGTGGTGCTTTGCTCATCACATTTGCAGTGCTTGGCTTAAATATTTTGGCGCGAGTCGTATTCCGTGAGAAGGTTCAGGGATGATGAGTAATTTCAAAACAACGTTTGACTTAAATCAGATTGATAGTCAAGGGGGTAGAGTGGAATCAGTAGATCAACAATCGGATCAGGCGGCTATCAATGCGCTTGAAGTGAGAAATCTTAATTTTTTCTATGGTTCATTCCAGGGTCTAAAAGACATTAACCTTGATATTGAACAAGGGAAGGTTACTGCATTTATTGGCCCTTCAGGTTGCGGAAAATCAACCTTATTAAGAACGCTTAATCGGATGTATGACCTCTATCCTGGTCAGCGTGCTGAAGGCGAAATCAATTTTTATGGCCAAAATATTCTTGAGCCAGGCCAAGACTTAAACTTACTGCGCTCACGTATTGGTATGGTTTTTCAGAAACCAACACCGTTTCCAATGTCCATATATGAGAACATTGCCTTTGGTGTGCGTCTTTACGAAAAACTCTCTCGCTCTGAAATGGATGAGCGCGTTGAATGGGCTCTCAATAAAGCGGCCCTTTGGAATGAATCCAAAGACAAATTAAATCAAAGTGGCTTGTCATTATCTGGCGGGCAGCAACAACGTTTGTGTATTGCTCGAGGCGTTGCAGTTAAACCCTCAGTGATGTTGCTAGATGAGCCTACTTCAGCGTTAGATCCTATTTCGACAGGAAAAATTGAAGAATTGATTAATGAGCTCAAGCATGAATACACTATTGCAATAGTTACCCACAATATGCAGCAGGCAGCCCGCGTATCCGATTACACTGCTTATATGTACCTTGGTAGCCTAGTTGAGTTCGGTAAAACGGATGAAATATTTATTAAGCCTAAGCGTAAAGAAACTGAAGACTATATTACCGGCCGCTTCGGTTAATTGGAGATATTAAATGCCTGATAATCACCTTTCATCACAATTTGATGCTGATTTAAATGCGCTTTCTAGCCGTTTGCTCGAAATGGGCGGATTAGTTGAGGCGCAGATCTCAACAGCAATGCGAGCGTTTACGCAAATGGATTTGGATACTTGCAATATCGTTATTGAGAACGAAAAGCTGGTTAATGATCTTGAGATTCAAATTGATTTAGCTTGTACTGAGTTGATTGCAAGACGTCAACCAGCAGCGCGTGACTTGCGTTTAGTGATGGCAGTGTCCAAGGCCATTACTAATCTTGAGCGTGCGGGTGATGAGGCTGAGCGGGTTGCAAAGCGTACGAAGCGCCTGATCGATGCCGGCACTCCTCATAATATCAATGTGGCTGAAATTCGACTCTCAGGTCAAATGGCGATCAATTTATTACGTCGTAGTCTGGATGCCTTTGCGCGTCTAGATACAGTTGCAGCGGCTGAAGTTGTTGCTGAAGACCGTCAAATCGATGAGGAGTTTAGAGGTTTTGTTCGTAAACTGATTACTTACATGTCCGAAGATCCGCACATCATTAGCACTGGGCTTGATATGTTGACCATCGCTAAGGCAATTGAGCGTATTGGCGATCATGCAAAAAATATTGCTGAGTTTGTGATTTATATTGCTAAGGGTGCAGATGTTCGCCATATTCCGCATGAAGATTTAGTGCGCGAAGCGAATAAAGAGTAAAGCTGAGCATTCCAAATGACTCACCGCATACTAATTGTTGAAGATGAGCCATCCATTGCTGAGTTAATTGCAATTAACTTAACTCATGCTGGTTATGAGGTTGAGAAAGCCATGCAGACGGATCTTGCTATGGCAATGATGAGAGAGCGTCTACCAAGCCTGGTTATTCTTGATTGGATGTTGCCCGGTAAGTCTGGTGTCCAATTTGCTAAAGAGCTGCGTGCTAATGATCGGACCAGAGGTTTGCCGATCTTGATGCTCACCGCTAAAAGCGAAGAGTCCGATAAGGTATTGGGCTTAGATTCTGGTGCAGACGACTATGTGACTAAGCCTTTCTCGCCCAAGGAGTTAATTGCGCGAGTGAGAGCCTTGTTGCGTCGGCAGACACCGCTTGACGATACTGGCCCGCTGACTATTGGCCCGCTAAAACTAGACCCCAGTTCTCACAGAGTCTTGGCCATATGGCCCAATAGTGACCCCAAGCCAATTTCATTAGGCCCCACTGAATACAGACTTCTTCAGTTCTTTATGGCCAACCCAGAGCGCGTTCATTCACGAACTAACCTACTCGACAAAGTTTGGGGCAATGAAGTTTATATTGAAGAGCGCACTGTAGACGTTCATATTAAGCGCCTCAGAGCAGCATTAACCCCAGTTGACTGCGATCGCTATATTGAAACAGTCCGGGGCAGTGGTTATCGTATTACTAAAACACCAACCGATAATTAGGCATTTTTTCAAGGCTTTTTGAGCTATTTCAAGTGCATTCTTGAGATGGTCTAAGATTGCACTATGATTTCTGCCTTATCTCGTTTTATTTTATTGGTTTGCCTCTCATTAATAGCTGCGTTTATTACGCTCTATAACTGGGGTCCTGAATACGCCATTTTCGTTGGCGTTTTCTTGCTGTCTATACCGCTCGTGTACTCCTACATCAACCTAGCGCGCCTAGGAAAATACGTGCAATCAGACTCAATTGAGACTATGCCGCTTCCTAGCGGATTTTGGGAAGAAGTCTTTTTCAAGCTGCAACGCTTAGTCAAAAATCTGAAACAAAGGCTACGGAATATCGAGCAGCAGCATGAACACTTTATCGAAGCTTTTCAAGCATCGCCTAACGGTATTGTGATGCTAGATGAAAGTGACCAAATTGAGTGGTGCAATAGCATTGCAGAGAGATTTTTTGGACTTATTTTTAAACGTGACGTGATGCAACGGATTAACTTTTTAATTCGTCGCCCTGAATTTATTCAATACTTAAATAAGCGTAATTTTGATGAACCCTTGTTGCTAGAAAGAATGGGGCCAGATAGCAGTCTTACCTTAATGCTTCAGGCTTTTCCGTTCGGCAATCAGCGTAATTTATTGTTAATTCAAAACATAACAGATCTTCAAAAAGCAGATGCCATGCGTCGCGACTTTGTTGCCAATGTCTCCCATGAAATGCGGACCCCAATTACGGTATTAATGGGTTTCTTAGAGACAGTGCAATCTTTGGAACTAGAAAAAAATCAGCGTGATCAGTATTTCGAGATGATGATGTCGCAGGCTCAACGTATGAAAAGCTTAGTGGAGGATCTGTTAACCCTAGCTAATCTAGAGGCAAACGCGTTGCCGGCTGCATTAAATACGGTCAATATTGAAACATCCATGGCGCTTCTGAAAAATGATGCTGAAGCGCTTTCTCACGGAAATCATAGCTTTATATTTGAGGTGCTTAATCAAGAAAATCTATTAGGCGATGAGCGAGAAATACTTTCTGCCTTTAGCAACCTAGTATCCAATGCAATCCGTTATACACCAGATGCTGGTTCCATTCATGTGAAGTGGCGCATCAATGAAGATGGGCAGGGTGAATTTTCTGTCACTGATACGGGCCCTGGCATTGCTCCGGAGCATCTTTCAAGACTAACGGAACGTTTTTATCGGGTCGATAGGAGTCGCTCTCGGGATACGGGAGGCACTGGCCTAGGTCTAGCAATTGTCAAACACATTGCCAGTCGTCATCAAGCTCAGTTGACAATTGAGAGTACGCCAGGAAATGGCAGTACTTTTATGTTGCGCTTTCCAAAAGAGCGCTTAAGCCCTTAAGCAACCCCCCAGAATTAATCTTTTTTCTTTTTCTTCTGCTTCTTAGATTCTTTAGGAAGCTTTTCAGTTTTGCCGCCTGCATACAGGCACCAAACTTTTATTTCTTCAAGCAGCTCTACAAGATCATCGTGAGGAAGGCTTTTAAGGTCAACAAGGCCTATAGCGCCACTTTCCTGAAGTTGTTGTACTGCATCTTCATATCGATATTTACTCATGGCTTTGGCTTCATATTTAAAGGAAGTTCATCCTACCAAAGAAATATGACAAAAACCCATTTCTGGAGCTTTAGATGGCCTTTAGTCTGGATCATCTGAGATTTCAGAGCCTCTTTTTACCCCATTGAGCCTGGCTAAGAGCCGCTCCAAAGGGCCCCCAAGGGCTAGAGTCAGCAAAATAGCTCCCAGGGCCAATCCTCCAAGGGCAAATTGACCTGCTCCAAAGGCGGCACCAATGAGGGCACAGGCCCATAGACTGGCGGCTGTGGTCAGCCCATGAACCCTTTGTGAGCGCTGCTCATGAATAATCACGCCGGCGCCTAAAAAGCCCAGGCCAGTGATGAGTCCTTGGAGAACACGGCTCACTGATTGAGCATCATCTTTGACAAAGTCACTGATGAGCATGATGGCCGTTGCTGAGCCGATTGAGACTAGAGAGTGGGTGCGTATTCCGGCAGATTTGTGGTGTAGCCAGCGATTAAGTCCGAGGACTGCGCCAACGATTAATGCTAAGGCCAGTCTTAAGATAATCGTTCCATAAAGATCCCAATTGAGCATGTTGATTTCCTTCAGCAAGCGGGTTTAGATCATCCAGTGTATCCCAGCTACATCGATTAGTCATAAAAGCGCCTTCACACTGTCATGCACATGCTTAACAATTGAAAAGTTGTTTTGGGATATCTCTACAAAACAAAGATATCTTGACTAATCTTTCACCACAAGGATGCAATATGAAAAAATTTATTTTACGTTTATGGCAGGCATGGCACGAAGCACGGCTTGCCTATGCAACCCGGTATACACGACATCGCCTTGGTAGCTGATTCAATTTCATTAGACTTAGTCATTTGACTGTAATAAAGGATTGCTAAAGTCAGATCGTCAGTGCATTGCTGACAAAGATAAAACTGTATTACTCTCCTTTTAAACCCAGTTTACGCTGGGTTTTTTTTATCTTATTTCTTAATAAAACTGAAATATATATAACCTAGGATAGACGCATCGGTCATTTACTGGAAAGTCAAAAACCTCATGAATGCAAATCTGACTAAGTACTTATCTGATGTTTTTCGTAATGAAGTTCAGCATGATACTGGTACAGAGACTAAAGAGAGTAGTCTTCAAGGAGGCCCATACTTATTGGACCGAAACACCAAGCAATTTATTGTGGATGAAAAATTTTCATTGCGTCTTGACGAGATTATTTAATTAACGCAGTTTTTTATATTTTCATTGGCAATGATACGACCATATAATATTCTTTTTCTGTGTACCGGAAACTCAGCTCGCTCGATTTTGGGTGAGGTTCTTGCAACCACTTTGAGTCATGGCCGTTTTATTGGCCACTCAGCTGGCTCAAAACCTAATAAATACGTTCACCCCATGGCATTAAAGTTTGCCAGAGAAGTAGATTATCCACTTGAATTACTTAGAAGCAAGAGTTGGGACGAGTTTGGGAGAGAGGATGCACCTCATATGGATTTTATTATTACTGTTTGTGATGAAGCAGCAGGAGAGGAGTGCCCATATTGGCCTGGCCATCCCACTTCGGCGCACTGGGGGTTTATGGACCCAACAAATGAAGCAATTAGTGAGCAAGCTATGTGGGATTCTTTTAGAAAAGTAGAGATGGGTCTGCGTAATCGTATTGAATTATTTCTTGCGCTACCGCTCGATAAGCTTGATCACTTGCAAATAAAAGATGAGCTTCACTCAATCCATCATAAACTTATGCAACAAGATAATGGTACGGCTTAATTATGGCAACCTACAGCGTATATTTTGCTGGCTTATCCCTGACAACGGCTCAAAAATTTACTCTTGCGCAAGCAATCACCAAGATTCATGCTGATACCACTGGTGCAGAAGCCTACTTCGCGCAGGTGATATTCAAGCCATTGGATATGCATGATTGCTTTATTGGTGGCGTTTTACTAAATGAGCCCCATATTTTTCTGAATGGACAAATTCGTATTGGCAGAAGCGAGCAAATAAAAAAACAGTTGCTAGTTGAACTTGAAATAGCCATTCAGAGAACTACTGGATTGGCAGGGCACCAGATTTGGGCCTATATTGACGAGATTACCCCAGGTCAAATGATTGAGTATGGTCAAATATTACCTGCTGTAGGAGATGATGGGGTATGGTTCTCAACCCTGCCTTCAAGTATCCAAAAGAAGCTTGTTTACCTCAACTCCTAATCTACCTCTTTTCTATAAAGGGATTAGTATGGCAAAGTAAGTTTAATGCCCAGGTAGCCCATGTCTTTAGAGAAAAAGCCACAATTTGCTGTCCTGAGGTCTGTAGAGTCATTTGCAGATCCACGTCCTAGTATTAAGAAGCGGATGGCGGATGGCAAAGCCCTCCGTAAAGTAGTGAGCATTTCTGATCAAGGTATCTACACGCCCCCCAAGCATCGTATTGACCCGGTAACAATCCTGGAAGAGCAGGCCAAAACGCGGATTGAATCACTCATTCCGATACGTTATGAACGGATGTTGCAATCCCCATTTGCTTTTTTTCGTGGTGGCGCCGCCATCATGGCCCAGGATTTAGCCAATCAAGCAACAACCAATATTACTGTCCAGCTATGTGGTGATATGCATGTTTCTAATTTTGGTTTATTTGGATCTGCTGAACATCGTCTAGTGTTTGGCATTAATGATTTTGATGAAACCCTACCGGGCAGCTGGGAGTGGGATATCAAACGCTTGGTAGCAAGCGCGCTGATTGCCTCAGAAAGTTTGGGTGGCGATAAGGCTCTAGGTAAAAAACTGGTGTACCGCATTGCTGCAGAGTACCAAAAGCGCATTGCACAATATGCAAAAATGCCTTACCTAGATTTAGCTCAAGAGTTTATTGGTGAAAAAGATATTCGCAAGCACTTTAGCAAAGAGCATCAGAAAAAGCTTGATGTCTACCTTAAGGAAACCAAGGGGCAGGGCAATATTCAGGTTTTGCAAAGCCTGACAACTTTGGTTGGTAAGAACCGAAAAATTATTAACAGGCCTCCGTTAATAGAACATTTTAAAAAAGATGCTTATGGCGTCCCTTTAGCCTCACTCATCGATAAGGCTTTATTAAACTATTCCAGCACCTTGCTAGCAGATCGCCAAATCTTATTTCAACGCTACTCATTAAAGGATTACGCCCGAAAAGTAGTGGGTGTAGGTAGTGTTGGAACGAATTGCATGGTCTTGTACTTTGAAGGCGATAGTGAAGCTGATCCGTTATTTCTGCAATACAAAGAGGCTCAAAAATCAGTCTTAACACCATACCTTGGCGAATCTATATACCGTGATATGGGCAGGCGTGTAGTGGCTGGCCAGAGATTGCTGCAAGGTGCGCCAGATATCTTTCTAAACTACGGCGCTGTGCAATACGATATTCATCGGAGTCAGGGTTTTTATCTGCGCCAATTGCGTGATATGAAAGGCGGTATTGGGGTCGGCACTGGCGGTGTTACCTTAAAAACTTTCCCGGATTACGCAAAGTTATTTGGCTGGGCATTAGCCTTAGGTCATGCGCGCTCTGGTGATGCTGCGATGATTGCAGGGTATTGCGGTCAATCTAGCGAGCTTAACGAAGCTCTATATTCCTTTGCCAAGTCGTATGCAAAGCAAAATCAGCAAGATTTTGAACAATTTTGCCAGGCCGTCAAAAGCGGAAGATTGCAAGCGGCTAAGAAGAAAATAGCGCTTTAGCGTCGCAAATAGGCTGTCATGATGATGTCATCTTCTTTGTAGATAGTATAAATTGACTATTTACCAATCTATTTTTACATCCCTCATGAATATTGCCCACCTTATCAAAAGCGCTCTATGCGTTTTTTCTATCGCCTTCATTAGTGCTGCGCATGCGCAAGCGATTTATCCGATTGATAATGCACAAATTCTGGCGGGTTCCAATTTTGATATCAAGGTAGAGCTCAGTCAGGCCGTCAATCCAAGTGAAGTTGTGATTGAAGTCAATGGTCTGCCCGTTAACAAAGTCATTCTTGCTAAATCAGAATTTATTCAAAATGAGAACGGCAAGGGTAGCTCCATTCTTTACCGAGATGTGCAACTGCCCAAAGCTGGTAAATATGCAGTTGTGGCTAGAACCCCTCAAGAAAAGTTACAAGTGACCTGGGAAGTTTATGCCAGCGGCCCACGCAGAGTGAAAAATGTGATTTTATTTATTGGTGATGGTATGACCATTGCCAATAGGACAGCAGCACGTGTTCTGTCAAAAGGTATTTCAGAAGGAAAGTATCAGGGTAGGCTGGCATTTGACGATATGCCAAGTACTGCAATGATTGGTACCTCAGGTTCTGACTCCTTGATTACCGATTCAGCTAACTCCATGAGTGCTTATACGACTGGACATAAAACGGCGGTCAATGCGATGGGAATATATGTATCGCGCGCTAGTGATAACTTATCACACCCCAAAGTAGAAACTATTACTGAACTTCTAAAGCGTAAAACGAAAATGTCAGTGGGTATCGTTTCTGATGCCGAATTACAAGATGCCACACCAGGAGCGATGGTTGCTCATACTCGACGTCGTGCTGATAAACAGTACATTGCAGATCAACTTCTCGCCAGTAAGGCAGAGGTTATTCTCGGTGGGGGTTCGGCCTATTTCTATCCTCAGTCAAGCAAAGGATCGAAACGTAAAGATGAGAACAATCTAGTTGAGACTTTCAAGGCTGATGGATATCAGGTGGCGCTCACCAAACAAGAGCTGATTGCTGCTGCGGAAAATAAAAATACCAAGAAACTATTTGGTGTATTTCATCCAGACAATATGGATGGCTCATTAGATCGGCTATTTCTTAAAAAGAACACAGTTTCTCAATATCCAAACCAGCCTGATTTAACAGAGATGACGCAGTCAGCGATTGATGTTCTATCTAGAAATCCGAATGGATTCTTCTTAATGGTTGAGGCAGCTTTGATTGATAAATTCAATCACCCACTTGATTGGGAGAGGGCAGCCTTCGATACGATCATGCTCAGTAATGCAGTGCAGGTTGCCAAAGACTTTGCCAAGACCCACCCTGATACTCTAATTATCGTTACGCCTGACCATACCCATAGCGGCTCTATTAGTGGGGTAGTCCATGATGATAAGTCTGGCCCACTGCGTGAAAAGGTCGGTATCTATGCTGATGCAGGCTACCCAAATTACCCCAAGGCAGATATTCAAGGCTATCCTAGCAAGATCGATGTTACGAAACGCCTGGCATTTTTCTACGGTAACTACCCAGATCACTATGAGACCTTACATCCCAAGCTTGACGGCACCTTCGTGCCAGCAGTCAAGGGTGAGGGCGGTAAATACATTGCTAATCCCAAATATATTCAGCTACAAGAGGATGCCATTCATGTCGGCGGCAATTTGCCAGCCCATCAAGAGTCTGGTGTGCACACTGCAGATGATGCTGTTCTCAATGCCAGCGGCCCAGGATCTGAGAAGTTCAAAGGCTTTATGGACAATACTGAAGTCTTTAAAGTGATGGTTCAAACCCTGGGGCTTGGCTCTAAATAATTTGCGCCACATTGCTATCTGACATATTCCTGAAATATTCTCAGTTCAATATGCGACTGTGAATCTTTCCCCAGAAAAACTGCGATCTACCATCACTTGCCCACATTGTCAGGCTGTGGAGGCGCTTGAGATCCCAAGGGGGACCTCGCAGCACTTATACCGCTGCCGTGCTTGCAGTTATATCTTGAAGCCTAAATCAGGTGATTGCTGTATTTTTTGCAGCTTTGGTGACCTCGATTGCTCTAGTGCAGAACAAAATCTAGCTACTTAGCCTTTTCCCGTTAGACTATCTTGTAATTTCATGAATGTGTCATGGTTTTTTCATAAAATAGACATAATTGATTGGTGCAGATACTTTAGGGACTATTTTGGAAATTCATTCTGACGACTCCGTATCCTCCTCGGACGACCTAGTCGCAGCGATAGATTTAGGCTCCAATAGTTTTCGTATGTTGGTTGCCCAAGCTATTAATACCTCGTCTGGAACACAACTTCGTCCTATCGATACACTCCGAGATTCAGTACGCTTAGCTGCTGGCTTAACGGAAAATAAGCTTTTGGGTAATGATGCGTATCAACGCGGTTTGGCAACGATAAGACGCTTTGGAGAACGTATTCGGGGATTTGATCCCGCTAAAGTACGCGCTGTTGCTACCAATACCTTACGGGTTGCCAAAAATGCCCACCAATTTATAGATGATGCTCAGCAAGCATTAGGATTTCCGATTGAAGTGATTGCCGGCGTTGAAGAAGCTCGCTTAATCTATATTGGTGCTGCTCACGAAGTTCAGGCTGTTCAAGGTAATCGATTGGTAGTGGATATAGGCGGTGGCTCTACCGAATTTATTATTGGTAAGGGTTACGAACCTAAGCTAATGGAAAGTCTTTATATCGGCTGTGTTTCACACAGCATTCGCTTTTTCCCTAAGGGCAATGTTGATGCTCACGCTTTCAAAGAGGCTGAACTAGCTGCCAGACGTGAAATCCAAGTCATCTCAGGGGCCTACCTTAAGAGCGGATGGAATCAGGCTATTGGGTCATCTGGAACTGCTAGAGCGCTTGCTGAGCTTATTTCGGCAAATGACTTTAATGGGCATGGCGATACTTTAACGATGGGTCGCGTGAATGCTGGCAGCGGTTTAATTACGCGTGATGGCTTACGCGCGATGAAAAAACATCTACTGACGTATGAGCATATTAGTCAGGTTGAATTATTAGGCTTAAAAGACGATAGAAGAGCAGTTTGGCCAGGAGGCTTAGCCATCATGTTGGCAGTCTTTGATGAGCTTGGCATTGAAGAAATGGAAGTCACTGACGCTGCGCTTCGGACTGGCGTACTTTACGACCTCCTCGGCCGTTCACAACACCATGACATGCGTTATGTTACGGTTGAGCAATTTATGCAACGCTATTCTGCTGATCGGGATCAAGCCATACGCGTTGGTAAGTTGGCTACTGAATTTTTACAGCAATTACCCAAGCCTCAAACTGAGAGTAGGGCAGATAATATTGCCTTATTGCAATGGGCTGCGAGCCTGCATGAGATTGGCCTATCGATATCACACAATGGCTACCATAAGCACTCCGCCTATATTGCTGGTAATGCTGATATGCCGGGTTTTTCTAAAAACGATCAGGCCCGTTTAGCCGCACTCCTCATTGGTCATACTGGTAAATTGGGCAAGCTTGCAAATAATGCAAATTTTCATGACTGGCGGATGTTGTTTTGTTTGCGTCTAGCCCAAGCAATTTGCCGCGGTAGAAGCGATGAAGATTTGCCAAAGATAAAGGTATCGGAAAAAGATGGCACCTTCCAGGTAGGCATCTCTAAGGAGTGGATTCAAACACACCCGTTAACTGAATTTAGCCTTTTGAAAGAAGCAGCCGAATGGACTCGTATCGGCCGCTCTTACGAACTTAATCAAAAATAATATTTGCGTATTACAAGCCTAAGAAATGCTTTGCGTAACGCGGGTTAATTTCGGATAAACGCAACATCGTTAGTAAGTCTGCTGTATTGAAATCTGGATCCCATGCAGGGGAGCTACAAATCTTGGCGCCTAGTTTTAAGTATCCCTTAATCAACGG
>Ga0007801_10000229_pt1 | contig 17990 bp, 19 predicted proteins | sample CryBogmetaGMA2M_FD_60372 | JGI IMG/M metagenome (GOLD analysis project Ga0007801, IMG submission 60372) | Freshwater microbial communities from Crystal Bog, Wisconsin, USA - MA2M | ecosystem: Environmental > Aquatic > Freshwater > Lake | place: Crystal Bog, Wisconsin, USA | collected 2009-07-06
GCATGGATCGCCACGGCCTGAAGGCCTCGCGATGACGAAGTGAAGGGCCTCGCGATGACCAAGTGAGGGCGAGGCGAAAGGCTGTCATTGCGAGAAGCGCAGCGACGTGGCAATCCATGTCCCTTGGTATTCCTGCATGGATCGCCACGGCCTGAAGGCCTCGCGATGACGAAGTGAAGGGCCTCGCGATGACCAAGTGAGGGCGAGGCGAAAGGCTGTCATTGCGAGAAGCGCAGCGACGTGGCAATCCATGACTTTGGGCTGCGTGGAGCTTACTTCTTCAACTCCAGCGCCCGTTCGTACAAGTGGTTGCGCGCCTGTCCGGTAATGTCAGCAGCCAGTTTGACTGCGGTTTTGAGTGGAAGCTGTTCAAGCAGCAGACGCAGAACGCGGGTGTCGTCACCGGTCGCCACGGGTGCGGCCAGCGGGTGCAGCACCAGCACAAATTCGCCGCGCAAACGGTTGCTGTCGTGGGCCAGCCAGGCGGGCAGGGCCTGGGCACTGACGGTGGCTATCTCTTCAAACTGTTTGGTCAACTCGCGCCCCACGGTGACCAAGCGCTCGCCCAGCACGGCCAGGGCCTGCGCCAGCGCGTCGATGCGGTGCGGTGCTTCCAGCAGAACCGTGGCGCGCTGCTCGCTGGCAAGCGCCTGCACGGCCACCTGCCGCTCGGCCGACTTGGATGGCAGAAAGCCGGCAAACACAAAACCGCTGGCCGCCTCGTCGCGCATACCCGTCACGGATAGCAACGTGGTCACGCTGCTGGCCCCAGGCAGCGGGATGGCGCGCAGGCCCTGGGCCTGCACTGCCTGCACCAGGCGTGCGCCGGGGTCGCTCACGCCCGGCGTGCCCGCGTCGCTGACGTAGGCCACGCGCCGCCCCTGGCGCAGCAGGTCCACCACGCCTTGTGCGGCTTGGCTTTCGTTGTGCTGGTGCAGCGCGAGCAGGGGTTTATCGATGCCGTAGGCGCGCAGCAGCGCCTGGGTGTGGCGCGTGTCTTCGCAGGCGATGGTGTCCACCAGCGCCAGCACGTGCAGGGCGCGCAGGCTGATGTCGGCCAGGTTGCCAATCGGGGTGGCCACGACGTAGAGCGACCCTTGCGGATAAGATTGTTCGCCAGCGGCTTGGGCCGACGCGGCCAGGGCCGCAGAAAATAGTGCGCTCACATGGGTTTCCTTTCACCTCGACCACCGGCCAAACCGGCCACCACCAAAGCGCTCGGCGACGCCGCAGAGCGCTTGGCGCTGGACTACCTGCAACACCGGGGTTTGCGACTGGTGACGCGCAATTATCGGACGCCCGGGCGCGGCGGCGGCGAAATCGATCTGGTGATGCGTGCGCAGGATGGCACGCTGGTGTTTATCGAGGTGCGCAGGCGCGCCTACAGCAGCCATGGTGGCGCGGCTGCCAGCGTGGGCGCAACCAAGCAGCAGCGCATTGTGTATGCGGCGCGCCACTACCTGTTGCGCCTGGGTTCACCCCCGCCCTGCCGCTTTGACGTGGTGCTGGTCGAACCCCAGGGCGTGCAGTGGATTCAGGCAGCGTTTGACGCTGGTTGAACTGCTTCAGCCGTTGTGCGAACCGCGGTGCGCCCAGGCGGTGGTGTGGCGCTCGATTACGCTAAAGAGCTCGTACATCACCATCGCCATCGCGCCCACCACCACCAAGCCGGCAAAGGCCAGACCCATCTGCATCGCCGAGCCGGCCGAAATCAGCAGGTAGCCAATGCCTTCGTTGGCGGCGGTCATCTCCGAGACGGTGGTGCCCACAAACGCCAGCGTGATGGCCACCTTGAGTGAGCCATAGAAATATGGCATTGAACGCGGCAGCCCGACCTTGACCAGCACGTCCCAGCGGCGCGCACCAAGCACGCGCAGCACGTCTTCAAGCTCGGGCTCGAGCGTAGCCAGGCCGGTGGCGATGTTGACCATGATCGGAAAGAAGCTGATCAGAAACGCCGTCAGGATGGCAGGCCCGGCACCGATGCCAAACCAGACCACCAGAATCGGCACAAAGGCGGCCTTGGGCAGGGCGTTGAAGGCGGTCATGAGCGGATAGACCGCGGCGTAGGCCAGGCGCGAGCTGCCAATCACAAAGCCCAGCAGCACGCCGACTACGATGGCGAGGCCAAAACCGGTCATGGTGACCCAGAAGGTGCGCCAGGCATGGCCGGCGATGATCACCTTGAACTCCAGAAACTGGCTCCAGATGCGGTACGGGCTGGGGAAGATGAACTCCGAGACGTTAAAGGCCGAGCACACCAGTTGCCACAGGATGATGACCGCAAGCAGCAGAATCCAGGGCGACCAAAGTTCAACTTGTTTCTTGTTCATGGGGTAGCCTGGGTCGGGGTGGATGCGCTGACTTGACGCATGGCACCAATATGGCCACGCAGATCGTGCACCATGTCGGTGAATTCCTTGGTGTAGGTCAGTTCCAGGTCGCGCGGGCGCGGCAGATCGATGCTGCGCTTGACCACAAAACGCCCCGGGCTCTTGCTCATCACATACACCGTGTCGGCCAGGAACACCGATTCGCGCAGGTCATGCGTGACCAGGATGACGTTGAACTGCTGCTCGGTCCAGAGGTCGCGCAGAATGCACCACAGCTCTTCGCGCGTGAAGGCGTCGAGCGCACCAAAAGGTTCATCCAGCAGCAGCATCTTGGGCTCGTGGATCAGGGCGCGGCAGATGCTGGCGCGCTGCTGCATGCCGCCCGAGAGTTGCCAGGGAAACTTGTCCTCGTAGCCGCCCAATCCCACCTTTTGCAGTAGGTGGCGCGCGCGCTCGACGTACTGGCGCCGTTGCGCCTTGAAGTTGCTGCGGTAGGGCTCCACAATTTCCAGCGGCAGCAGCACGTTGTCCACGGTGGTGCGCCAGGGCAGCAGCGAGGGTGCCTGAAACGCCATGCCGGTGATCTTGACCGGGCCGGTCACGGGCTTGCCGTCGATGCGGATCTTGCCCATGGAGGGCATCTTGAGCCCGGTGGCCAGCTTCATGAAGGTCGATTTGCCGCAGCCTGAAGGGCCGACTATGGCAATGAACTCACCCTGGCGCACTTTCAGGTCGATGGCCTCCACCGCAAAGTGGTTCTCACGCAGCAAGGCCTCGTTGTAGGCCAGCCAAACGTCTTCAAAATCGACAAACCAGGGGGAGGGAGTTTGCATTATTTCTTGGGCAGGATTGCCAGTTCGGCCTTGGTCGGCAGGAAGGCGCTGCTCCACACCGCGTCCGGGTTGACACGGGTCTTGGTGGCAAAGGCGTCAGACACCTGGCTGGCCATCAGCGACAGGCGCGGCGGGTTGACCTGGCCAAAGCCTTCGGCGCGCGCATTGGGGCTGTTGACCACGGTGTCAATGGCCAGCTTGAGCCGGCGGGTCTCCAACTCGACGTTGATGATGCCGTCGCGTGCCTTCACGTCGGCAATGGCCGCGCCGGGGTTGGCCAGAACGTCTTTGACGCCCTTGGTGAATGCCAGCAGAAAGGCTTTGACTGCAGCGGGGTTGTCCTTGAGCAGCTTGGGCGAGACGATGATGGCGTTGCCATAGAGCTTGACGCCGTTGTCGGGGTAGGGCAGCACCACCACGTCCTCGGCCTTTACGCCGCGCGCCTCCAGATTGAGCAGCGAGGTGAAGGTAAAGCCGGTGATGGCGTCGACGTCACCGCGCACCAACATGGTTTCACGCAGCGGCGGGTCCATCGAAGTCCACTGCACGTTGCTGATGGAGTTGGCCTTGGCAAAGATCGGGAACGCGCGCCGCCCCGCGTCAAACACCGGTGCGCCAAGCTTTTTGCCGCTGAGGTCGGCAGGTGTCTTGATGCCCGATTTCTTGAGCGCCATTACCGAAGCGGGTGTGTCGTTGTACACCATCATCACGGCGATGGGCTTGTTGGGCGCGTCGGGGTTGTTGGCGTGAAACTCCATTAGCGCAGCCAGATCGGCCAGCCCCATGTCGTAGGCACCCGAGGCCACGCGCGTGACGGTGCCGCCCGAGCCGTTGCCCGCGTCGATGGATACGTCGAGCTTGGCGTCCTTGAAGTAGCCCTTGGCAGCAGGCGTCAGAAACAGGGCGGACGGGCCCTCAAAGCGCCAATCGAGTTGGAACTTGATGGCCGTACTCTGGGCGCTCGCCAGTCCGCTGCCAAAGAGGGCCAGGGCGAGTGTGGTCGCTTTCAAAAAGCTGCGTGTGTTCATGGGTGCTCCGGGTGGATGGTTGCAAAAGGTTTGCACCGGGTGTACGCAAGAACGATGCCTGGAGTTGGTGCGGGCAAGGTGGCGCGCTACTTGCGTATGCACGCTTCGGATATTTCCAACCCCATCAACTTGACCCAGGAATGATCATGATGCACCAAAATATTGCCCGCGCAGCCGTTTGTGCCAGCGTCCTCGCTTGCACGCTACCAGCGCAAGCCGCCACGTTTAGCGATACCTCGATTGGCTACCGTTATGGCACCGAATATGCTGAACCGTTCAACCCCAAGGCGGTGGCCAAGGACATCATCAACTTCAACCACATCAGCGGTTATAAGTACGGCACCAATTTCTTCAATATCGATCTGCTGTCGTCCGATAGCGTCGATCCGGCCGGTGCGGGTTCGAGCAACGGCGCGCAGGAAGTCTATGTGGTCTACCGCAACACGGTGGAACTCGAAAAGCTCACCGGAACGTCTTACGCCTTTGGCCCGGTGCGCGGCGTTGGTATCACGGGTGGCTTTGACTACAACACCAAGAACGACGCCGGCTACAACTCCAAGAAGCGCATGCTGGTGGCTGGCCCCACGTTCATGATGGATGTGCACGGCTTTCTGAACCTGAGCGTGCTGCTGCTGTGGGAAAGCAATGCCCCTTACAGCACGTTCAGCAAGGTCTCGACCCCGCGCTACAACTACGACACCCATGCCATGATTGGCGCAGCCTGGGGCATTCCGTTCTCGATTGGCGCACTGCCGCTGTCGTTTGAGGGTTTTGCCAATTTCATTGATGCCAAGGGTAAAAATGAGTCCGGTGGCGACACCGCAGCCGAAACCAACATCGACATGCAGGTGATGTACGACTTGAGCCCGGCGCTGGGTGTGGCACCCAAGAGCCTGAAGGTCGGCCTGGAATACCAATACTGGAAGAACAAGTTTGGCAACAACAGCGACGGTATTGCGGGCCCGGGCGCGTTTGCCAAGACGCCGATGGTGCGCGTCGAATACCATTTCTGATAGGGCACAAGTCTCCAGCATCGGGGGCCTATGCCGGCTTAATGTTGGGTTAATCCTGACACGGTATCATCGCGCCCATGCTGGAACAACGAATTGAACAACACTTCATTGACAGCGCCGACCTCAAGTACCAGGCGGCGCAAGTCCTGAGCAAACCCATTGCTGCTGCGGTGCAGGCCATGATGGCCTGCGTCACCAGTGGCGGCAAGGTGCTGGCCTGTGGCAATGGCGGCTCGGCTGCCGATGCGCAGCACTTCGCGGCCGAATTTGTCGGGCGCTTTGAGCGCGAGCGCCCCGAGCTGGGCGCGATCGCGCTGACCACCGACAGCTCGATCATCACGGCCATCGCCAACGACTACGACTTCAATGTGATCTTCTCGCGCCAGGTGCGTGCCTTGGGCTCGCCCGGCGATGTGTTGCTGGCAATTTCGACCAGCGGCAACTCGGCCAATGTGCTGGCAGCGATCGAAGCCGCGCACGAGCGCGAAATGGTGGTAGTCGGCCTCACGGGCAGGGGCGGCGGCAAGATGACGCACGCCCTGCGCGACACCGATGTGCATATCTGCGTTCCGCACGAGCGCACAGCGCGTGTGCAGGAAGTGCATATTTTGGCCTTGCATTGCATCTGTGATGCGGTTGATGCCCAACTGTTGGGCGAACAGGAAACTTGAACATGACAATTTCATTGCGTCGCACCAGTCTGGTGTTGGTTTTGGCGGGCAGCACGCTCATGCCCCTGTTGGGTTGCGCACCCATGATCGTGGGCGGAGCCGTGGTGGGCAGCCTGGTCGCCGTGGACCGGCGCACCGCAGGCGCGGTGGTGGAGGACGAGGCGATTGCGCTCAAGGCCTCCAGCCGCATTCGCGACAGTCTGGTTGAGCGTGCCCATGTGAACGTGAACAGCTACAACCGGCAGGTGCTGGTCACCGGCGAAGTGCCCAGCGCCCAGGACAAGCAACTGGTGGAGAAGATCGTGTCCGAGGTTGATAACGTGCGCAACGTGGTCAACGAACTGGAGATTCTGGGCAACTCCACCATCACCCAACGCGCCAATGACGCCCTGGTAACCGGGCGCGTGAAGGCGGCGTTGGTGGATGCATCGGACCTGTACGCCAGCTCGTTCAAGATCACCACCGAGCGCGGCACGGTTTACATGATGGGCCGGGTGACGCAGCGCGAAGCCACGCGCGCCACCGAAGTAATCACCGCCACCTCAGGCGTGCAACGCGTGGTGCGGATTCTGGACATCATCAGCGAAGAAGAACTTTCGCGCATTCTTGCGTCGCAAGGCAAGAGCAAGTAGGCCGCCCCACCGCCCCACCGCGGCATCGCACGGCAACCACTTCGTCATCGCGAGGCCACTCCCCCCTGCGTCATCGCGAGGCCGAAGGCCGTGGCGATCCATGACTTCGTGACTGCATGGATTGCCGCGCAACGCTTGCAATGACGGCCAAAGAACATGGACTGCCGCATCGCTTCGCTCCTCGCAGTGACGCTGCAGTCTTTCCCGCTGTCTAGCCAGTTGGGGACAGAGCTCCGCTACGCTGCGGTCTGTCCCCAAGTCGTCAGACTAACCTCTTGATCAGGCTGGAGGTGTCCCAGCGGTTGCCGCCCATGTTTTGGATGTCGGCGTAAAACTGGTCTACCAGGGCGGTTACGGGCAAGCGGGCACCGTTTTTCTTGGCTTCGTCGAGCACCAGGCCCAGGTCTTTGCGCATCCAGTCCACGGCAAAACCGAAATCAAATTTTTGGGCCACCATGGTCTTGCCCCGGTTGTCGAGTTGCCAGCTTTGGGCCGCGCCCTTGCCGATCACGTCGAGCACCTGGTTCATGTCGAGTCCGGCGCGCTCGCCAAAGGCGATGGCTTCGCTCAGGCCCTGCACCAGCCCGGCAATGCAAATCTGGTTGACCATCTTGGCCAGTTGGCCTGCACCGTGTTGGCCCACTAGCGTGACGGCGCGCGAAAACGCCATAGCCACCGGTTGGGCACGTGCAAACGCCTCGATTTCACCCCCGCACATCACCGTGAGCAGGCCGTTTTGCGCCCCGGCCTGACCGCCCGAAACCGGCGCGTCGATGAAGTGCAGGCCCATGTGCTGCGCGGTTGCGCCAAGTTCGCGCGCAATGTGGGCCGAAGCCGTGGTGTGGTCCACAAAGATGGCACCCGCGTGCATGCCGGCAAAGGCACCGTCAGGGCCGAGCGTGACGCTTTTGAGGTCGTCGTCGTTGCCCACACAGCAAAACACCACGTCAGCCTGGTGCGCCGCCAACCGTGGCGTGGCGGCGTGGTTCAGTGTGGCACCTGCAACGGCAGCGTCAGAAAAATCGGCGCACCACGCCTGTGCCTTGGCTGCCGTGCGGTTGTACACCGTGACCGAGTGGCCGGCGCGGGCCAAGTGGCCCGCCATGGGGTAACCCATGACGCCCAGCCCGATAAAGGCAACGCGTTGGGATGGGCAGGTTTCGTAGGTTTTGGGTTTGATGGAGGTGCTGGTCATACCTACACAATAGCAAAACTTTCGGTGCCTGCCGAAAGATCGGCCGATTTGGCGCGATGGCTGTTGAGTTTGATCTGCAGGCGCAGGTCGTTGAGCGAGTCGGCATTGCGCAGCGCGTCTTCGTAGGTGATGGCGTTGGCTTCGTACAGGTCGAACAGGGCCTGGTCAAACGTCTGCATGCCGGCGTTGCGGCTTTTCTTCATGATCTCCTTGATCTCGGAGACATCACCCTTGAAGATCAGGTCCGAGATCAGCGGCGAGTTGATCATCACTTCCACCGCCGCCACGCGGCCCTTGCCGTCTTGCTTGGGCATGAGCCGCTGCGAGACCATGGCGCGCAGGTTGAGCGAGAGGTCCATCAGCAACTGGCTGCGCCGCTCTTCGGGGAAGAAGTTGATGATGCGGTCAAGCGCCTGGTTGGCGCTGTTGGCGTGCAGCGTGGCCAGACACAGGTGGCCGGTTTCCGAAAACGCCACCGCGTGTTCCATGGTTTCGCGGTCGCGGATTTCGCCCATCAAAATCACGTCGGGTGCCTGGCGCAAGGTGTTCTTCAGCGCCGACTCCCAGCTATCGGTGTCGAGCCCGACTTCGCGCTGCGTGACCACGCAGTTCTTGTGCATGTGGACAAACTCCACCGGGTCTTCGATGGTGATGATGTGGCCCCAGGAGTTTTCGTTGCGCCAGTCGACCATCGCCGCCAGTGTGGTCGATTTGCCCGAGCCGGTGGCACCCACCATGATGCACAGCCCGCGCTTGGCCAGCACGATTTCCTTGAGCACCTGGGGCACGCCCAGGCCGTCAATCGTAGGCAGCACCTGCGGAATCACGCGCAGCACCATGCCCACCTTGCCCTGCTGGATAAAGGCGTTGACCCGAAAGCGCCCGATGCCCGGCGGCGCAATCGCAAAATTGCCTTCCTTGGTGCGCTCAAACTCGGCCACCTGCTTGTCGTTCATGATCGAACGCGCCAGCGCCAGCGTGTGCATCGCATTGAGCGGCTGCGGCGAGACCTTGGTGATCTTCCCATCGACCTTGATCGCCGGCGGAAAGTCCCCCGTAATGAACAAGTCGCTGCCATTGCGACTGACCATCAACTTGAGCAGGTCGTTGATAAATTTGGTAGCTTGATCGCGCTCCATAAGAGCACCTCCTTTACAAACCGACAGGGCCGCGTACAGGCCCCCTAAAACTTGACATGAGCCCGTCATCGCAAGCAACTTTCCCGTCATTGCGAACGAAGTGAAGCAATCCATGACTTCGGGCTGCATGGATCGCCGCGGCCTGACGGCCTCGCGATGACGACAGGCTGCCGTTGTCTCGCGATGACGACAGGTTGTCATCGCGAGCGAAGCGCGGCGATCCATGACGTCCGAATGCATGGACTGCTGCGCTGCGCTCGCAGTGACGAAACTGCGGTTCATGGTCCATTGGCAGTTTCGACCCCGAAACAGTACGCTCGCAATGACGCAGTGAGTAGCCTCGATTCCTGGAAGCCTCAATGGCTGGCACATAACAACGCCCGCCCCTGCGGGGGAGCCCAAGCGTGGAACACCGCGGGACCGGCTCAGCCGGACCGCTGGTGTTGCCCCCTGCAAGGGGGAAAGCGGCCACACGAAGTGGGCAAGCCGGGGGGTGGTTTTCCCGCCGGGCCGCCCCAAGGGAAAATGCGGCCCCCTCGGGGGGCAGGGAACACACGAAGTGTGTGACCGTGGGGGCCATCATGTTACCCAGGAAAGTTTTCAGGAATCTTGGCCTTGCTGCGCGCTTCAGCGGAGCTAATGATGTTGCGCTTGACCAGGTCGGTCAGATTCTGGTCGAGCGTTTGCATGCCCACGCTGTTGCCGGTCTGGATGCTCGAATACATCTGCGCTATCTTGGCCTCGCGGATCAGGTTGCGAATGGCGCTGGTGCCGAGCATGATTTCATGCGCCGCCACCCGGCCCTGGCCGTCTTTGGTCTTGCACAGCGTTTGCGAAATCACCGCCTGCAATGATTCCGACAACATGGCGCGCACCATTTCTTTTTCGTCGGCGGGAAACACGTCAATGATCCGGTCGATGGTCTTGGCGGCGCTGGAAGTGTGCAGGGTGCCAAACACCAGGTGGCCGGTTTCGGCGGCGGTCATGGCCAGACGGATGGTTTCAAGGTCGCGCATTTCGCCCACCAGAATGCAGTCCGGGTCTTCGCGCAGGGCCGAGCGCAGGGCGGCGGCAAACGAGAGCGTGTGCGGCCCGACCTCGCGCTGGTTAACCAGGCACTTCTTGGACTCGTGCACAAATTCAATCGGGTCTTCCACCGTCAGGATGTGGCCGAACTCGGTTTCGTTGAGGTAGTTGACCATGGCCGCCAACGTGGTCGATTTGCCCGAGCCGGTGGGGCCGGTCACCAGCACCATGCCGCGCGGCTTGAGCGCCAGGTCGCCAAAAATCTTGGGCGCGTTGAGTTGCTCCAGCGTAAGGATCTTGCTCGGGATGGTACGGAACACGGCGCCTGCGCCGCGCTGGTGGTTGAACGCGTTGACGCGAAAGCGCGCCAGCCCGTCGATCTCGAACGAAAAGTCGATTTCCAGAAACTCTTCAAAGTGCTTGCGCTGGCCATCGTTCATGATGTCGTACACCATGCTGTGCACCTGCTTGTGGTCGAGCGCTTCCACGTTGATGCGGCGCACGTCGCCGTGCACGCGGATCATCGGAGGCAGCCCTGCGGAAAGGTGCAAGTCCGAAGCCTTGTTCTTCACGCTGAATGCCAGAAGTTGGGTAATGTCCACGAAAATCCTCGCAAGGTTTGTTACGCTTGGTTCATTATGACCATGATTACAGAAAACCTACAAAGTGTGCGCGCAAGGATTACCCAGGCTTGTGTAACAGTCGGTAAGGAGCCGCAGGCGGTGTGTCTGCTGGCAGTTTCCAAGACCTTTGGCGTGGACGCGGTGCAGCAGGCGTTTGCCGCCGGGCAGCGCGATTTTGGCGAAAACTACATCCAGGAAGCGGTGGAAAAGATCACCGCGCTGCGCGACTTGCCGATTTGCTGGCATTGCATCGGCCCGATCCAGAGCAACAAGACCCGGCTGGTGGCGCAGCACTTCGATTGGGTGCACACCATCGACCGCCTCAAGATCGCCCAGCGCCTGAGCGAGCAGCGCCCGCCCGAGTTGGGCGCGCTGCAGGTCTGCATCCAGGTCAATGTCGATGGTGGGGCCACCAAGTCAGGCGTGGTGCCCGCCGATGCACTGGCGCTGGCGCAGCAGGTCGCGGCCCTGCCCCATTTGCGCCTGCGCGGGCTGATGTGCATCCCCGAGCCGACCGAAGATTTTGCTGTGGCCTGTGCCGTGTTTACGCGCGCCAAAGACTTGTTTGACAGCCTGAACCGCGCCGGTCTGGGGCTTGACACCCTGTCCATGGGCATGAGCGCCGACCTGCAGGCGGCAGTGCAGTGCGGTAGCACCCTGGTGCGCGTGGGCAGCGCCATTTTCGGCGCGCGCGATTACGGGGCGGTTGGCGCTTAGCGCAGTGGCAGCCGGGTAGTGTCCTTCACCACTTCCATCACCGCGTAGGTGCGGGTTTCGCGCACGCCGGGCAATTGCCAGAGCACTGTTCCGGCAAAGTTGCGGTACGCCGCCATGTCGGCCATACGTGTCTTGAGCAGGTAGTCAAAGCCACCCGCCACCATGTGGCACTCCATGATTTCGGCGCGCACCTGCACCGCTGCGTTGAACGCCTCGAACACGTTGGGCGTGGTGCGGTCGAGCAGCACTTCGACAAACACCATCATCCCGGCGTCCAGTTTGAGCGGGTTCAGCCGCGCCTCGTAGCCCAGGATGTAGCCGTCCTTGGTGAGGCGCTGCACCCGCGCCAGCACCGCCGTGGGCGAGAGCGCAACCGCTTCAGCCAGTTTGAGGTTGGAAATGCGGCCGTCTTCCTGCAGGCTGGTGAGGATTTTTATGTCGATGCGGTCCAGGGTTTCTGTCAATTTCTTGCTCCTTCTACTTGCTCGGCTGCTGGCGTGCGTTCTGTTTGTTGCCCTGCTTGGTGCATGGCGGGGTTGGGGGGTGTGCCCGGGGCCTCATGCCGGCCTGCTGGCCAGAAAATCGGCCCCGAGCACACCCCCCAACCCCGCAGTTGCGTTTGGGCGCGCAAAGAAATGGACGCAAGATTCAAGCTATTGATCTTTGCGGAATTCACGACACACGCGGGCGTCATCGCGAGGCCACACCCCCGGTGTAGCCGGAGAAAGACACCTTTCTCAACCGAATGTGGCAAGGCTGGTGGACCGGACATCCGTTCTCTGGCCCACGCTCGCCGTCGCGCGACGCTGGCGCACCTGGACGTGCTCATCAACACCGTGATTGGCACACATGCTCTGTGGCAACGGCGAATGGGGCCGACGCCCGGACGTCCAATCCACCATCCCGCGTGCGTGGTTGGTGCGCCTGGAGACGAATGCACGTGGTTTCGGGCGACGAATACTGCAAATGGACCATGAACCGCAGTTTCGTCACTGCGAGGAGCGAAGCGACGCGGCAGTCCATGCAGGCTGAAGTTCTCTTCCTCGACCGAGTGACACTTCCCGCCGATTCGCTGGGGCGGGGTATGCCGGTGGCCGATTTCCTGTCCAGCAGGACAGCATGAGGCCCCCGGCATACCCCGCCCCGGCAGGCACATACGCAGCGCACGCAATAAATAAATGACTAAAAACAAGAGTAAATACAGTGAATAAATAACCAAACAAGCAAAGATCATAGCGACATAGTCACCAACCAGACCCTCAAGGAGCCAACCATGTCCGTCACCCAACGCCTGCCCTTTCCGTATCGGCCTGAAGCCGAGGTGGTAACGCACTGCCTGCAAAGCGTGCACCAGGTGCTGGACTGGGCGGCGGCGGCTCGCATGGCAGCGCCGTGGGTGCAGGCGGTGCGGGACAATCCGCCGCCGTTTTGGGCCATGGAAAGCCTGCTGCGCGAGTACCCCATCTCCAGCGCGGAAGGGCTGGCGCTGATGCGGCTTGCCGAGGCGCTGCTGCGTGTGCCCGATGCCGAAACCGCGATTGCGCTCACTGCCGACCAGTTGGGCCGTGCTGATTTCGAGAGCAGTGGTGACAAGGTGCTCTCGCGTCTGTCGAGCACCGCCATCGCCATGTCCAAGCACTTTCTGCCCGATCCGAACATTGGTGCCGCTACCCACGCCGAGCCTGGGTTGATGGCCAAGCTTGGCGCCCGCACGGTGGTGGCGGCAACACTTCGCGCGGTGCAGTTGCTTGGGCGCCAGTTCGTACTCGGCCAGAGCATGGCCGAGGCGCAGGCGCAGGCCGATGTGGCGCGCGCACGCGACAAGGTGCGCTTCTCGTACGACATGCTGGGCGAAGGCGCGCGCACCGAGCGCGACGCTTTACGCTACCTTGCAAGCTATGGTGCTGCGATTGACGCCATCGCAGCGCGTACCAATGCCGGCGCTGCCGTAGAAGAAAACGACGGCATCTCGATCAAGCTCAGTGCCCTGCACCCGCGCTTTGAAGACGCGCAAAGCCAGCGCGTGATGGAAGAGTTGGTGCCGCGCGTCTGGAGCCTGTGCCTGAAGGCGGCAGCGGCCAACATCAACCTCACCATCGACGCCGAAGAGGTGGACCGCCAGGAGTTGTCGCTGCAGGTTCTGGAGGCCCTGGTTGCACGCGTGGCACAGCACTGCCCGCAGTGGCGCGGCTTTGGCATGGCGCTGCAGACCTACCAGACGCGCGCGCCGGAACTGATCGAGTGGGTGATTGCCCTGGCGCGCAGGTACGGCGTGCGCCTGATGTGCCGCCTGGTCAAGGGCGCGTACTGGGACGCCGAAATCAAGCGCGCCCAGGAGTTGGGCCTGCCGCATTACCCGGTGTTCACCCACAAGCACCACACCGATGTGGCCTACCTGGCCTGCGCGCGTGCGCTGCTGGACGCGCCCGACGCCATCTACCCGCAGTTTGCCAGCCACAACGCCGCCACCATTGCGGCGATCATTCAGTTCTCCTCGCGAACAGGGGCGGCTTTCGAGTTGCAACGCCTGCACGGCATGGGTGAGGGCGTGTACCGCGAGGTGCTGAAGAACCCGGCGATTGCGTGCCGGGTGTATGCGCCGGTGGGCGCGCACCGCGACTTGCTGGCGTATCTGGTGCGCCGATTGCTGGAGAACGGTGCCAACTCGTCTTTTGTGCACCAGATGGCCGACGCCTCGGTGCCGATGGCCGATCTGCTGATTTCGCCGCTGCGCCTGGAGCCGCACTCCAGTCTGGCGCTGCCGCCGCAGTTGTTTGGCAGCCATGCCGGTGCGCGCAAGAACAGCACCGGCGTGGACCTGACCGTGGCTTCGATGCGCGAGGCGCTGCTCTCGGCCCTGCCCATGGCGGTGCCGCAGGTGCCGGAGTTTGACCTGGGCAAGGTTGCAGGCGCCTACGCTGCAAGCGCTGCGTGCTATCCGGCCTGGAGCAACACCGAAGTCGGCACGCGCGCCGCCGTGCTGCGCCGCGCCGCCGACGCCATGCAGGCGCAGCTTGCGCCCCTGTGCGCCCTGCTGGTCAAGGAGGCGCACAAGACCTGGGGCGATGCGGTCTCGGAAGTGCGCGAGGCGGTGGACTTTTTGCGCTACTACGCCGACGAGGCCGAACGCATCATGCAGCCCATCGCCTGCCCGGTGGCGCAGGGTGCGCATGCGGGGGTGAGCTATGGCGTCACCGGCGAAACCAATACGCTGCGCCTGACGGCACGCGGGGTCTGGGTGTGCATCAGCCCCTGGAACTTTCCGCTGGCCATCTTTACCGGCCAGGTGGCGGCAGCCTTGGTGACGGGCAACACGGTGCTAGCCAAACCGGCCGAGCAGACTCCGGCGGTGGCGCAGGTGGCGGTGGAGTTGCTGCACGCTGCGGGCGTGCCGCAAGACGCGCTGCAACTGCTGCACGGCGCGGGCGAAACCGTGGGTGCGGCACTGGTGGCGCAACCGGGCGTGGCCGGTGTGGTGTTTACCGGCTCGACCCAGGTGGCCAAGACCATCCAGCGCGCGCTGGCGATGAAGGACGGCCCGATAGTTCCGCTGATTGCCGAGACCGGTGGCATCAACGCCATGCTGGTGGACTCCAGCGCCTTGCCCGAGCAGGTGATCGACGCGGTGGTGATGAGCGCCTTTCGCTCGGCCGGGCAACGCTGCTCGGCCCTGCGCCTGCTGTGCGTGCATGCGTCCATTGCCGATGGCGTGATCGAGATGCTCCAGGGCGCAACGCAGGAATTGCGCGCGGGCGACCCGGCGGACCTTGCCACCGACCTCGGCCCGGTGATCGATGCCCAGGCGCATGACGCCATTGCAGGCCACATCGCGCGCCTCCAGCGCGAGGCAAAAACCCTGGTGGCACCTGAGGTGCCGGGCGCGGGCCCGTCGATTGCCAATCTGATTGCGCCGCACGCCTTTGAAGTGGAGCGCATCGACGCCGTTCAGGCCGAAATCTTTGGCCCGGTGTTGCAGGTGGTGCGCTGGAGTGGCGACCCCGCCCAGGTGATCGCCCAACTCAACGCCCTGGGCTATGGCCTGACGCTGGGCATCCAGACCCGCATCGACTCGCGTGCCCAGGCGCTGGCGCATGCGGCCCACATCGGCAACGTCTACATCAACCGCAACATGATCGGTGCCGTGGTCGGCGTGCAGCCCTTTGGCGGCGAAGGCCTCTCAGGCACCGGCCCCAAGGCGGGCGGGCCGCACTACCTGTACCGCTTTTGCGCCGAGCAAACCATCACCGTCAACACCGCCGCCGCCGGCGGCAACGCCGCCCTGCTGGCGGCGCAGCATTGAGGGATTGGCGTTTTCTCTAAGCCAGACTGGCCTGCAACTTCACCGCTGCGTGCGTGATGAAGTGGCCCGCGCGTATTTCTTCGCCCAGGCGGGCCGCATTGGACGCCATGGCGGCGTATTGCTCCGTGCTCAGGGTCGATACCCGTTGTTCGAGTTCGTGCAGTGAGGCGACCAGCAAGCCTGCGCCGTGCTGCGCAATCAGTGGTGCGATGGCGGCGTCTTTCCAGACCGCCACGGGCAGGCCGCGCGCCAGATACATCGAAGCCTTGTGCGGCGTATTGAACGCCAGATAGGCACCAAAATCGCCGCCGCAGGTGGTGATCTCCGGGCCATCCCACACCAATCCGATGGCGCCGTCGGCCTTGAACGGCGGACTCTCGGGCGCAAAGCTGCCAGCGTAGCGCACATGGGGCGCAAGTGGCATACCGGCATCCATCCCCTGCCCGTACAGTTCAAAACGAAGGCCCGCCAGTGGCGCAAGCCGGTAGATGAAGGGAGACTTGTCCGCCGCCAGGCTCCCGGCAAAAACGATCCTCTTGTTCAAACCTCTGGACAGCGATTGCGCGGGGGGTGGGGAGCAGACGTAGTCCCACAAATTCAGGTTGGCTGCGACCGCGACGCCGTGCTGTTGCAGGATACGACCGATGACCTCGTTCAAGCCCAGCACCGCAGCAAATGATTTGAGCTGCTGCGCCTGCTCAGCCACACTGTCCCAATCGGTGCGGGCAGGTTTCAGACCTTCGATGTCATGCACGAAGGCGACGGTTCTCAAGCCCTGGCGACGTGCCTTCTCCAACACGGCTGCGGTGCTTTTGTCCACCGGAAACTGGCACCAAACCACGTCGGTCGCCTTGAACGAAACCCAGTTCGACACCCGTAGCGCCCAGGCCAGCAAGCGCTGCTAGTAGCGCGAGCGGCTGGTGGGAACGCTTTGAATGCGAAAGCCCAGATTACCCAGGAAGAACGCCGTATCCAGCCGCGCCTTGGGGCCGGCATTGAGGCGCTTTTGCTTGGCGTCGAGCAGTAAGACGTGTTGAGAGGGAGCGGTCATGGCAAGCTTCGATTAGCGGCAAGTATTCCACAAGAGTTCGTCATTGCGAGGAAAGCGTGGCAGTCCATGTCCTTTGGCTGTCATTGCGAGCGAAGCGCGGCAATCCATGCGGGCATGAAGTCATGGATCGCCACGGCCTTCGGCCTCGCGATGACGAGGGGGATGACCTGACTAATTCCATTTCTAGTTCATTAGTGAATGCAAAAGCGCACCAACAATCCACGGCCAAGAGACGATAGACGCGACCGTCATGTTGTCTGTTTCCAGAGACTTCAGCGCCAAGGCAAGATGATCCTCAAGCGCGTCAAGGCTTTTGAAGACCCGGTTATGGAAGAACTTCTCACGCAACTCATCCCAGAGGTGCTCGATGGGGTTGAGTTCAGGTGCGTAGGGCGGCAAACTGAGCAAGTAGATGTTCTCTGGCGGCGTAAGCGAGTCACTTCGGTGCCATCCTGCGCCGTCAATCACCATGACGATGTGCTCGTCAGGATGGCGCGCTGCGACCTCGTTGAGAAATAGCTGCATACACCCCGTATTGACGTGGGGCAGGATCAGGCTGTCGAACTCACCGGTACAAACGTCCACAGCGCCAAAGACATAGGTGTACTCATGCGTGAGCATGCCTTGGCAAAGTGGCCGTATTGGCTTTGGAGCCCAACACCTGCGCACGTCCGAGATGCGCCCAAAGCGCGCCTCGTCCTGAAACATCAACTTGATGGGTTGGTCTTGCGCCCACTCTTTGCGGATTTGCCAGAGAGTTTCGGGGAGTTTTTTTTCCACTCCTGCTGAGCCAACGGATCGCTTTTGGGGTGACGTTTGTCTGGAGCAAGCTTTCTCCAGTTGTGGCGGTGCAGCAGGTTGTAAGCCGAGGCCAGCGCCACTTCGCGCCCCAGACGTTTGTCCAGTGCTGCCTTGATCTCACCAACGACCAAAACCCCACCGACTGCGGCCGACTCCAAAAAAGGCGCAAGGAACTCGCGCTCCTCCTGCACAGTCATGTTCTCGCGTTTACGTCCACCCGGCGTTGGAGCATCGGGGGTGCCCACCAACTTGCCCTGCATAAAACGGCGTCGCAGTTGGCACGCCCATCCAGGCGATACGCCAATGACTTGCGCGGTGTCGGACAAACTCATGCCAAAGTCCAGCGGCAATACAACCGCTTGCGCCTGGCGCAACTGTTCCACGGTCTGTGCCGACTCAATAACCTTGCGGGCGCTCATCAATACCTGGTCGTCTCCTGTGGCTGGGCGTGACATGCTTATCTCCATCAGTGTTGATGGAGATGCATTATTACATCATTGAACTAGAAATGGAATAAGACTCAAGCAAACAGGCCGTGCAGGTACCAGCGCGCGCGGGCGGTGGTGGCGCTGTGCAGTCGCTCGCGGTAGATCCAGACCCGCCCTGCCACCGGGCTGCGCGCCACAAA
>Ga0007801_10000230_pt1 | contig 17959 bp, 17 predicted proteins | sample CryBogmetaGMA2M_FD_60372 | JGI IMG/M metagenome (GOLD analysis project Ga0007801, IMG submission 60372) | Freshwater microbial communities from Crystal Bog, Wisconsin, USA - MA2M | ecosystem: Environmental > Aquatic > Freshwater > Lake | place: Crystal Bog, Wisconsin, USA | collected 2009-07-06
ACGCCTTTGCCATCGTCAGGCCCACAGGCATCGTTGAATCCCACTGATGCCATGCCATAGCAAGCCTTGCCGGATGATGACCAAACCCAAAATCACTCATGCTGATTGGCGAAGGTATTGGAAACAAAAAAACCATTCTGTACTCCTTAGTGTTTTATATAGCATAAGTCATGCCAAAATATAAAACTCTTAAAATCAATTGAATAGATTTAAATGGACATGAAGGCAGTGTACTCTTATGAAACATGTCGCCATGTCTTGGTGCGGAACTGTCATTAAACAGCGCAATTTTGAGTGTAAGGACTCGGACCACGTTATCTTGGCGTTGTGCAAAGCCCATGCGTAAAAATCGTGGTCGTAGTCTGGTTGAGTGTTCATTGAATCAATCCAACTTTGAATAATACTCCGCCAACTGCTTAATTTCCTGATCACTGAGTTTAGATGCAATCAGCCTCATGCGGCTGTAAATATCATTGGCGCGAACACCGTTCTTGTAGGCAAGCAGGGTTTTCTCCAGATAGTCAGCATTTTGCCCGGCCAGTCGTGGGGTATCGACTTTTTCTCCCTGACCCGAAAACCCGTGGCAACTCGAACAAGATGGCTCCATGCGCTTGCCATCGCCTTTGTAGACGATGCCAGTCAGGTCGTCCCCGCCGCCTTTACCGGGTTTGGGTGGCTGTTTGCCATACCAAGCGGCTACATCGGCCATATCTTGGTCGCTAAGTGTCGATGCCAGACCGTTCATCGCGGTCGTCGGGTCTTTGCGGTTGCCGTTCTTATAGTCCACAAGCTGTTTGTAAATGTAGGTGGGCAATTGCCCATCCAATTGGGGGTTGGCGTTGGTTTCATTATGGCAACCCGCGCAGGTTCCAGACAGTTCCTTGCCATGTTCGGCATTGCCTTTTTTTAGACGGTTTAGCGTGTCGGGAGTCCATGCCACAAGACTTGAAGGTTCGGCCATTACGGCTTCGTTGAATAAACAACAGATTGCTGCTAGTAGGATTCCTTTCATTATCAATACCCCCAGGCAGTTGGATTGTAGGTTTTCAGGACAAAGAATTGTAGGATGGGCCAGCCGTAGCTCAGCATCATCAATCCTAGGATCAATAGATTCCAAGGAACAAAATTATTCAGCCACAACGACACGACAGCCTCGCCTTGAATGTTCGGTTCATCGGTTTTCGGTTCCAAAGTTCCTTCAGTTTGGGTCTTGAATAGGATGTAAACAAACAGACAGGCAGAACCCAGCAGCACAAGGCCGCCGATTATCATCAGCAGTTCGTAAGGTTGCCAAGCCAAGGTCAAAAGGCTGTTGTACTGGACGGCGGAAATGCGGCGAGGTTGGCCGAGCAAGCCTAGGACGTGCCACGGCGTAGTCATAATGACAATGCCAATGAACCAAGTCCACAATTGGGCCAACGCCAAGTCATTGGAAAAAAGTTTTTTTCCACTCAATTTTGGCCAAAGATGGTAGGCAACGGCGAGGTACATGGTCACCACAGTGCCGGCGAAAATCAGATGGAAATGTCCGGGAACCCATGCGGTGTTGTGGACCATGGCATTCATCGCGTAGCTGGCGTTTACAATGCCTCCGAATCCGCCTAAAACCAACATCAGTAGGGACAGTATTGCCGCTAGAACCATCGTGTTTTGCCATGGCAATGCGCCAATCCAACCGAACAAGCCTTTGCCGCCACGCTTGCGTCCGGCCATTTCCAGCGAGGCTATTACGGTGAACCCAGTCAACAGGGTCGGAAGGGCGACAGCGAAAGTACCGACCATGTGCCAGAACTTTGCAATGGTGCCTTGTTCAGGGTCCATGTACAGATGATGAAAACCGATAGGCAGGCCAAAAACCAGTATCAACAGAAAGGCCACTCGCGCCAGTTTCTCGCTGAACAATTTGCCTCCTGCCGCGCTGGGTACGTAGGAGTAGAGTGCGATGTACGCTGGGATCAGCCAGAAATAGACGATGGGGTGTAGGGTCCAAGCAAACAAGGTGCGCGCCAAGCCCACATCGATAGTATCCCTAAGCCCCAGCGACCAGGGTAGCAGTTGGAATACAGCTTCCAATGCCACGCCCACACTGGTCCATGCCCATAAATAGGCATTGGCAGTGGTAGCGAACATTGGCAGTGGAACAGTTTCACCGGGGTGGTTTTTCTTCCACTTGCGAAACATGACGATCATGATTACCGTCCAAAACCATGAGCCTACCACCAGCAAGGTGGCACCAATATAAAAGAAAGCGTTGGCTTGTATGGGAGGGTAAAAGGTATATAGCACCGATGCCTTGCCCAGCAGTAGCGGAATAGCGGCCAGCACCACGCCAGTCAGGCAGATAGCATAGCCCGACCATGCCAACACCGGATTCCAAATCGGCATTTTCAGGCTGGTAGTCGCTGTATAGTAGCCGAAGCCCATGATAAAGAAAGTTGTCAGCACAAAAGCCATCAACACTCCGTGGGTGCTAACCGAGGCGAAATAAACAGCGGGAGATTGAATATATGTAAAGAGACCGCTACGTTCCAGCACTTGGTACATGCCGAAAACGCAAGCCAAGGCAAACGAGCCAAAAGCTATCCAAAAGTTGAAAAGCGCAAGGCGCTTTGTGTTAGTGTCGATCATGGCTGTTTGCCTCCGGTTTTGAGTGTCGCCCATTGATCCTGGGAGAGGACAGTGACCTTGCTCCACATATGGTCATGACCCATGCCACAATATTCGTTGCACAACAGTGGATATTCTCCGGGTTTGGGAAATACAGTGGTGACCTCGGACACATGACCGGGAACAATCATCGTACTCATGTTAGTCATTGGGATGTGCGCACCGTGCAACACATCTAAAGTGGCCATGCGGAACTGAATTTTTTGCTCAGCCGGGACAACGATCTCGCGGGGATAAAACCCATACCGGGCAGCAACTAGCTTGACTTGGATAGTCCCGTCAGGTAATGCCATCGGCTGGACACCCAGTTTATCCTCAGCGAATTCACCACTCACGTGTAAGCTGGCGGAGTCGATGGTTTCCCAATGGCTGGGCGGGTTGACATTCAGCACTAAGGCACCGATACCCATGACAATAACAAAAAAGCCCACCATGATGGTCGCTACGTAAAGCCATTTTTTCTCAAGATTTTCAATCTCTGCGTCCTGCTCGAACAGGTTTAGGCAGGATCGTATTTTGCCTATCCAGGAACTTGGATTCATGCATTTCCTCGCTTGTTGGTTCGAATGTATGCGATTAAGACTGATGTGTGAGAGAAAAGCTTGTCTTGCGAGGGTCTGTGCAGACAAGGCAAGCCTTGTGCTCCCGGCGGAATTTCAAATACAGCCCACATGGTTTAACTCACTGTCCCTCTAGGCAAAAAGATACCGAAGTAAAGGAAGGCCCAAGCTACTGTCATTCCCGCCGCAGTCAGGATCAGCAGAATCCAAGTTCCCACGGGCGCAGGTTCTTGCCCTTCGGGCGAATGGTTTTCAATGGACATAAGACCCCTCTTTTAAATGATAGTTTTTAAAATATGAATCTAACCTAATTAAGGGCTTTAGTCGAGTCATTTGACACAATTCTGTGCCAAATCAACAGAAAAAATGGGGTGCGATAAAAATTGATGACAACGAACCGGCGGTATGTGAAATTAGGCCGGGAGTGCAAGGCTTGCCTTGCCTTTAGATGCCCTCGCAAGGCAAGCCTTGCACTCCGGCATCACTTTTAATCTCAACCGAAAAAATGCCTCTACTTAATGGTAAGATTGATGTTTTATATGGTCACAGGGTCTTAACATGACAATACAACCAGAAGCCCGTGCCCGCCTACTCGGCGGTTTCCTGTTGCTGGCCCTTGGTGCGTGGATATTACACACCTTCTTAGGATTTCTGTTTTGGGGCTTGGTCCTGGCATTGACCACTTGGCCGGTCTATCGACGTTTGAAGGACTGGCTGGATGCCCGCAACCGTCATGCCTGGGTTGCGGTGGTACTGACCTTAATGATTGGGGCAATCATTTTAGTCCCCTTGATATACGGGCTGACCAAAATCATTGACGAAGCCCAATCACTTGCAAAAATGTTAGTGGAAGCCCAAAACGCAGGCTTGCCAGCCCCTGGCTGGCTGCAAGCGACCCCATTGGTCGGGGCATGGCTGGCGGAACTATGGAATTCCAGTTTAAGTTCGCCGGATGCCGTGAATGAAACTTTGCATTTGCTGCAAACCGATACAGCGTTGGCCCATACGAAGGATTTGGCCAGTCAGATTTTGCGCCGCACCTTTGGGCTTTTCGTCACCTTGTTATCACTATTCTTTCTTTATCGCGATGGTGACATTCTTGGACGACAGGTGCTTGGGGGCTTTCGGAGGCTGTTTGGCGACATCGGTGTACGCTACGCCGAACATGCGGTGGCCGCTGTCCGTGCCACAGTCAGTGGCTTGGTGCTATTGGGTTTGGGGGAGGGGTTGTTGCTGGGTGTCGGCTATGCAGTGACCGGTTTGAGCCACCCTGCCATGCTGGCCGCCGTCACTGGCGTTTTTGCGATGATTCCCTTCGCCGCCAAACTGGTCCTTGCGGTCTGTTCCTTGGTCTTAGTGGCATCAGGGCAAGTGGCAGCCGGCGCGGGTCTGTTCATTTTTGGGATTATCGTCATTTTGGTTGCTGAAAATTATGTCCGTCCTATGTTGATTGGCGGGTCAATCAAATTGCCCTTCCTTTGGACATTGCTGGGGATTTTCGGCGGACTGGAAAACTTTGGCTTGATCGGGCTTTTTCTGGGTCCGACAGTGATGGCCGTTGTGTTATCAATCTGGCGGGATTCTTTGGAGGAAGTCAGTGGCTAGTGGGCAGAGAAGCCTCAACAGCGGGCAGGTTTGGAACCCCCTCTACGAATTGGTATGCCTTTTTTTGTTTATATTGCTGTACAGTAGGTGCTGCGTAACATCAGAGAGTAAACGCACCCGTTTCACAAAGCCCTGAGTGCTTCTTCCGCCAATTCATGCCATTGCGGCCTTTGCCAATCGACTCTATTTAGGTAGCGGCTGAACTGGCGTCTTGTCGATAAAAGTGGAAAATTATCATCTGGGCCAATCAGTCCCCTAATCTCCTTGCAATAATCCCTGATTTTCTCTATTGCAGACTCCGGATCAAAATCGCGCCCTTCATAAATCGAACCCAATAGGGTGATTTCGCTCAGCGAACACAATGCCCATAGACGGTCTTGTTTTGGGTGGCTAAGTTGCGATTCGGCAATTTCCCGTGCGGTAATCCAAAATCGACTATACTTCTTCTTATACTCTTCGATATCGTTGAATTCACCCAGAATCGGCAGTGCGCTGATGGAAAGGTACTGGGTTAAAACCCAATGACTCAGGGCTCCGGCCTCTATCGCTTTGTGGTAAAAATCGCGCGAGGCATTGTAGGCTCTCTTACTTTCCTCGCTTTCGTTGGCTTCCTCGCTAGCCTCAGAAATTAAAGAATAAGCTATTCCAAGACGCTTCTCGCTGGCTCCGCTCATCCCCAAACGTTCGGACAGCAGCTTTGGCGACTCGGCGACATGCGCCTCCTCGCGCCATTTTCTTAAGATTTCCCTGGTCGATACGCAAAGTGATTTCAGTTCCTCTACTTGTTTCTGCGTGTCTAGCTTTTCACTGGTCATCGCATTGTTAGAAATGAACCCCGCCAATTCATCGATACGAGCAAACTTCACTTCAGTTTTCGAGCGAATCTGTTGATCTCGGAACTCGTTGACTTGCTGTTCGAAATCGGCTGACACCGTCGCATAGGCAACGATACTGGTCCAATCATGGGTTCCCGGACAATCCATGCGCAGCCTGTGCCGCAATTGATAGAGCACCCACCGTGGGTCGTCGCCTTTCAATAAACAGCCATAAAGCACTTCGGCGGCGATGGCTGATGCTTTCATCCAAAGTGGGAATTGTGAAGCAATCACCCAGGGAATTCCCGCCGCATTGAGTTCATGGGCGATGCTGCCACCAGGAGTCAGCACGGATTCAATGTTTCCGGAATCGCAAGTTGCTAGTGTGACGATAGTGGGTCTATTTTTTACGGTACCCATATCATCGTGCGAAGTAAGCGCGATGGCAAGCCGTTCACCGTCAACAGTATCCCCCTCAGGGTCAAGTTCGCTGAGCAAAAGCAAGCCGTGATGTTCATCCCCAGCCTGCCTGAAAGTCTTTCCATGCGCCAACAGATGAATATGGGTGAATTCCGTCGTTTCACAAAGTTTGCGGATTTTTTCTAAGCTGGCATTGGGCAGGACGGTGAGGATTTCTTTGACAAGTTTAATCCGTGACTCCGGTTTGTCCTTATCGGCAATCTTGACCCACGGTTCAATGGCATTGCGTAAGGCTTGCAAATGAGCTTCCCAAGGCACATATAAACCGTCGGGTGCAGCGAAGGCAAACAGGATGCGAGGCTTGCGTGGCCATGTGAAATGTAGCGGACGACCGCGCCGTATTTCACGCGTCATGCTGACGGGCGTCCTCATTTGTAAAAAAAGCGGCGAACCCGATCCAGGAAACCCATCCGGTGCCACTGCGGCTTCAAACGGAATCATGCCTAATTCGAATGCGGATAAGACCAATCGAAGATGGATCAATTTGCCATTCTCGGTGCTGGCAGTGCCCAGTTCAGACAATAGTGCAGGGACTTGACCGAACACTCGCCCAACCGTTTCGCCCATATCGCGCACTTCGGACTGCCTCTGCTCGTCTGTCGCCGGGTTTTTGTCCAGAGGATACGTCAGCCGTTTCAACCTCATCAACAACTGCCTATGCTCGAACGGCAGTTGAATGGTCACTGGGCCGTCCGCCCCGCATAGCGCGATATAGTTGGTTAAGGGGGAAAGCAATTGATTGTGGGCAGGACCCGAGCGCAATAGTTCGAGTTTGATGCTGGTTATTTCGTTACTGCGGTGATTAGTCACATTAAGACCTCACAAATTCCTTGATGATGATTGGTGCGCCAGTTCCATTCCCTTGAATATGGGTAAGCCGGCCGACGACCTTGGCATTTTCTTGCTTAATCGACACGGCACTGGTTTGATTCAGGACGAACGGCACTTCCTTGCCTGACTCGTCCAGGAATTTGGCCTGGTCAATCAATTCCATGCGCCCTTGGTTGTTGACGAGTAGGTCAAACACCGGTTTAAAAGTAACTGTGTCCTTAAGCATCGCATCGGTGAAACGCAACAGCCGAATCCATGTGCCGCAATTGAAGTAGTAGCGGTTGCCGCCCCTGTCGATGGCACGTTCCAAATGGGTATGGCCAGTCACGATGAAATCAATGGATGGGCCTATTGCCGCAGTCACTTGTTTGTAGGTATCGTCTTGATTGTCAACGACAAAGGTTTGGTCGTCCTTTAACCAATCTTTTAATGCCCGACGCAAAGCCTCATCTTTGCCTACACCCGTAATCCAGCCGGTGAGCCGGTCCCAAATCAGTTGCGGGGTGCCTAATGTACCTGTTGAACGGGCAAGCTTGACACCGGGTTGGCCGAGGTTTAGCTCGGCGGACAACAGCATATCATCCACGCTCAGCGAAGACTCAGGCATTCCAGAACCCATGCTGGCACGAATATTAGAGCCCAGCAGTTGATCTAGCGTCGCGGGATTTGCACCAGTCCGCTCCTGTACTTGAAAGCCGTCTGCAGAAAGGCGTTGATCCACCTCTTTGCTCCCTTTTACCTTTTCGCCAATAATAGAAGCGAGATCGCTGATTTTGGTGGCTTGAGAGGGATCGAGAACGACCAGCGTACCGACGGCAGCGGTGGTTTCAGGTTTCAATAAGTCGATCCATTTGTAGGTTTTCTTAACCTCGTTCATGACTTCCTTAACCATCCGCGTACCGGCATTTGGAAACCATTCACTAGGAGCAAGCGACTTGCCCGCATTTAAACGACGGCCAACTTTTGCCAAGTCCTCATAACGGTTGTAATTCCAGGCATCCACTTCATTACCGTGAGTGCAATAGACACGCGCATTGCCGACCATGCAGGCATATCCGGCCCCGGTGGTCGAGAACTCAATACGGGCGCGTTTCGCCAGGTCATCCCCCGCAAGCTTTGTGATAATCCAACGCTGAACGGTAGGAAATGAGATTTCAATATCATGGTTGCCGATTACAAACACCAAGGTGCGCCGGTCTAACTTCACGAATTCCGCCAGGGCATCCCAGATGCCGGAAAACGAATTGTCGTTCATGATACGCTCCACCGTTTCCACCGCTAGATCGACCGCGACATAACCCGGTATGTCCTCGGCCAGTGTGTCGAAGACATCACCGTTTAGCACCAGCGCGACCTGCCCATCGGGACACTGCCCAGACACCCAGCCGATGTAGCCTGCAAGCCGTGCCGTTTCCCGCAGGATTTGAAAGTCAGGGTTTCTCCCGCCCATGTGGATATCCGATATGACATGGACTTCGTCAAAAACTGGAAACATGCTCATTATTCTACCTTAACAGATGAACCAACTGGATGTCTTAGTGTGCAAAACGCTACCACAATTCTACCTTGCTCTGCAAATCTTCATGTCGGCGGGGTGTGAATAAAAGTGAGGCTATCGGCGGGACAGGCGCAAAGCTTAACCGTTCGCCCTGAGCTGAGAGCCTGTCGAGCAGTCGAAGGGTGGACGGTTAAGCCGATTTACGATGGTAAATGCGACTATCTCCAATTGCGCATAATGGATATTATGTTAAATTGCGAATCTAACTTTCGTCGCATCGTAACCCGACTACCGGTTTCATGCCGGATTACGGCACACATAAAATTAGCTGTGTACGGGTAATATTTATGGTGTGCGCCTAACAGTCATGCAAATTTGTTTGCACCCACGACTATGAAAGCCATACCAAGTAGGGTACGCTGTGCGTACCATGCAGATTCTGGGATTTACGCACAGTACCTTGGTACGCACAGCGTACCCTACTTGGATATCGTACTTTCATGGCAACCCGACCTAAGGTCATTTGCCAAAATGAAAATTACTGCGTCTGCTTGGCGGTTTGATTAAGCCACGGAGTCAGGCCAAAAATCAGCGTCAGTGATTTGCTTGAATGTCCACGGACATTCTTCCGGGAAGGCATCGAATGATAGCCCAGTTTCATTTGTTGCCAAAGTTAGCGCATCGGCCCATGTTTTCTCCCACCATTTCGGGTTTTCAATATCCGGCTTCAAGCTGGGTGTATCTACGAGGCATTCTGCGACTTCTTCCCTTTGCGTCTTAATTGTTCGCCGCAAGCTATTGCACTGCCGTTCAGGTTGGTGTTGCCACTTTAACAAATGAGCCAGCAACACCGCCATGCGGTTCCTCAACTCTCGTTTCTCGCTCTTTCCCACGTCTTCGATCTCGTCGGCAATGTGTTCAATGTCCAACTGCGAGAAGATGCCCTCGCGAAGCAGCCGCGCCTGTTCGTTAGCCCAAGCGATAACATCACTCTCGTAACTGTGAAGATGGGCACTCATAATAGCGGCCTCGTAATTAAGAACCCCGGACGACTATTTTTTGGGCAGCAACTTGTCTTTGCCTGTCAGACGTTGCACCAACCATGAGACGAAACGAACCAACGTGTTGTACAAACTGGCCAAGAGTTTTAAAGTGCATTGCAAGGCATCCGCCGCTGTCATCCCTTTGCAACGCTCCCCGATTTCGCGGAACAGAAAAGGTGCGCTGAGAAATCCAAACAGAAGGCCAATAATAAGCGTACCCGAAAAGAACCCTGATGAATCCCCGCTGACAGTTGCCGCTACGTTAGGAGCGGAGGCTACTGCTGAAGGTTGGTCACCGGGCTTGACTGGCGCGTTCGGCATATTGACAGGTTTGGGCTGGCTTGTGCTTGGGCCGTAGTTGTCAGGAATGGCCGGGTCGGTAATTCCAGGAATCGAAGGGAAGGTTCCGCTGCCTTTGCCGACAATCAACTCCCCCTTCATGCCCTTCTCCATGTGCTGGGCCATGTCGCAATGAACCAGATAAGTCTTGTCCTCGACAGGAAGAATCAGAGTACCGGTGATTTTTGCAGGGCCTGTGATTTCAAGATGGAACATGCCTTTGTCATACAGGAATTTTGGCAAACCGTGCATCATCCATTGATGCCTAATGTTATCCTCGTTGACAAAAGTGACCGTCAGCCGGGTGCAAGGCTTGACCCGCCATTCGTGCTTGTCTAAACCAAACATGGTGCCGGGGAACGGCTTTGAATATTTGCGCCCGGCATGGACCTCGATTTTTACGTCTTCGGAAACCTTGTCACAACCCGCAGGAAGCTTGTCTTTGTTCTGACCCATGACCATTCCACCGTCCATGTCCATCAAGTGTCCTTCGCCATGGTCCATTAACTGGGTATGGTCAACAATGTTCGGTTCCTCGGCGCTGGCGGGATAAGTTCCAAATAGTAGGCTGAATATAAAAACGGATAAGAGTTTCTTCATGATCTTATTCCTCATTTCTTATCCCTTAATTGGTGTGTCAACCGACCGGCAATGTCGATCACCCGCTCGCGTTTTAGGTATAAAACATAGCCTAAAATGCCAAGCAACAGCCCCGTGAACAGATTGCCCCAACTGTTTCCGCTGGATGAGTTTGTTGGTGTCGCGGTTGCTGTCGTCGAACTTAGTATCGGGGGCGGTGCTACGGCAGCAGTCACCGAGCCGGTGGGTAAGGCTCCCTCGGCAGGTTGGCCCAAGCTTCCCCAATCGTCCGCCCAATTTTGCCATACGGGAATTTTTCGTTCCCAATACTTTTTGGTGAAATAGGGGGTCAAATCCATGCCGTGAACCTTAGGAGTCCCCTTGTCATCCAAGAAGCTTTTGTAAGCAATCAAGCTGATGCTACCGCCCTCCCCCATTCCGTTAGTCGTGAAGGCTCTTTCCACATGATCGTGAAACATCCAAAGACCTTGACCATAGCTATGCAATCCATCGTCTTTGGTGTTGAGTTCCAAGTCCACACGTTGCGCGGGGGCAAGCGCATAAACATCACGGGTAATCTGCGCACTGGGATTCTGCTCAATTCCATCGTAGTGGGTTTCGGTAGCCTTATGTCCGTGAGTGTGCAGGGCCATCGTCTCGGTATGACCGTTAAGTACCCGCAATTTAACCTTTTCATTGGGTTCGACGACAATCAATGATTCACGCAATGTATAAGGGAACGAACGTCCATTGAGCATATAGTAGTCGTCGGTTGCATCGGTGATGTCATAATCCTGGTTCATCGCCTTTGCAATCAGCCGAGGATCGTTCGCCGATTGGGGAATTTGATGCAACTCCTTGTCGGCAGACTGGAAAAACAGGTCATATTCTTGGCTGAATTTTTCTTTGACAGCCACCGATGGTACACGGACCTTGTTGTTGCCCACATTAAATGTCTGCACCCAGTTGTTTGGGCGGTTTTCCTCGACAATGAACAGACCTGCAAGCCCCATTGGAATATGGGTGTGCGGTTGGACATGGCAATGGTAATACATCGTGCCCGGCTGGCGCGGTTTGATCACGTAAGTCTTGGTCTGCCCTGGCATCACGTCCATCTGGGCGGTTTGTCCGACACCATCGTTACCTTCGCCACTATGATCCATGTAAGGATGGTCTACGCCATGCAAATGAATTGAATGTGGAAAATAATGTGTGTTTTCAAGCACTAGCCAGACCACATCACCTTGCTCGACCCGGATGGCAGGCGATGGCATACGCAACAGCGAATTAGCCTCGGCACTAGCGAAACTCTTGGTTGACATGTCGCGTGTTTTTGGCGTGTAGACCCAAAAACTGGGCTGGACGCCGGGGGCAATGTCGTAGGTAGGCACAACCCCTGGAAAGTCCGGCGAGTGACCGTTCAATTCCATGACTTCCAGTTTGATGACAATAAGGTCAGGGTCGCCGTCACCGTCCATGTCATTGGAAAGGGTGATGGCATCTGCGGCCAAATTGGTGTCCATCAGGGTCTGCATTGAAATGTTATTGGTTCCCTTGACGAATGCGGCTATGTCTGCCGGATTGTCGGGATTGCAGACTCTTTCCTCTTGGATCTTCACGCCTTCGATGACTTGCGCATCGCGCCATTCCGGTGGAACACCGCTATTACAAAAAGGCTCGGCAGCGCCAATATCGACCTTTACCGTTGGAGGCGGCGTGGTAACCGCTCCAATCCATGGGGAAATCGATAAGAGGGCGCAGCCCAGCAGGGATACGAGGGATTGTTTCTGCATAAAAAAGCCGTTGAAACTAGACTGGAAAACGCGCTGTCACCCCTATCCGAATGGACTCCAGATAGGGGTTAACCGTACTTTAAATTGCCTTTTTCGCGCGATTGAACAAGCCGTCGATTAACGACTTGAAAGGGGCGCTGGAGAGGTAGAGTATATAAAGCGAAGCAAACAAAATAGTCGCAATGACGATATTGGTGCTGCTAAATATCTCACGTTTGGCCGAGCCAATTTTGAACGGTACATGGGCATCAATTTTCTGCCCCTCGTTGATCAAAGTGACATGGGCCAGATATTTGCCTGGCTCGGTGAAGTTATAGCTGGTATTGAAGGTGCCACTGGAATGGGTCGCAGGTGGCAGATAGGCAATTCGCTTTCCTTCGGGTTCTTTGGTGAATTCCACCTCCACCGTCATGTTGCGCAGTGCCTTGCCTTCATAGTCGAACACCATGATGGTGGTGCCAAGATCCGGTATGTCGCCGCAAAATTCCGTTGAACCCGTCAACTGCGGCTGGTAAGCGGTGAAATGGACCAAATGGGGGCCTACAAAAATCCTACACTGGTCGGTGTCTACACTGGCTCCGCCATGCGCCCAAGCCGAAGAGGCAGGAATCATAGCGGCCAAGAATAGCCCTAAGGCTAGTCCTATGTTTTTGAAAAAGGTTAGATTTCGCATTTCTCTTCCCTCGTTATATTTATCTTGTTAGGGTAATGGATGTGTTTTGAGTGCAACTGTTTTCAGGCATCACAGCTTCGCAATGGCTCCTAATCCGGGAGTCGGCAATAGCAAGCCTTGATGCAACTGTTGCAGCTTAACAGATGCGGATTGTTATTAAAAGTTCCCCCGCAGTTTAGCAACAATTATCCCCCTAGCGAAACGAGACCGATTCGGTTTACGGCATCGAGCCGGTCTCTAAACCTGCTCAAAAACCACCTTCGGCATCAGTAGTGATATTGTGAATAGTGATATCCGCCCCGTTGAACTCTTCTTCCGGTTCCAGACGAATGCCCACGGCCATTTTCAGTCCGCCATAAACAAGAAAACCGCCGCTGAACGCAATCGACACGCCCAAGCCGGTCCCGAGCAACTGAGAAACCAAGCTTACGCCGCCCATTCCGCCCAACGCCTGTTGCCCAAATATTCCCGCTGCGACTCCGCCCCAAGCACCGCAAAGCCCGTGCAAAGGCCATACACCAAGCACGTCGTCAATTTTCCAGCGATTCTGGGTCAGTATAAACAAATATACAAACAATACACCGGCAACGGCCCCCACGATCATCGCACCAATTGGGTGCATTAAATCAGAGCCTGCACAGATAGCCACTAGCCCGGCTAAAGGGCCGTTATAGACGAAGCCAGGGTCGTTGCGACCCACGATCAAGGCAGCCAAAGTGCCGCCAGCCATGGCCATCAGCGAATTTAGCGCGACCAAGCCACTGACATCGTGTAATTTTTGCGCCGACATCACGTTGAAGCCAAACCAGCCCACCGTCAATATCCAAGCCCCCAGCGCTAAAAATGGGATGCTGGAAGGCGGGTGGGAGGACATCCCTCCGTCTTGATGATAACGCCCCCGGCGTGCGCCCAAGAGAATCACCGCCGCCAATGCAATCCAACCGCCTACCGCATGCACCACCACTGAACCGGCGAAATCGTGAAATGAGGCACCATAGGCTTGTTCCAGCCAGCTTTGGAAGCCTAAATTCTTATTCCAAGCAATGCCTTCAAAGAAGGGGTAGACAAAACCGACCAAAGCGAAAGTTGCCGCACTTTGCGGGTTAAATTTTGCCCGTTCGGCAATCCCCCCAGAGACGATGGCAGGCACCGCAGCGGCAAAAGTCAGCAGGAAGAAAAACTTGACCAATTCGTATCCACTGTCATGCGCCAAGGCCTGTGCCCCGGAAAAAAACTGGACACCGTAGGCAATGTAGTAGCCAATGAAGAAATAAGTGACCGTGGAGATGCAAAAATCGGTCAGGATTTTCACTAAAGCGTTGATTTGGTTTTTCCTGCGAACCGTTCCCAATTCAAGAAAGGCAAACCCAGCATGCATGGCCAGTACCATAATCGCGCCAAGCAGAATGAAAAGTACGTCGTTGCTTTTATTTATTTGATCCATAACTGTGCTCTATAGACTTAAGAATAGCCCCGTTAAGATACAAAAACTGGGCCAAATTATTATAATCAGTCAAGACATTGATTTAATTGCACTTAGATGGAGCGTGGTTCTTGGTCTTATGTTTAAAATGGTGCGTTATTAAAATTATGCACCAATGCAATGCGCTCAGTGTCTAGCCATAAGGTGATTTCCAAAAGGTGATTTCCAATGGCTAATCAACTAAAAATAGATGGTTTATTCGCTGATGAGAGATTCCAACTCTATTCCATCCCAGCACAGTTTGAAGTTTAATGTGTAGTGTTGTAGCCACGAGCTTGCTCTTGCGCTAGGCAAGGTTTCCCCCCATCAACCCGCTTATTGACAATAGGAAATAACATGGTATCACCGAAGCCAGTAGTACCCGCCGGGGGGGAGCCCATCCGCATGGGTTCCCTAGGCAGCCTGGATGTGCCCGACCATCCAATCATTCCGTTCATCGAAGGTGACGGCACCGGACCCGATATTTGGCGGGCAGCGGTGCGAGTAGTCGATGCCGCAGTGGAAAAAGAGTTTGACGGAAAAAAAAAGATTGCTTGGGCCGAGGTTTACGCGGGCGAAAAAGCGAAAAACCTATTCGACAGTTGGCTTCCCGACGAGACACTTGAAGCATTCAAGGAATATCGTGTCGGCATCAAAGGTCCGCTGACCACACCCGTGGGTGGCGGCATCCGTTCACTAAACGTGGCAATCCGGCAGATGCTCGACCTGTACGTTTGCTTGCGCCCTGTGCGCTACTTTAACGGCGTACCTTCACCAGTGAAAAAACCCGAGAAAGTGGACATGGTGATTTTTAGGGAAAATACCGAAGACATCTACGCCGGGATTGAATGGGCTGCAGAATCAGCCGAGGCGAAGAAGGTCATCGACTTTCTGCAACGGGAAATGGGTGTCTCGAAAATTCGCTTCCCGGCAACCAGTGGCATAGGCATCAAGCCAGTTTCGAGGGAAGGCTCGCAACGCCTTTTGCGGGCAGCCTTCGATTACGCCCTCCGCCACAAGCGGCCCAGCGTCACTATGGTGCACAAAGGGAATATCATGAAGTTCACCGAAGGCGCTTTCCGTGACTGGGGCTATGAACTCGCCAGAAGTGAATATGCCGGGCGGATTATCGGCTGGGACGATTGCAACGGCAAGCCACCTTTAGGGCAGATATTGCTAAAGGACTCAATTGCAGATATCACCTTGCAGCAGGTGCTGACACGGCCCGAAGAATTCGATGTGATCGCGACTTTGAACCTGAATGGCGATTATCTCTCTGATGCGTTGGCCGCACAGGTCGGAGGCATAGGCATCGCACCGGGCGGAAATATCAATTATTTAACCGGTCACGCCATTTTCGAGGCCACTCACGGCACGGCGCCAAAGTACGCCAATCTGGACAAGGTCAACCCTGGGTCCGTGATACTCTCCGCCGTGATGATGCTCGAATATCTAGGCTGGGAAGGGGCCGCTGCAAGGATTGTGTCTGGCCTTGAACAAGCTATCTCCAAGAAAACCGTTACTTACGATTTTGCCCGCCTGATGGAAGGGGCAACCGAGGTTTCCTGCTCCGAGTTCGCGAATTGCATCATTGCCGAGCTTTGATTTGTAGTATCACTATGGGCAGAATTTCGGTCTGCCCATAGGCATACGGCGCAATACGCGGCGGAGCCGCCATTGCGCCCTTGATTGAGCCTTGCCGCGTTGTAAAAAAATAGCTACAAAAAAGTTATACAGATTTTTTTCCGGCCTAGAATCGAGGGGTTCTTCGCCCGTATTGAGTGCTGGACTGGGTTTCAATCCACTCCCGGCTTTTAGGCCGGGAGATACTTTTTGGTATGTAAGTTCTAACTTCCTCACCCGAGTTTCAATCCACTCCCGGCTTTTAGGCCGGGAGATACCCGCCGCCGCCGTCCCCTATGACTCGATACGGCAGTTTCAATCCACTCCCGGCTTTTAGGCCGGGAGATACGGTCCAGGACGATTGGATTTTCAGGCATTTGGAAAGTTTCAATCCACTCCCGGCTTTTAGGCCGGGAGATACCGGCGAGGCGGTTGGCAACGGTGAGCGAAGGGCAGTTTCAATCCACTCCCGGCTTTTAGGCCGGGAGATACGGCTGCCTAAACGTTCGCCGGTCGAGGTGGCGAAGTTTCAATCCACTCCCGGCTTTTAGGCCGGGAGATACAACGGCGATTTGACGGCGACGATGAAAACCAGCGTGTTTCAATCCACTCCCGGCTTTTAGGCCGGGAGATACCAGCACAGTCTTACCTGAACCGGACTGCCCAATGTTTCAATCCACTCCCGGCTTTTAGGCCGGGAGATACAGCCTAGGCTGCAACCCCATGATATAAGGACTCTTTTGAAAAGAAAAGCGCGAACCTCCGCAAGTCTGCTCCGAGAGTGTGGCAGGGCATCGTTGAAAAGGTAAAATAAGTTTGTTTTTCATGCGCTTGGATAATACGCGAAAGATACTGGAATTTTAACGTCACTTGGGGTTCGCGCAATTCAAACGATCAAAGTGGACTCAAAGTTCAATGCCTTGAATTTGCCAAATTCCATTAAATTCTTTTTTAGGGGTTCGACGATGCGGTATATTCTGAGGCTATCTTCGTTATCATCAATGATATCGAGCAGTTCATTTTTTAGCGCCTCCATTAGCGCCAGATCGACCTGGCATTCGAAAACGGATTTCTGCACCCTTTGGCCATAATTGAGGCAAACTTTGGCGACACGGCGCAAACGCCTGCGGCCTTCCTCGAAATGTTTGGGCTGGATTTGCGCCCGGTTGACAAGGGTAAGGGCCAACCGGTCGGCTAATGGGCTGCGGAACTCCTCCACCAAGTCCAGCGCAAGGGCTGGGCGTCCGGGGCGGACGGCGTGGAAAAAGCCCATCTGCGGGTCCAGCCCGACAGTTTCCAAGGCCGCCCGGCAATCACCCGTGGCAAGGGAATACAGAAAGGAGATGAGGGCATCAAAGCGGCTGCGGGGTGGGCGACGGGTGCGGCCCTTGAAGGGAAAATCGGCACGGACTTGAGGTTTCATCACCAGGGGAAGCGCCTCGAAATAGCGACGTGCCGCGTCGCCTTCAATGCCGAGCAGTTCGTCGAAACTTTCCACCATTGGTAGTTTGCGCACTTGGTTGGCGAGGTGCTTGGCCGTCTTGACGAGGGTTTCTTTTTCCGCCGCATCGTCGCTCTCCCGTACCCCGCGCATCAGCAGTTGACGGCTATTGCGTAATTTGCCAGCGATGAACGCCCTTGCAAATTCCATGGGTTGTGCAGCATCCTCGGCGGCACGAAACTGCGCCTGACGCAACAGGATATTGCCGCTCGTCGGGCCTTCCAACCGTGCGCTGAAACGCCCCGAACGTGTCAGCCAGATGACGGAGCGCCCATCCTCGGCGCAACGACCGAGCAGGGCCGGACTGAGCATGACATGGTCGAACAGCACCATGGAGGAAAGATGGTGCAGCGGCACTTGCAGTTTCTTGATGTCGTCCACCATCACGCAGACGGTGTCGCCCTCCAAGCGCAGGTAGGCATCGGGGGTGGTGATGTATAGGGTGTTTTGCAATACGGTCATGGCCCGCTCCTACAACACTACAAAGTAA
>Ga0007801_10000231_pt1 | contig 17952 bp, 13 predicted proteins | sample CryBogmetaGMA2M_FD_60372 | JGI IMG/M metagenome (GOLD analysis project Ga0007801, IMG submission 60372) | Freshwater microbial communities from Crystal Bog, Wisconsin, USA - MA2M | ecosystem: Environmental > Aquatic > Freshwater > Lake | place: Crystal Bog, Wisconsin, USA | collected 2009-07-06
GTTTAGAGGTGGCTTTTGTTCCGGCTTTGGGCGCGAAGATTTCTGCCAAACTGATGGTGCCATCAGCATCACGCTGGATTTGAGTGCCTCCGCCTTTAAGGGCGATCTTGTCGATGCCCAAGTCATGCTTTTCTAAATCCAGCCGTCCGCCGTCCATCTCCAAGCTGTCCCAGCCTAGCAGCGGAGTGGCTTTGCCGTTTTCGTTCAATTGGATATCTTTGACGGATAGTTTTAACTTTTCTAAATGGGCCTTGGGTTCATCCAGGCCGACCTCCGCTTTGGCGGCAAAATTCAGCCCGATTCCACCAATGGAGGCGACATAAGGTCGGCTGCGGCTGGCATCGGCATATCGAATGCCCAGTTCCGCCAATTTGAATGCGCCAAGTTCCAGCCGCCAAGGCACAGTCGTAGCTGTATCTTTGACAGGTTCGCTTACGGGGGCTGGGTTTTCGGGTTTCTTCGGTTTGGCGAGATGTTGCCAATTCAATCCGCCTTGCTCATCCAATGCCACTCGCAGCAAGCCTTTCTCGATAAGCGATGAGGGTAGCTTGACAATATGGTTGTTTAAATCAAACCCCGCCCCGTCTAGTTGGAAGTTGCGTAGCGTAAACAACGGTTCAGGCGCGGCATCCGGTCCAGTCTCGGCGATTTTGATATCCCCGATAGTCAGTTTGATACCGTGGGCTATGACTTGTGGCTTGTCCGCCCCGACTTCCGCTGTGGCGGCAAAGTCTAGTCCGAGGCTGCCTAGGGTGGCGACAAAAGGAATTTGGCTGCTAGCATCGGCATAAGCGATACCTATCTCCTCTAGCTTCAAAGCACCTAACTCGACGTGCCATGGTGCCGATTCTGTTGCCGCTACACCTGATGGTGCGGGTGGGGCAGGGGGATTCTGGGTGGTTTGCGGGGCAGATATCAAAATGTTTTGCCAATTCACACCCCCCTGACCATCAACGGTCACTTTGATTTGGCCTTTCTTAATGACATTGTAAGGCAACTTGACACTATGCTGGCCTAGGTCAAATTCTGCCTTATCCAGTTGTAGGTTATCCAAATCCAGCAAAGGCTCTGCCGCGTCCGCCAAGGCTAGATGAAGTTTGGCCAATTTGCAGCCGATCTTGCTGAGGTTTAATTCCAGCTTGTCCTGTTGCAGACCAAAGCGGTAATGTGCAGTCAAAGATAAGGCACCGCTCGGGTTGGCAAGATTAAGCCGGTCATGGATCAATTTCCATGCGGAGGCCAAATTGAAATCTGCCAGCCTGAATTCGCCTTCGGCCCGGATCGGCTCCAGTGTGAAATGCCCATCCCAGTGTAATGCGCCCCCTCCTTCTAGTAGTGCGTCCAATTCAAGGAAGCCATTGCGATTCGGCAGGGTGGAAATATCGTCCAATTCTAGGTTGAGTGGGCTTAGGGTTTGGGTGTTAGCCCTTCGAGTGTATTCCACAGCCCCATCCTTTAGCGCAAAATGCTTTAGCAGGAACCGTGGGGGATGGTCTGCAGGCGGCGGGGGTTGTTCGGTCTTAGGTAGCGAGTCGGCAATTTGGGTCAGATTGAGTGTGCCTTCGTCATCCATCGCCACATGGATATTTAGCCCTTCCAGTATTAAGTCGTGGAATATCCATGCCCGTTGGAAAAGGCTTTCCAATTCGAAGTCAATGACTAAATGGCGCAACCCAACTATCGGTAGTCCGTCGGATTCCTTAAGGGCGAAATCCTCCACGTCGAACTTAAATATAAACGGATTAAAATGCACCGCCTTGACTGAAGCTTGCCGCTTAATCTGCTCGGCGATAATGAGAGGTGTATAATGCTCGACTAGGAAGGGAATAAGGAAAAAACCTGCCAAGGTATAAATTAATAAAACCCCTCCGCCAGCCAGTAGCCAGGGTTTCTTTACCAGAGCGATAAGTCTTTTCATGGACGTTTGACCAAATGTTAAATGGGACAATTAAATTTAAGCGAAGTGCTATTTTTAACAAGCTTTTATTAAATGCGAAATGCAACCGTATGGGATACCAATGGAAGATAACAACACCAGATCACAGCCACTGAATGAGGCGTTGAAATAGGCGAACGGCGCACGATTTTATCGCTGTGCCCTCCAGGTGAATCCATTTGCCTATCACAGGCGTCATGCCAAGCAGACGATTTTCCAAACCGAGGCGGAATACAATACCGCTATTGTGACCGCTTGCAAAGAAAATGAAATCGAGGCCATTGCAATTACCGACCATTACCGGGTTGCCGATTCATGGACGTTGATCCATGAGGCTCGCTCAAATGGCATTTTCGTTTTCGGAGGCTTTGAGGCATCAAGCAAGGACGGGGTTCATTTCCTTTGTCTGTATGACTCCGACAAGGATCAAAGCTTGGAGCGGTTTATCGGTCAATTCGGCGTTCATGACCATAATGCCCTATCGCCTAATGGGGATAAAGATTGTCTTGAACTGTTGGCCTGTGTTCGAAAACAAGGAGGAATAACCATTGCCGCCCATGTCGCCGCCGATAATGGCCTGCTGGCGACTCTTGACGGTCAGCCGCGCATGAATGCTTGGAAATCTCCTGACTTGTATGCTTGCGCTTTGCCCGGTCCAATCGACGAGGCTCCGCAAAGCATCCAGCCTATTTTGAAGAACAAGAACTCCGATTATCATCGAGAGCGGCCTGTTGCCGTCATTAACGCTTCCGACGTGAATAGCCCGGAGGAACTGGCATCACCGCGCTCGACCTGCTTTGTCAAAATGTCGGCCTTGTCGGTCGAGGGCTTGCGCCAGGCATTTCTCGACCCGAAATCCCGCGTTCGCTTAAACAATGAGTCCGCTCCTGAACCTCATGCCGAATTCATCGCCATGGCTTGGGAAGGTGGATTCCTTGACGGAACCCGCATCCACTTCAATGGCAATTTGAATGTATTAATCGGTGGTCGCGGAACCGGAAAATCGACCATTATTGAGAGCCTTCGCTACGCCCTAGCTGCTGATCCACTGGGCGGAGAGGCTCGCAAAGCGCATGAGGATGTTGTCAAGCATGTCCTTAAAAGTGGCACCAAGATTTCGCTTTTGCTGCGTTCCCACCACCCTGCTAGGCGTGATTACACGATTGAGCGCACTATCCCCAACCCTCCAGTGGTTAAGGACGAGTCCGGCAATGTGTTAGATCTCTTGCCGTGTGACGTGGTTCCCGGTGTTGAGGTTTTCGGCCAACACGAAATTTCCGAGCTAACCAAGAACTCTGAAAAACAAACGCTACTGCTTGAGCGTTTTGTCGAGCGCGGCCCAGGCTCTAGCGCACTCAAGGCTCAATTACGCCTAAAATTGGAACGATCGCGAAACCAGTTTGTAGACGTGGAACGGGAAATCAAGCTCGTTGACGAACGGCTCGCCATGCTGCCCAGTCTGGAAGAAACCCAGAAACGATTCCAAGATGCCGGCTTGGAGGAACGCCTCAAAGAAAAAAGCCTGCTGGTGCGCGAAGAACGCATTTTGAACACGGCAAAAGAACGGCTTTTGCCCATTCATAACGCATGGCTGGAACTGACAGGTTTACTACCGATTGATACCGCCTTCCTGTCTGCCAAGGCGCTTGAAGGATTGCCAAACAGTGACCTGCTAATTGAATGCGCGGTTATTCTTGACCAAGCCAGTAAGCAGTTCGACGATGTCGCCCACAAACTCGTGAAACTAATGGAAAGCGCCGATATTGAACTGTCAGCGTTGCGCGCCCGTTGGGAAGTACGTCAACAAGCGGTGGATGCCAGCTATCAAAACTTGTTGCGCGAACTGCACAAAGAAAAAATCGATGGTGAGGAATTTATCGACCTGCGGCGGCAGATCGAGGAATTACGTCCACTGCGCGAAAGAAAAGACGCACTAACCCGTGAGCTTGGCACTCACAGGGTTGACCGTCGGAAACTGATAGATGAATGGGAAAATTTGTTATCCGATGAATATCGAGCTTTGGAAAAGGCCGCTAAAAAAGTCACGAGAAAACTTAGTGGACGTGTGAAGGCCAAGGTTATCATGGGTGGCAACCGTGAACCACTTGAACGGCTGTTACGCGATGAGATAGGCGGAAATTTGTCCGCGCTGCTGGAACGTCTGAAAAATCGTGACAGCTTGTCATTGCGTGACCTGGCTGATTGTTGTCGGAAAGGCAAGGACGATCTAGTCACTTATTACAGCCTGCCGCCAGCGGCAGCAGAGCGTTTGGCCATGGCTGAGTCTGATATTTTCATGAAGATTGAGGAAGTCGAACTGCCAGCAACAACCGAAATCGAGTTGAACACTGCGTCCGAGGGCGAGATGCCGACATGGCAGACACTTAAAGCCCTGTCTAGCGGTCAAAAAGCAACAGCGGTGCTATTGCTGTTGTTGCTTGAGTCCGGTGCTCCTTTAGTCATCGACCAGCCAGAAGACGATCTCGATAATCGCTTCATTACGGATGGCGTAGTTCCAACGATGAAAAACGAAAAGCGTAAGCGGCAATTTATTTTTTCGACACACAACGCAAACATTCCAGTATTAGGCGATGCCGAATTGATTATAGGGCTATCGACTGGCAGTCAGAACGACAGTGTTCAGGGACGCATCAGCGACCGCCATATCGGGTCAATTGATATTCAACCTGTTCGGGAAATGGTTGAAGAAATCCTTGAAGGCGGCAAAAACGCGTTCGAGATGCGCCGTCTAAAATATGGGTTCTAAACATGGCAATTACCCGCACAGAGCTTCTTGAGATCATTCGCAACGGCGAGAATTCAGGCGTAGAGTTCAAGCGTGACGACATCCAGAACCACGACTTGGCGAAGGAACTGGTCGCCTTTGCTAATTTTGCGGGCGGCATGGTGTTGTTAGGTGTCGAGGACGATGGCAGCATCAGCGGAACCACCCGCGACAAGCTGGAGGAATGGGTGATGACCGCTTGCCGAGACAAAATTAGACCGGCCATCATTCCCTTCTATGAACTATTAAAGGAGATTGAACCTGGAAAGGATGTTGCGGTTGTGCGTGTTTCTCGCGGATTTGATGTTCATACTGTCTGGCACAACAATAAAAATGCCTATTTTATCCGTGTCGGAACACAAAGCCGCGAACCAACTCCCGAAGAACTTGGCCGACTTTTCCAGCAGCGCGGCGGCTTTCGCGTAGAATTGCGTCCGGTTTCTGGTGCAACGATGGCTGATCTCGATCACCGTCGCCTGAAAAATTATTTCACGCATGTCCGGCAACAGGACGTACCGGCAGACCGTGACGAAGCCGGTTGGCAAACCTTATTGTTCAACACTGAGATCATGGTTGAAGACGGTATAACCGTTTCGGGCATTCTTCTTTTTGGTCGAAATCCAAACCGATTCCTGCCACAAGCAGGGATCGACGCTACCGCCTATCATGGAATTGACAAAGATTATGCGTCCAGCGAGCGCAGTATATTGCGTGGTCCAATGACCCCCCTACTAAACGACGATGACGAGATTGTCGAGGCCGGCCTAATTGAACAGGCCTTAGCTTTTATTCAGCGAAACACAATTGCCGCAGGACAGATTGGAGAAGGAGGTGCCAGACGGGAAGAAAAACCAAGCTATCCAGTCGAAGCCATTCGCGAGACCATCGTGAATGCGCTTATCCATCGTGATTATTTGTTATCAAGCACGGACATTGAGCTATCGATTTTCTCTGATAGATTGGAAGTAATATCTCCTGGTCGCCTACCAAATGGCATTACGCCCGAGAGAATGTTGACAGGTTGTCGGGCTGCCCGTAATCAGCTTATCAAAGATGTAATGAGGGATTACCGTTATCGTGAGCATTCTGGCATGGGAGTGCCGAGAAAAATTGTGAAGAGCATGAAGAATCATAACGATACCGAGCCTGAGTTGATCGAAGACGGGGAGAGGTTCATCATTCGGCTTTTTCGGTAAAGCATGGTTGTTGGCGAAGGTAAATTTACCGCAGGTGTAATATTGTAGCCGGGATGGTGCCACTTGCGGCGCAATCCAGCCTAAGACTATGTCATTGAGGAATTATAGTGGTGCATGCATGGTTCAATACACCCAAAAATAAACATAGGGCTTCACTTGGTTTTTATAAAGCACTGTTCTTAAAATATAAAACATTATGGCATACAAAATGCTAATTTAAGGGAGGTACTTGGGGGTCTGTTAGGGGAGCGATAGAGTCGCCAATGCCTGAGGATGTCATCCTTCAGAGTGGGCAATTCCCTCAAGGTTCTTACTTAATTAACAAAATTCAATGAGGTAGGCCATGAAATTCGTCGATAGGCTGTTTAACAACGCCGCAAATGACCCTGAGTTTCTCGAAGGTTTTTCCGCTGCCGTTTTAACCGGGTTTATGACATTACTCGTCATAATCATGTTTATCTAGTGATGTTCACGAACGGGCGGTATTTGAAATTACGCCGGGAGTGCAAGGCTTGCCTTGCTTCCACAGTTCCCTAGGTCGGGCAACATCTTCTTGTGTTGCCCGACAATCAAATGTCGGGCGTTCTCCAAAGAAACGCGCCCTACACACTTCAATTGCAAATGTAGACCTTACAACAACGACCTATAAAGCGGGGCGATGCGTGACATTAACCGTTATCATAGGCTGATCGCACCCAAAGCTTTGGAGCTTCAATGTCATTGTTTTTTGCTTACCTATCGGTGGTTGCCGCACTGGTCTCTGGACTGGCGGCCTTGGCTACCGACAAGCGGTCCGAACTTGACCGTTTAGCCACTTCGCTGTTGCGCCGATGGCCGAAGCTGCATGCTCGGGCGCAGTGCGTCTTCTCTGCAACACATTACGCCGAATACCACCGCAACAGCCTCTTTATACTGCTGGGCGTGTCCGGCGTGAGTGCCGTGCTGGCCAGCGCAATGGCCTTGTTTAGCGGCTCGGTGGTAACCGACACTTTGCCTTTTGGCCTGCCTTGGCTACATTGGCATATCCGTTTCGATGCACTCTCCGCCTTTTTTTATTTGATAATTGGGCTGGTGCTGGTCGCTGTCAGCCTATTCGGGCCGGGTTATGTGCGCGAGTTTGAACACGGCAAGCATTCGCTGTCCGTGTTGGGTTTTTTTACTGGCCTATTCGTCGCGGGCATGGAACTGGTTTTGCTCGCGGATGATGCGTTTTTCTTCGTCATCGCCTGGGAGTTGATGTCAGTCTCCAGCTATTTTCTGGTGGCTTTCCAACACGAACAGGCCAGCAACCGTCGCGCCGCTTTTCTTTATCTGCTAATGGCCGTCATCGGTGCAATCTCCATCATTCTCGCCTATGGCGTTTTGGCGGGTTTCAGCGGGGGATTGACATTCGATCAATTCAGGTCGGTCAAACTAACCCCGGTTTGGGCCAGTGTCGCGTTTGTGCTCGCATTGATTGGATTCGGCATGAAGGCCGGGCTGGTGCCTTTCCATGCTTGGTTGCCAGAGGCCCATCCGGCGGCACCTTCCCACATCTCCGCATTGATGAGCGGGGTCATGTTGAAGGTCGCAGTCTATGGTTTCATCCGATTTACCTTTGACCTATTAGATGAAGTCTACTGGCAATGGGGGTTAGTCGCGCTTCTATTGGGCACGGCATCCGCCGTGCTGGGCATCCTCTACGCCATGCAGCAACAAAACCTGAAGCGGCTGTTGGCTTATTCGTCCGTGGAAAACATTGGCATCATTTTCATCGCGCTAGGGCTGGCTTTGATTTTCTTTAGCAGCGGTCAAGCTCGTTTGGGCACGTTGGGAATCATTGCGGCGCTGATGCATTGTTTAAACCACGCCTTATTCAAAAGCCTACTGTTCTTAGGGGCAGGGGCTATTTTGCACAACACCCATGAACAAAGCCTAGAGAACATGGGAGGTTTGATTCACCGTATGCCCAAACTCTCGGGCATTTTTCTGATCGGTTGCCTTAGCATTTCAGCCTTGCCTCCATTCAACGGTTTTGTATCGGAATGGTTGATTTTCCAGACTGCACTACAAACCGGAAACCTTGATTCCGGCGTGATTCGCAGCCTGATCCCCACCGCCAGCGCCGTGCTGGCACTGACTTCGGCCCTTGCGGCAGGTTGTTTCGTGAATGTTTACGGGGTGGCGTTTTTGGGCCTGCCACGTTCCAAGCATGTCGCGTCGTGCCATGAGGTCAGCCATCAAGGCATGTTGGTAGGGCCGGCTTTCTTAGCGGTGTTTTGCGTATTATTCGGCGTTTTCCCAACGCCGCTGATCGAAACCTTGAATGTTGTCACCGGACAACTGGTTGGCAGTACGCTGCCACAAGTGTCCGCGCTAGGCTGGTTGTGGGTGTCGCCAGTGGCAAAGGAAGTGGCTTCTTACTCGCCGTTCTTGGTCTTGCTTGGTATCTTGGTAACAGTCAGTGCTTGTTATCAGGTGTTTTATCTGCGTAGCGGTCGTTTGGAATCACGGCGGGCTGACACATGGGATTGCGGCTTCGGCGGACTGAATGCCCGTATGCAATACACCAGCACGGGGTTCGTCATGCCGTTTCGGCGCATTTTCCAGCCAGTTTTCGATATTGATGAGCGCATTGAAGAGCAAAAATCCGGTCCAGACGGTTTCCATACTCAGCGACTCCGCTATCACTTGCACGTTTCCGATATCTCTTGGGGCTATGTCTACCAGCCAGTGGCCCGGTCTGTCCTCGGCTTATCACGCTGGGTGAGCCGAATACAAACCGGGAATATACGGACTTACCTTGCTTATTCGTTTTTTACCCTGTTAATTTTGCTTTGGGGAATCAGTTGATGGCTTGGCTACTCGCGTTACTGCAAACCTTGTTGTTCATTGCCAGTGCGCCGATTTTGGCTGGCTGGCTTAAGAAGGTCAAATGCCGCCTGCAAAATCGGCGGGCACCTTCGTTGTTCCAGCCTTACCGGGATCTGCGCAAGTTGTGGCGCAAAGAACCTGTTGTGGCCCACCCGGCATCTTGGATTTTCAAGGCCACGCCGTACATTGTGTTGTCTACCACTGTGCTGACCGCGTCCATTATTCCGTTGATTGCGGTCAACCTGCCGACGGCGAAAGTCGCCGACGTAGTCGTTCTGATCGGGTTTTTTGCGCTGGGGCGGTTTTTTCTGGCACTGGCGGGTATGGATATTGGCACAGCCTTCGGTGGCATGGGTTCGTCGCGGGAAATGATGGTGTCTTCATTGGCTGAACCGGCGATGCTGATGGCGGTGTTCACCTTGGCTATGAGCGCATCCACAACGAACCTATCGGAGGCGATGAAATATGTGCTAGATACAGGGTTGGTGCTGCGACCCTCGTTCGTATTCGCCATGCTGGGCCTGATGTTGGTGGCCGTGGCGGAAACTGGACGTATTCCAGTGGACAATCCGACTACCCACTTGGAATTGACGATGATCCATGAGGCTATGATCTTGGAATATAGCGGACGGCATCTTGGATTGATTGAATGGGCCAGCCAGATCAAACTGATGATCTATGGGGTACTTATCGTCAACATCTTCTTTCCTTGGGGCATCGCGCAAGATTTCAGTTTGCGTTCCCTAGGGGTTGGTGCATTGTCATTGGGCCTCAAACTGATAGGGCTTACCGTATTGCTGGGCCTTTCCGAAGTGATACTTGCAAAAATGCGGGTGTTCAGGGTCCAGGAATACCTCAGCTTTGCCTATTTGCTGACCTTGTTAGGCATGTTGAGCCACATTATCTTGGAGATACAACACTGATGGAAATCACTCAACTAAGCCACTATCAGCAGGCGATTTTATTGCTTGCGGCACTCATTGCGCTGACCTCTTTTTTGATGCTAGGGCAGTCGCGGTTACTGCGTCTGGTATTCATCTTTGCGGTACAGGGCATATTGCTGTCAATCACCACCGCGTTGGCGGCCGATGTGCTGGATTCTCCCCATCTGTATATTTCGGCGTTGCTGACGCTGAGCTTAAAGGGCATCTTTATTCCCATCATGTTGCAACGCTTGGTCATCAACATGGGTTTGCATCGGGACATGGAAACCTTAAGAAATCCTGCACGGGTCATGATGGCTGGGACGGGTTTGATGGTGTTCAGCTATTATGTCTGCCTCCCCATTGTCAAACTTTCGCCATTGATCACTTTGAATACTATCGCCATTAGCATGGCTGTAGTGTTATTGGGCATGTTATTAATGATTACCCGCAGGCAGGCCGTGGCCCATGTGGTGGGTTTCATGTCGATTGAAAACGGACTGTTTTTTGCGGCCGTGGTGTCCACTTATGGCATGCCAATGGTGGTCGAACTCGGCATTGCATTTGACGTGTTGGTCGCTGCGGTGTTGTTTGGAGTGTTTTTCTTCCATATCCGTTCTAGCATTGATTCCCTGGATGTTGACCAATTGAATCGTCTGAGCGAGGTGGAGAAATGATCGCTGCATACCTCCTGTTAATGGTTCCTGTAATCGGGATGGTGGTTTTGTCATGGGTCAACGATAGCCACTTGGCGGGCCGGATCAACACTCGGTTTAATATTCTGGCTTTGGCGGCTTCGCTATGGTTGGCGGTCGATGTGTTGTTGAAAGGGCCGATTTTGTCCAACAGCCAAATGCTCTACATCGACTCCTTCAATGTCTATTTGATCGTCCTGACTGCGTTTGTGGGTCTGACTACGTCGATATTCTCCGGCCCTTACATGGCCCACGAACAAGAGTTGGGCAAGGTCGGCAAAAAAAGGCTGCGCCTTTATTACACGATGTATCAAGGCTTCATGTTGGCTATGTATCTGGTTTTGACCACCAATAACATGGGCGTGATGTGGGTTGCCATGGAGGGGGCGACACTAGCCACCGTGCTATTGGTCAGTCTTTACCGCACACCGGAATCGGTCGAAGCGGCTTGGAAATATTTCATTCTCTGTGGCGTGGGCATTGCCCAGGCATTATTTGGCACGGTATTGTTATATTTTGCCGCCGAACAGGTGCATGGAATCCAAGACAATGCGCTGCTGTGGACAGTCTTGCATGAACATGCGAGCGCACTTAACCCCGGCGTGATGAGTATCGCTTTCGTGTTTTTGTTGGTTGGCTACGGCACTAAAATCGGGCTGGTCCCCTTGCATAATTGGTTGCCGGATGCCCATTCGGAAGGCCCGACCCCGATGTCGGCCATCCTTTCGGGCTTGCTGCTTAACGATGCCCTCTATGCCGTGGTTCGGTGCAAGATGCTGGTGGATGGTTCACTGGGAAACCATGAGGCTGGTAATTTGATGATGGGTTTCGGGATGCTGTCTTTCCTAGTAGCCGTGCTGTTTTTGCATAGGCAGACTGACATCAAGCGGTTGTTTAGTTACTCGTCCATCGAGCATATGGGGCTGATGACTTTTGCCTTCGGCATAGGTAGCCCATGGGCCACGTTCGCCGCGCTGTTTCATATGACCACCCACTCACTGACCAAGTCGGCGATTTTTGTCACTGTGGGTTATGCCTCCCAGTTGGCTAAAACCCAGCGGATTGAAAAAATCCGCGGACTCATCAACACCCAGCCTGCCATTGGCTGGGGGTTATTGATAGGCACGGTTGCCATTGCCGGTTTTCCGCCGTTTGGGGTATTTGCAAGCGAGTTCTTGGTGCTTATTGCCACCATGCATGATTATCCTTGGCTGACACCCCTGCTGTTGCTTGGCATAGGCATAGCCTTTGCCGGACTGTTCCGCAAAATACAGCCGATGGTTTTCGGGGATATTCCCAAAGGGCAATTGCCCATCCGCGCCAATATGTTGCCGGTCATGATTCATATCGGAATCGTACTATTACTGGGGCTATCCATCCCTGCTTTTCTGGGTAATTGGTTTAATCAGGCAACCCATCTTATCTCGGGGAAATTCCCATTATGAACGAGACTAACGAACTAGCCCATGACGTGGCATTAAGCATGGAGCCTGCTGAGCATTTTCACTTGGAACTTTCAAACCGTGGTGTTGAGTCCAAAGCCATAAGCCCAAGCCCGTTGTTGCCCGCACACTTTCTGGAAATCGTCAAACCCGGCGATTGGGGCAAGGTGGCATCTGTTGCAAAAGACCAAGCTTGGCGCTGGGCGGCCGGCTGGGCGGAGGATGAAGGGAACTTGTTTTCCGTTAGCGTCTGCCTTGAATTGCAAGGCACTTATTTAGTGCTGCGAACCCGGACTGACAGCGGAAACCCCTTTCTTCCCTCACACGCGCCTTATTTTGTTTCGGCAAACCGTCCTGAACGGCATATGCGCGATATGTTCGGCATCAAGTTTAGCGGTCATCCCGACCCGCGCCGCTGGACCCGTCATCAAGCTTGGGACAGCGAAACCTATCCCTTGCGTCATGCTTTTCCCAAGGAAGGCCAGTCACCAGGGCAAACCCCTCCCGACAAGGACTATCCTTTTTTCAAAGTCGATGGGCAAGGTGTTTTTGAAATTCCTGTGGGTCCGGTTCATGCGGGAATCATCGAGCCGGGGCATTTCCGTTTTCATGCGGTGGGGGAAACCCTGCTGAGCTTGGAGGAACGGTTGTGCTATGTGCATAAAGGCATAGAAAAAATAGCCGAAGGCAGGACTGCGGAAAGTTTGGCGCGTCTGGCTGGCAGAGTCTCTGGCGATACCACGGTGGGGCATGCCTTCGCCGCCTGTTTGGCGATGGAACGTGCCGCCAGTTTGGAGGTTCCACTCCGAGCCTCATTCATACGCGGTTTGTTGGTCGAACTGGAAAGGGTCATCAACCATCTGTGGGACATGGCTGCGATTTGCAATGATGTTGCTTTTGCCTTCGCCTATTATCAATTTGGTCGTCTGCGTGAACTATGGCTGCGTGATAATCAAGCCCTATTCGGGCATAGGCTGCTGATGGACAGGATCGTACCGGGCGGTGTCAATGTCGATGTCAACCTTGAGTCGTCCGAGCGGATCACTAAATCCGTCAAGTTCTTGCGTCAGGAATTAAGCGAACTAGTCACGATCCACGACCAAAATTCCTCACTTGAAGACCGCCTCGTTACCGCCGGCCACTTACGGGTAGAAGATGCCAAAACATTAGGCGCCCTTGGGTTTGTCGGGCGGTCTAGCGGACAGTCTTTTGACGTGCGCAAAGACGCGCCCTATTCGCCTTATGACCAATTGGAGGTGACAGTGCCTGTCGAAAACCAAGGCGATGTGGCTTCCCGTTTCTGGGTTCGCTACAAGGAACTGTGGGTGGCTTTGAAGCTGATAGAACAGTTGCTGGAAAAAATGCCGGATGGTGAAATAGCCACGCCTTGGGTGAGTCCTTCACCGGATGCCGAAGGCCTGGGGTTAGTGGAAGGCTGGCGCGGGGAAATCCTTAGCTATGTACGTTTTGGCGAGGATGGCAGAATTAGCCGTTACTACCCGCGAGACCCTAGCATTGTCAACTGGCCTGCCTTGGAGAAGCTAGTGCTCGGCAATATCGTCCCCGATTTTCCAGTATGCAACAAATCGGTGAATGGCTCCTACTCGGGCAACGACTTATAAAGGTAACGTCATGTTTGGCATCTATCGAAAAATCCTAACCACTGGCGTGTTGACGGAAAAATTTGCCAGGAAAAAAAGGCTATCGCAACAGGTTGGCCTTGAAGGCAGGGAACCTGAGCTTGATGAGATTGGCAAGAAATTGAAAGCCACGATTGATAAGCGCTTTGCCGGCAGTCTGCACATCCGCCAAGTGGATGCCGGCTCCTGCAACGGTTGCGAGTTGGAAATCCATGCACTCAACAACGTCTATTATGACATCGAGCGTTTCGGTGTGCATTTCGTCGCTTCGCCCCGGCATGCCGATGTGTTGTTGGTCACTGGACCAGTTTCCCGGAATATGGAAGCGGCCCTGCGGCGCACTTACGAAGCGACCGCCAACCCCAAATGGGTCATCGCTGTGGGCGATTGCGGGGCTTGTGGCGGCGAGTTCGGTGTTTCCTATGCCAGTTGCGGCGCAGTTGCCAACGTGATCCCGGTCGACGCGGTGGTCCCCGGTTGTCCGCCGACCCCACTCGATCTGATGCGGGGGATTTTGGACTTGTTTTCGCGTTAGGCAATTTACAAAAAAGCTTTTCTTTGCGCCTTTGCGTGAAACTTGCTCTTAGGAATTGTCGAACATTCATCTGTTCTGACAGGTATTGCCATACTTGTGTATAAGGATGAGAGTTGGAGCTTGGGAACGAGCTAAACCGCCCATGAAAAAAACGTAAGCGTTCATTCTCCCTGGAAGCGCGTGGGTCTCCCCCGCTGAAATGGAGGCCAAGATGCTCTCGCTCCAAGGAAAAGGCAGGGTGAGTGAACGCTTACAATAAAACCACAAACCCGGATCGCGCCGCAAGCATATCAATCCGGGCTACTGTGTCAAATTCTGGTTATACCTTAATGCTAATCAATTCTTTCCTGGAATAAAAAAATTCGGATATATTTGTATCATGGCGAGGCGAAATTTTCTTTTCCTTTTGGCATAGGGCAATGACGAGTCGCCGCACTCCATAAAATTGACATAGAATGGGATAGCAAAACATGCAAAGCGTTCAAGATATAGTACGCCTCGCCAATGAGGCAAGAACACGAATCAAGGAAGTTTCGCCAGTTGAATCCTTCGCTCTGGTTGACTCTGGAGCCATACTGATCGATGTGCGCGAAGAAAAGGAATTCAAAGCTGGCAGCATAGCCGGCGCAATACACATTAGCCGCGGTCAACTTGCAGGCCGGATTGGCAATGCCGTGCCAGACAAGTCCTCGCCTATCGTATGTTTTTGTGCCGTTGGCCATCGCTCCGCCATTGCTGCAGATACTTTGCAGCAACTGGGTTATCTGAATGTCACCTCAATGGCCGGTGGGTTGAAGTCCTATTTGGTGAGTTCATCTGATCGCAAAAGTGCTTAACTATAACGGGGACACCCTTCGCCGCGATCTGGTGGCTGGTGCGACAGTCGCTGCGATTGCCATTCCGCAGGCGATGGCCTATGCGTTGATTGCCGGTGTCGATCCCCGGTTCGGTCTTTACTCTGCCATTGTGGTGACGGTAATTGCCTCCGTCTTGGGTTCATCTTCCCATCTAATTAATGGGCCGACCAACGCTATTTCCCTACTGGTTTTCGGTGCGCTGGTCGGGTTTGATGAGCGTTTTGCCACTTATCAGGCGTTGTTTTTGTTGGCGATCCTAGTTGGCATCATCCAAATATTGATAGCAGTCTTCAAACTTGGCGACCTGACGCGGTATGTCTCTGAATCGGTCATCCTGGGGTTCATGGCGGGTGCCGGTGTGTTGGTGGCGGTTGGACAGGTCGGCAATTTTCTAGGTGCGGCCAAAAAGGGAACCGGTGACCAGTCAGTGCTGGTGCAATTGTGGGAGACGCTTAACCATGGTGGGCCGTTCAATCCGCGTGCCATCGGCCTAGGCGTGGGGACCATTGTATTGGTGTTGCTACTGCGACAACTAATCAACCGGCACAAACTACCGCAGATGGACATGCTGCTGGCATTGATTGCCGCCTCCCTAGTGGCCGGATTCTTTAATTGGTCGATACCGGGTGCGGATGGCAAGACCGTGATATCGGTTGTTGGCAAGGTTCCCGCCGCATTGCCGTCGTTCCACATTCCAGAAATTAACGTCGAATGGTTGTCAAAACTGTTTAACGGTGCTATCGCAATTTCATTGCTTGGGTTGTTGGAAGCGCTTGCCGTCGCGAAATCCATTGCCACATACACGCGCCAGCCTCTCGACTACAATCGCCAGTGCCTAGCCGAGGGTGTGGCCAATCTCGGCGGCGGCTTTTTCCAGTGTCTGCCAGGCTCCGGTTCGCTGACACGTTCGTCGATAAATTACCAAGCCGGGGGCATTACCCGAATGTCCGGCATCTACTCGGGTATAATCGTAGCTATTGTGGTGCTTATGTTCGGGCCTTACGCCTGTTTCGTTCCCAAATCAGCACTGGCCGGCCTGCTTTTTATCACAGCGGCCCGGTTGATTGACTGGAAACGGCTGGCTTATGCGCTGCGGGCATCACACTTCGATGCGGCACTGGTCTTGGTGACGGCTTTTTCGGCAATCTTCATCAGCGTCGATGAATCCATCCTCATCGGTGTGGGCCTTTCCATCATCCTGTTTGTCCCTCGCGCCTCCAAGTTGACGGTTAGGGAGCTTATCGTTACTCCCGAGCGGGTTGTACGCGAGCGTCTGCCGCAAGACCCCCCGGCGAATTCAGTATTGATTTACGATCTAGAAGGCGAACTATTCTTCGGCGCTGCCCCGGAGCTTGACCGTTATTTGGATAGTTTCAAGGCAAATTTGGTTAATTCAGGCATCCGCTGTATCGTACTACGTTTGCGGCGCACCCGTAACCCTGACATGGTGGCAATCGAGCATTTTGAACGCTTTTTGCGTGATACCGAAAAACTCGGTGTCATTGTATTGTTGGCAGGTGTCCGTCCCGATCTGGCGAAGATACTGAACAACGCCCGTTTCCCGAGTTGGCTACCCGCCGACCGAGTCTTTCCAGAACAAGATGAACAATACTCTGCAACCCTTGATGCAGTGCGCCATGCTTACAAGCTGCTAGGCCAAAATGGCGTGGAAACTACACACGGTCATGACGCTGAGGAAGCGTTTTATTATATGATTTAGTATTCAAGAACCGCCATACTCGTTTAGGATTTCTTGTTCAGCTTCTAGCCAATCCTGTTCTTCATAGCCCGGAGCAAATCCTCTCTTTAGAGCTTTTTCGTAGGCGGCTATGGCGATTAACTGCTGTATTTCTTCTTCGGTGTAGAGTTGCCCGGTTGAAGGTGATGATTCGTCGGTTTTGGCGGTCTCGGCAATTTCCAGCCCTAATTCCTCGCTGTCTAACGCAAGTTCGGTGGTTAAAACGGGTTCATTTATAGATTGCTTTGGTTTTTGTTGAGTAGTCATTTTGTGGGTTTTTAAATTGATAGTTGCCATACCAGCCAAGCCGTAACTCTTAAGCCCCCTGCCTTTTCCTAGAAACACGGCTACCTCGGGCCGCCATTTCTCTGCAGACAGGATGCCCAAGCGCCCAAGGGGCAGTGAACCGTTACGCCAAGCCCTAAAATAACCAGTATTAGGTTATTTTTTCTTGTACTTATCTAACGCTAACTTTTCCAACTGCTTTTGTAGTTCAAGATCACTATAAAATAATTTAGCATCGCAAAGTTCAATTGCCATTGCGGCAAATATGACACCTTTAGTTTTCTCGTCCTTTTCTCCTACCGCTTTTATCCCTGCATCCCATTTATTCTGTTGAAATTTATTTTGATAAATAAATCTGTACGCGTCATCTCCAACTTTTACGTGAACACAGCCATTGTAACAGTGAACATGCAGACCGATTGTATCTCCTCCCCTATAATATGCACCCCCACCTTTTTTATCCTTTTTTGTTTTATTTGCTAGCGGAAAAAGCTTCTTTATTTCTTGGGATACCCACTTTATCGCGTCAGAGGAAGGTTGGTTATTTTTCGGAAAAACTATATCATAATGCATATCGCAATAATCCCAATTTACTGCTTTTTTGGTGCATTGTATCCCGTTTTCGTAATATTTGCACTTCGTTAACATATTGAACTCCTTGATTTTGTAGTAACTTACTCCCTAATCACTACAAAATTGGACAAAGTGTAGGATGGGCAAAGGCCCATCTAGGGCCGTGCCCATCTTGGTCGGCGCGGTTTGATGGGTACGGCCTTGGCGGTTTGCCCATCCTACAAATCAACCATTTTTAGAGTGATACGGGAGTAGTCAGGAAGCAGGGCGAGGTCCCTCCGAGTTTAGAAAGGTGTAATAGCTGTTGATGCCAAACTTTAATTGTAGACACCCAACAGGCATCTCCCTTTATACTAGAGGGGTTTATGATTGAGCAGCAATTCCCGGTCAATATTTTAACAATATAAATCATGTAGTTGAGATGAGACACCAAAAACATGACGTTGCCTTTGCAGAGTATCGGCTAGAATGTTCCTAGAATGTCCAAGTAACCC
>Ga0007801_10000233_pt1 | contig 17867 bp, 17 predicted proteins | sample CryBogmetaGMA2M_FD_60372 | JGI IMG/M metagenome (GOLD analysis project Ga0007801, IMG submission 60372) | Freshwater microbial communities from Crystal Bog, Wisconsin, USA - MA2M | ecosystem: Environmental > Aquatic > Freshwater > Lake | place: Crystal Bog, Wisconsin, USA | collected 2009-07-06
AACTTGGCCCATGAATTACCTATACAAATTAATGATTCGGCTGCAATGCTCAAATTAGTTTATGTGGATGATGTTATTAGGGAATTTATAAGTTCTATAGATAATCATCATGCTGGCTTTATTCGACGCGAGGTAAGCCCAGTATATGAAATAACTTTGGGGGCATTAGCCGCTCAAATAAAAGCTTTTCAAAATTCTCGCGGGTCTCTGGTTTCTGAAGCGGTCGGAGCGGGTCTTGTAAGAGCCTTGTACTCGACGTACCTAAGTTATTTGCCGCCAACGAAATTTGCATATGAAATTCCAAGGTATGGGGATGAGCGTGGTGTATTTGTTGAGATGCTCAAGACAAAAGATTCAGGGCAATTTTCGTTTTTTACTGCCCACCCTGGAATAACACGCGGAGGGCATTATCACCACACTAAAACTGAAAAATTCCTAGTGATAAAGGGAAAGGCTCGATTTGGTTTTAGGCAAATTTTGACTAATGAGTCGTATGAAATTTTAACCTCTGGCGATAAACCTGAAATAGTGGAGACGGTGCCGGGGTGGACACACGATATTACCAATATTGGTAAAGATGAGATGATTGTTATGTTATGGGCTAATGAGATTTTTGACCGCGCCCATCCAGATACTGTGGCTGCAAAGGTTTGACATGAAAAAAATGAAAGTAATGACGGTTGTAGGTACTCGGCCAGAAATTATTAGATTATCTAGAGTGATGGCGAAGCTCGATGAGCATTGCGAGCATGTGATAGTCCATACCGGGCAAAATTATGATTATGAATTAAATCAAATATTTTTTGACGATCTTGGCATTCGTAAGCCAGATCATTTTCTTAATTCTGCTGGTGCTAGTGGTGCGCAAACGATTGGTAACGTTATTGTTGCAGTTGATCATGTTTTGGAGACGGAAAAGCCGGATGCTATGTTGGTGCTCGGAGATACTAATAGCTGTATGGCAGTCATTCCAGCCAAGAGGCGCAAGATCCCAACATTTCACATGGAAGCTGGGAATCGCTGTTTTGATATGCGCGTCCCAGAGGAAATAAATCGTCGAATTGTTGACCATACGGCAGATATAAATCTCCCCTATAGCACTATTGCTCGTGATTATTTATTGCGTGAGGGTTTGCAGCCAGATATGGTGGTTAAAACTGGTAGCCCTATGTTTGAGGTGCTCAATTACTATAGGAAGGGAATTGAGGCATCCGATGTACTAACTAGATTGGATTTAGAGCCAAGAAATTTTTATGTGGTTAGCGCCCATCGTGAAGAGAACGTTGATTCAGATAAAAATTTTCTTAAGCTGGCAGCGATTTTGAATTCTGTTGCAGAGCGCTATGGGCGTCCAGTCATTGTTTCTACCCATCCGCGGACTCAAAAGCGGATAGACGCAATGGATATTATTTTTAACCCATTGGTTCGCTTGCTAAAACCACTTAGTTTTAAAGATTATAATTGCTTACAATTGTTCGCTAAGGCAGTGCTCTCTGACAGCGGGACAATAAATGAGGAATCTTCCATTATGAATTTCCCTGCCCTAAATTTAAGGGAGGCTCATGAGAGGCCCGAAGGGATGGAAGAGGCAGCAGTAATGATGGTAGGGCTTGAGCTTGATCGTGTAATACAGGGCTTGGCTATTTTGGATGGTCAAGATCCACATGGTGGTCGATTAATCAGGCAAGTGATGGACTACAGCATGCCCAATGTAAGCGACAAAGTGCTTCGTATCATCCTCAGTTATACGGATTATGTAAATCGAGTAGTTTGGAAAAAATATTGATCTAATTGTGAGGATATTGCTATTAACTCAATGGTTTGAGCCAGAGCCAACCTTTAAAGGTTTGACCTTTGCGAAGGCTCTTCGTGACGCTGGAATAGACGTGGAAGTCTTAACTGGCTTCCCAAACTATCCAATAGGTAGGCTTTATCCTGGATACAGGATAAAAATAATACAACATGAAGAGATTCAGGGTATCAAAGTTACTCGAGTGCCCCTATATCCGAGTCATGATAGATCTGTCTTGCGTCGTATAGCTAACTATTTAAGTTTTGCAATATCTGCATTTATTTATGGTGTCTTTTTCGCTCGGAGGGTTGACGTGATATATGCATATCATCCGCCGCTTAGCGTTGGGGCTGTTGCTGTTGTATTGAAGTTTTTAAGAGGTTGGCGGGTTGTTTTGGATGTGCAAGATCTATGGCCTGACACGCTTAGGGCTACGGGCATGTTAAACAATGAAGGAGTGCTTTCTATGATTGGAAGTACCGCCGGTTTGATTTATCGATGGAGTGATATGGTTGTTGTATTGTCTAAAGGATTCCAAGATAGATTGATTAGTCGTGGTGTTCCTAGGGCTAAAGTTGAGGTTATCCATAACTGGGCTGATGAGGAAAAATTACATAACTGCGAAGAAGTGATTTCTTTTGCAAATAGCACCAAAGCATCTTTCAATATCTTATTCGCAGGTAATATTGGTTCAGCCCAGTCTTTAGATGCGGTTGTGGATGCTGCAGTGTTGTTGAGAGAGAGGAAATCGCATGTACGTTTTATCTTTTTGGGTACTGGTTTAGAGGTTGACAGCCTTCAGAAAGAAGTAAAGGCAAGAGGCTTGGATAATGTTGAGTTTCTCGAACCCGTTCCAATGGAGCAAGTAGGTGCGTATTTAAAATCAGCAGATGCCTTATTAGTGCATTTGAGAAGAGATGAGTTGTTTGAAATCACTATTCCCTCCAAAACGCAGGCTTACATGGCAGTCGGCAAGCCAATATTAATGGCGGTTCAGGGTGAAGCTTCTGAGCTTGTGCGTCGGGCAGGATGCGGTTTATTGGCTGCACCCCAAGATCCAGTGAACTTGGCAAATGCTGCAGACAGACTCTCGAAGATGACTAATGAAGAATTATTTGAGATGGGATGCTCTGGCCTACAGTTTTATAAGAATGAGCTATCTCTGCACATCGGGGCTCTCAAATTTAAAAAAGTATTTGAACGTGCCATACAAAATGATTAAGAGATTGTGCGACTTTATCCTTGCTTTAAGTGGGCTCATTTTATTTTCACCTGTAATGCTTATACTTGTGGTGTTGATAAAGATTTCAATGGGCGGCAATGTTATTTTTAGTCAGCTCAGGCCGGGAAAAGGTGGTGCGTTATTTCGAATGTATAAATTTAGAACAATGGTGACTGAGACTCCTGGGGAGCTAAGGACTGATGAGGAACGGATTACTCGATTAGGGCGTTGGCTGCGCGCCACAAGCCTTGATGAATTACCAGAGCTAATAAATGTAGTGAAGGGCGAAATGAGTTTGGTTGGACCTCGTCCACTACTAGTGGAGTACTTAAGCAAATACACCCCTAGGCAAATGCGGCGCCATGAAGTTTTACCAGGGATTACAGGACTTGCTCAAGCCAGAGGGCGAAATAACTTAAGCTGGAAAAATAAGTTTAGATACGACGTTTTCTATGTTGAAAAAGCGTGTTTGCTATTTGATTTGCGTATCTTGTATGAAACGGTCAATGTAGTAGTTTTTCGCAAGGGATTTCATTCTCATGGTGAGCCAACGAAATTTGGGGAATAAGAAATGATTTTGTATATATATTGTGCCGGTGGATTTGGCAAAGAAATTATGGATGTAGCGCGCCGCAAAAATCGCGTAACCAATTCATGGAGCGCTATTAAGTTCATTGATGATAGTCTTGATGAATCAAGGCATTATGGCGCTGAAGTATTAAAATTCGACCAACTTTTTAAGGGTTCTGACTTTGCCGATTCTCAGTTTTTGATTGCTAATGGCGAACCAGTTGTTCGCAAAAAGATTCTTGGGAAATTGGTAGATGCGGGTGCTGAGTTGGCAAAATTAGTGGATGTTTCTTGTCTAGTCGCTGATTCAGTAATGTTGCATAAGGGGGTCATTATCACGCCACTATGCTCTATATCCAGTGATGCGGTGCTATTTGAGAATTCTTGTGTCAATACGATGAGCATTATTGGTCATGATGTAATCATTGGGAATAATTCTGTTATTTCATCAATGGTTAACCTTGGCGGCGCCTGTACAGTGGGTGATAACAGTTATATTGGTATGGGTGCATTAATTAAAGAGGGCGTGAAAATTGGCTCTAACTCTATAGTGGGAATGGGTTCAGTTGTTTATAACGATATTCCTGATGGGGTAATAGCATTGGGCAATCCGGCTCGTGTAGCTCGCCCTAATTCGGATCAAAAAGTTTTTAAGTAAAAAAGGAAATATGATGAGTAATAAAGCGAAATACGATCAAGTGTTTATCGAATCTTTTTCAGTATCGGCAGACCAATTAAATGACAAATTTGTCTATCAATGTGTGCCAGCATGGGATTCAGTTGGACATATGGGCATGATTGCGGCACTTGAAGATACTTTTGGAATCATGATGGAGACGGAGGATATTATTGAGTTTGGTTCATACACCATCGGCATCGAAAAGTTAAAAAAATATGGCGTAGAAATATGACATTAAACGGTCTTGTCAGTCGACAAAACCTTAGTGATATTGCTTTATTCGTTGACGGTAGTTCGGACGTCAGCTACGGAATGCTTCATACAGAAATACAACGTTTGGCGGATAAAATTCCTAAGGGTGCGCTAGTCTTCCTGGCAGGTGGCAATGATAGGGCATCGGTAATTTTTTATCTGGCCTGCTTAGAGAAAGGTGCGGTGCCCTTGCTCTTGGCAAAAGATATTGCGCTCGGCCCGTTGCAGAAGTTAATGCATGCTTATAAGCCGAATTATTTATTTAAGACTCCAATCGGCGATGCCTCCGAGGAGGGATATAGTCTTGTGTGGCAAGAAGGAAAATATGGACTATTCCATAGTGATGTATCTAAACTCAATTCCTTTCACCCTGATTTGGGTTTATTGTTGGCTACCTCTGGGTCCACCGGCTCGATCAAGTTGGTGCGACTCTCCTTGAAAAATTTAATTGCAAATGCAGCATCAATATCTCAATATTTAAAAATTACCCCTACAGAAATAGCTATTACATCATTGCCGTTTAATTATTCGTATGGGCTTTCAGTAATTAATAGTCATTTGTTTTCAGGAGCATCCATTGCATTAACAAATCGTTCTTTATTGGATGCGGGATTTTGGAAGTTAATTAATGAGTTAAATGTCACAAGTTTGGCTGGCGTTCCTTATAGTTATGAGATGCTTTTGAAGTTACGTCTAGAGCGACTTAAAATGCCAACTGTGAAAACGCTTACTCAGGCGGGCGGGCGTCTCGATCCAATAAAAGTTAAAAAAGTAGCAGAATTTTGTCTTGCCAATGACATGCGTTTTTTTACAATGTATGGTCAAACCGAGGCAACTGCACGAATTTCGTATTTGCCTCTCGAGAATGTGCTCAAACGGCCCAATAGTATAGGTAAGGCTATACCGAATGGACTTTTGCGGATAGAGGATGGTGATGGTCAGCCTGTGGAGGCATCCGGGGTGGTTGGAGAGCTTATATATGAAGGCCCCAATGTTTCCATGGGATACGCTGAATGTTTGGATGACCTGAAATTAGGTGATGTTTTTAAAGGAACGCTACGTACTGGAGATTTAGCAAGTTTTGATGACGCTGGGTATTTTTATATTGATGGAAGAATTCAACGATTCCTTAAAATTTTTGGAGTACGTATTTCCTTGGATGCCGTTGAGAGGCTATTAATCGATAAGGGCGTTGAGGGTGCAGTTTACGGAACGGATGATTTATTGACGATTTCAGTCGTTAATTTAGCGTCAGATAAGTTAGAAGAATTGCAATTGTCCTTTGCTGCTACTTTGGGAATTCATCATTCTGGAGTTCGGGTACGTACAATTTCTGAGTTGCCAAGATTGGTCAATGGGAAAGTGGATTATCAATGTCTGAGCCAATCAACATAGAGCCAATATTGGAATGGCCAGTTTATGGCCTTTCTCAAAAGGAAAAATTTCAAGCGCTATTTTCTGCCTTGCGGAACCTAACTTCTTGGCATGATGAGCGCTGCCCTGAGTACCATTCTATGTTATCAAAATTTGATAAATGCAAAAGGCCCAATTCCCTTTTAGATTTACCATTTTTACCTGTAAGATTATTCAAGCATCAAAAGTTACTGAGTATTCCACAGGATGAGGTAATAAAAACGATGACATCATCTGGCACAAGCGGCCAAAATGTCTCACAAATTTTTCTTGATAAGAAAACGTCTGCAATGCAGGTGAAGGTGTTGTCAAGGATTGTTTCAAATTTTATAGGCCCACATCGGTTGCCAATGTTGGTAATAGACTGTAGAGCCACTATTGCCAATAGATACAAATTTTCAGCTAGAACCGCGGGAATATTAGGCTTTTCAATGTTTGGCCGTGATGTTGAGTTTGCGCTTGACGATGACATGACACTGAACGTTGATCGTGTCACAAGATTTCTTGAAAAGTACTCCGATCAGAATATTCTGCTCTTTGGTTTTACATTTATGGTCTGGCAGTATTGGATTCGCTACCTAGAAAAGGCCTCTATAAAGTTGCTAATCGGCAAGGGCATTCTTATCCATGGGGGCGGCTGGAAGCAGCTGGAGTCTCAGTCTGTTAGTTCCAATGAATTTAAACGTAGGCTTGAGTCTGTATCCGAGATCAAGCGTGTGCACAATTATTACGGCATGGTTGAGCAAACCGGTTCTATTTTTATGGAATGCGAAGAAGGCCATCTTCATACATCCTCATGGTCTGAGATTATCGTTCGTGACCCAATCGATTTCAAAGCGCTTCCTAAAGGTGTCGCTGGTTTAATACAGCTCTTGTCCGTGATTCCGCATAGTTATCCAGGCCACTCCTTATTAAGCGAGGATGAGGGCGAGATTATCGGAGTTGACGACTGTTGTTGCGGCAGATTGGGTACTTATTTCAGGGTGCATGGCCGCATTCAGAGTGCTGAAGTTAGGGGGTGTAGTGATACATATTCCAGATGAAATAAGTAGTCGGCTGGAGGTTCTAGTTGGCGATGCACGGGCAATCTCAAATAAGCCATCAGAAATCTTTTCTGATGAGCGAATTGAGTTTTTAGCGAGATTGTCTGGAACTTTATTCAAGCTACCCCATGTGCGTGACATGCCTGATGTTTCGACTTTTGCGTATTGGTCCCGTAAGTCTAACTTAATGCGTCTACGTGAGCAGGGTAAGTTAAATGACAAATTTAAAATGGGGCTTGGTTTAAGTTTTCATATTTGCCCTTCCAACGTCCCGATAAATTTTGCATTTTCATTGGCTTTTGGCCTTCTATCAGGAAATACATGTGTACTGCGTCTTCCCACTAAAGAATCCCACGCTATCGACGTTCTTATCGAATCGATATTGAAGGTATTAGCTCTTCCTGAGCATACCAATTTAGCAAGAGAAATCTTAATTGCAAGATTTCAACGGGACGAGCAAGTAAATAAATTTTGGTTATCTGTTGCTGATTGCAGAATAGTCTGGGGTGGAGATGAGACAGTAAATCATTTTCGTAGCCTAACCCCTCGAGCTCGCTCGCGTGAAGTCGCTTTTCCAGATCGGTACTCTTTTTGTATTTTAAATCCGATTGCAGTCAATGCTATGGACGACGATGGTCTGAAAAAATTCTGTATAAATCTTTATAATGATTTGTATTTGATGGATCAAGCAGCATGCTCGTCACCTCAATTGGTAGCATGGATCGGCGAGGACAAAGAGGTTCGCATGGCAAAAATGCGACTATGGCCTGCATTGGTTAAGATTGTTGCAGATCGATATGAGTTAAAACCAGTGCACGCAGTCGATAAATATGTAGATGCTTGTCAAATCGCCATCAATAATGAGCATGTGATTGCTATAGAATGCTTTGGAAATCTCCTATATAGAATAGAGCTAGCCTCCGTTTCAATGGATCAAGATAAATGTCGTGGGTATTTTGGAACAATCCATGAGGTGACTTTGCGGGCTATAGAGGAGCTGTCTCCAATAGTAAATGAGCGCTATCAGACGCTTACTTATTTTGGGTTTATGCCAGACGAGATTCGCAACTTTGTAGCTTCTAAAAATTTACGAGGAATTGATCGGGTTGTATCTGTCGGTAGTGCAATTGATATGGGCTTAGTGTGGGATGGTTACGACATAGTAGCTAGCCTCTCTCGTGAAATAGTATTTCAATAAACTTGGGGATAATTTTGGAAGATTCTATAAAAGAAAAATTTAGTCTAAATTGCTTGGATCTACAGGCATATCAGCCGAATCGTTATCCATTTCTAATGATTGATCATGTTGATGAGGTTCTGCCTGGCAAATATGCGCGTGGCTATAAAAATCTAACAATGAATGAGTGGTATTTTCCAGTCCACTTTCCAGATGGACCAAACATGCCTGGCGCACTACAGCTTGAGGCTTTAGCTCAAATGTTGACGGTAGCAATCACTACATTGCCAGGATTAAAAGGTAAGGTAACGCATGCATTGCAGCACACGGTACGCTTTAGAAAAGAAGTTTTGCCAGGAAAGAAATTTGAAATTAATGCAGAAGTAATTAGTTGGTCACGCGGGATATGTAAAGGTCGCGGTATTGCGACAGTGGATGGAGAGGTTGCATGTGAGGCAGATATGTTGATCACAATTCCAGATATTCTTGAGCAGTATCTCCCAAGGAAATAAACAGTGTCAAGTGAAGTTGATATTGTCATTATTGGCTCTGGGGCAAGCGGAGCGGCAGCTGCTTGGAGCTTAAGCAGAAATAATTCATGGCGTATTGTTTGTATAGAACAAGGAAAACAAACGAACCCTTCAGATTACCCATCCACTCGTTCGGACTGGGAAATGGAGCGCTTAAATTCTTATAGTTCAAATCCAAATGTCCGTAAAAGCAGTTCAGACTACCCTATAGATGATTCCAATTCGCCTATTTCTATAGCGAATTTTAATGGCTATGGTGGAAGTACTATCTTATATTCTGCACACTTTCCACGCTTTCACCCTTCTGACTTTCGAACTCGTTCTTTAGATGGCGTCGCTGAAGATTGGCCTTTGACGTACTCTGAATTGGAGCCTTTCTTTTCAGAAAATGAAAAAATGATGGGTATTGCTGGCTTAGTTGGGGACCCCGCATATCCAGATTACTCATCATTACTTCCCCCTGTGCCATTAGGACCAATGGGGCGAGCTATGGCCAATGGGTTTAATAGTCTTGGTTGGCATTGGTGGCCTTCATATGCGGCAATTAATACACATAAGCATGGAAATCGTGGGGCCTGCATAAATCTTGGACCATGTAATACGGGTTGCGCCCAAGGAGCCAAAAGTAGTGTTGATGTAACGTATTTACCCGCCGCTCGATTGAAAGGAGTCGATTTTCTAACTGAATGCCGAGTTCTAGAAATTGTATTGAACTCTAAAGGACTGGCTGAGGGCGTTCTCTATGCAGATGCTTCTGGATCGCAGCATCTTCTGAAGGCTCGCGTCGTTATAGTTGCTTGTAGTGGCATTGGTACACCACGCCTGCTATTAAATTCGAAGTCTAGAGCATTCCCAGAAGGATTATTAAATGATAGTGGGTTAGTGGGGCGCAATTTAATGTTGCATCCTTTGGCTTATATTGAGGGCGTCTTCGATAGGGATATGCGCTCTAGTATTGGGCCTCATGGATGCTGCATCTTGAGTCAACAGTTTTATGAGACAGACGCAGCCAGAGATTTTCAAAGAGGCTACACCATGCAAGTATTACGTGGAGCGCCACCAGTAGAGACTGCTATAACTGGTTACTTTATGAGGCAGGTACCCATTGGACCTGATCATCACAAACGTTTTGCATCGGTCTTTAATCGAACCGTTGGGATAGCAGTGATTTCAGAAGATTTGCCAGAATTGCATAACCGTGTTGAGCTTGATTTGGAGCACGTTGATTCTTCGGGAATGCCGGGGGTAAGAATCCACTATACCCTTGGAGAGAACACTAAGAATATGCTAAAGCATGGAATTGATATGAGCAAAAAGGTATTAGAAGCATCTGGAGCTAAGGTAATTTCTGCATTTGCACCAGTGAAACATACTGGCTGGCACTTGATGGGGACGACTCGAATGGGGGAGGATCCGAAAACATCTGTGGTTAATAAGTATGGCCAAGCCCATGCGGTTAAAAATATTTTTGTCGTTGATAGTAGTATTTTTGTGACTTCAGGGGCTGTAAATCCTGTTGCAACTGCTCAAGCTCTCACCTTGCATGCTTGCGAGTATTTGAATAATAATCTTGAGAGCATAGTTAATTATGCTTAACTTAATAATAGATACTATCCTGCCTGGAGATTGCAGCTTAAATTTACCGCCTGCCTCTCAAATTAATCTTAATATATATGTAAATAGGTATAACAAGCAAAGCTTGATGGATGAATTTTTTAATTTAATTAACAAAGTTTGTTTAGATAATTTTGGGAGTAATTTTTCAGAACTTTCAAATGATAAGCGATTGAAAGCTCTCGAAGCATGTAAAAGTGCAAATGTTAGATTGTTTGTAGATTTCATAACAAACGTTTTCAGGGCTTATTATACTAATCCGAGGGTTCTTGAGGCTATCAATTCTGGATCAATCCCCCCTTTTCCTATCGGTAACGCGCTCGAAAATGACGATTGGGAAATTTTAGAGCCGGTCTTTGAACGTGGAATAATTTATAGATCCATCAATCCTAAGGTTTGATTTAATAAGGCGAGTATGTTGTTAAAAGATAAAGTTGCGATTGTGACTGGAGCAAATAGGGGAATTGGACTTTCAATTGCTCGCACTTTTCTACAAAATGGTGCAAAGGTGATTGCATGTATTAGGTCTTCAGAGGACCAGGAAGCTGCTTTGCTGGCAAAGCTCAATCCAGAGGGAACCCATAAACTTCAGTTGGTGTATCTGGACTTAGGTGAGGAGCAGATGATTAAGTCGGCAATCAAGGAGATTATGACAACAAATCCCAAAATAGACATTTTGGTGAATAACGCAGGAATTGCGAGCGGTGGATTATTTCAAATGACAACGATGCAGGAGCTGCGTCGACTCTTTGATATCAATTTTTTTGGGCAGATACTTTTAACGCAAGGTATTGCCAGACTTATGCAGCGTCATAAGGCAGGAAGTATTATCAATATTTCATCAACAGCGGCTTCTATTGCAGACCCTGGAACGTTAGGTTATGGATCAAGTAAAGCAGCTTTTGCACGTGCATCTCAGAGTATGGCCACTGAATTGGGAGCTAGTGGTATTCGAGTTAATGCAATCGCGCCAGGTGTAACAAGAACAGATATGTTTGATCAAATGACCCCTGTAGCTAGGGAAAAATTGATTAATTCTTCCTCACTCAGGCGTGCAGCAGAGCCTCAGGATATTGCAAATATGGCATTATTTTTGGCATCAAATTTATCTACGTTTGTTACAGGTCAAATATTGAAAGTTGACGGAGGAATTGTTTGAGATGGAAAAAATAATTTACCCAGAAATTGTTGGGATGGCCAAAGTTATGCGCCTGAAAATGCTCGAAATTAGCTATAACTGCACTTTGAGTACTCACCTTGGCGGTGGTCTTTCAATGACCGAAATGATGGCAACCCTTTATGCTCGTATTTTGCGTCATGATAAAAAAAATCCACGCTGGGAAGGGCGTGATAGATTTATTTTAAGTAAGGGTCATGGTGTACTAGGATATTTTTCTGCTCTTGTGGCGGCTGGTGTAATAAGTGAAGAGGTATATAACACCTTTCAAACAAATGAAAGTGATCTAATTGCTCATCCGGTTATGAATTTAGATCTAAGTATTGAGTCCTCGAATGGAAGCCTTGGTCAAGGACTGTCAATGGCTGTTGGTATTGCATTAGCAGCTAAGAAAAAAAATAACTCCTTTATCACTTATGTATTACTTGGGGATGGTGAGTGCAATGAGGGTTCGATCTGGGAAGCAGTAATGTCGGCCAGTCAATTGCAATTAGATAATCTAGTAGCTATGGTTGATTACAATAAGTTGCAGAGTGATGGAGCGGCTGGGCAAATCATGAACCTTGGGGATCTTGCTAATAAGTTTCGCGCATTTGGTTGGGATGCGTCTGATATTGATGGGCACAATATTGAAGAGCTTGTAAGGGCTATTGAGGCGCCAAAAGTGGATGGCAAACCCCGAGTCATTGTTGCTAATACGATCAAGGGCAAGGGAGTTTCCTTTATGGAAGGAAACAATGAATGGCATCACAATCGTTTAACAAAGGCAAATTTTGATTTGGCTGTTGCGGAAGTGAATGGTTGCAACGCAAACTCTGGAGATATAAATGGTTGATATTACCCCAAGTAATGCAAGGCAGTGGTCACGTTTAGGTTCTCGGGGTGTTTTTGGGCAAGCCATTCTCGCTATTGCTGAGAGTAATCCGGACATGATCGTTATATCTGCTGATTTAGGCAATTCGTCTGGCTTGGATCGCTTTAAAAAAACCTATCCAAATCAGTTCCTGAATATTGGAATAGCTGAGCAAAATATGATCGGTGTTGCTAGTGGCCTTGCAAAGGAAGGTTACAACGTTTTTGCAACGTCGTTTGCACCATTTATTTCGATGCGTGCTTCAGAACAAATTCGCATGAATTTGGGGTACATGGAGATGAATGTTAAAGCCGTAGCTATTGGCAGTGGTATTTCTATGGCGTTTTTAGGCAACTCCCATTACGGAATTGAAGATATGGCTGTGATGAGGTCCATTCCAAACTTAACAGTTATTTCACCTGCTGATTGTGCGGAAATATTCAAAGTAGTAGAAGCTGCAGCTTCATTTGAGGGGCCAATGTATATCCGATTGACTGGTGCGGTTAATAATCCTCCCGTTTACAATCAAAATTATGATTTTGAGATTGGCAAAGCAATCACCCTTAAGGATGGCTCCGATATAAATATTATTGCTTGCGGAACGATGGTATACGAGGCGCTAGTGGCGGCAAAGATTCTTGAGGAGCAAGGAATATCGGCGGGGGTGATAAATATGCACACAATAAAACCCCTTGATACTGAGGCAATTAATGAGGTTGTTGGAAAGTCAAAACTTTTAGTTGCGATTGAAGAGCACTCCGTAATTGGAGGTTTAGGTGGAGCGGTTGCAGAACATATTTCCCGACTTAGAAATGCCCAGCCGCTTCTTAGACTTGGATTGCCTGATTCCTTTGGTAAAACTGGTGACTACAGATATTTACTCGAAAAATATGGCTTAGTTGGCCCCAAAATTGCCATTAGTATTCAAGAGTTCTTGCGAGAAATAGGTTAATGCTTAACTCTTCATTTTCACCATGGCCTTCTTTCACTATAGATGAAGCTGATGCAGTTCATGCTGTTTTATTAAGTAATAAGGTTAACTATTGGACTGGGACCGAGTGCCGTGATTTTGAAAAAGAATTCGCCTTATGGGTTGGCTCAGACTATGCAATAGCATTGTCTAATGGAACTTTAGCCCTCGATATTGCCCTAAAGGCTTTGGGTATTGGTGCCGGTGCTGAAGTAATAGTTACCCCTCGCACTTTTATTGCTAGCATTTCTTGTGTTGTTAATGCTGGTGCTGTTCCTGTATTTGCTGATATAGATATAAATAGCGGAAATATATCTGCCGAAACTATTATGCAGGTTATTACACCAAAAACAAAAGCTATTATTCCTGTTCATCTCGGTGGTTATCCATGCGACATGGATCCAATCATGGATCTTGCTGAAAAATATGGTCTAAGGGTTATTGAGGATTGTGCTCAAGCACATGGTGCTCGTTATAAAGGGAGATCAGTGGGTAGCATTGGCCACATTGGTGCCTGGAGTTTTTGCCAGGATAAAATCATGACTACAGGTGGTGAGGGTGGTATGGTGACAACCAATGATCCTGAGCTTTGGTCAAAGATGTGGTCATACAAGGATCATGGTAAAAGTTATGACGCTATCTATAATCGCTCACATCCGCTAGGCTTCAGATGGCTACACGAATCATTTGGGACAAATTGGCGCATGTTGGAGATGCAGGCGATTATAGGGCGTATTCAGTTGGAACATATGCCTGATTGGACGGCTAATCGCACAAAAAATGCCTCGGCAATTTGGGATGCATGTCGCAAGTATCCTGCCATTCGTGTGCCTATATTTGAAAATCATCATGGCGAGAGCCTGCATGCTCACTACAAATGTTATGTTTACGTAAACAAAGATCATTTAAAAGACGGCTGGACTAGAGATAGGATTGTTGAGGAAATTAATATGCTAGGAGTACCTTGTTATCAAGGATCTTGTTCGGAGGTCTATTTAGAGAAGGCATTTGACGGAACTGGATGGCGTCCAGAGTCTAGGTTAGCGGGAGCCAAAGAGCTCGGTGAAACATCGTTAATGTTTTTAGTGCACCCAACATTAACGGATGATGAAATTTCAAAAACATGTGATGTGATAGACCATACATTATTACAAGCAAGCAAATTGTAGAATTTTATTTGTTCAGATGCGACATTTATTTAACGTTATATTGTTACCATTTTCTATAATCAGTTTTCTTGACTTTAGTTTTTTTGCAACCTCTAAAAGTCTATTACTAGTTTCGTTTGTGCCAAATGAATCATTATGTTTTTCTAAATGATATACATTCATAAGATATTGCCTATCCTCTTTTCTCCGGTGATGATTATTGCCGTCTTAATATTGCTGGGCCTATTTTTTAAAAATTTTTTTTTAATTTATTTGGCAGTCGCAATGCTTATTTTGGGTAGCACACCAATTGTGGCTACAAATTTGGTGAGATATCTTGAGAGTCATCAAGTTCATCTTAGCGCAAATGAGATTATGCCCGCCGATGCCATAGTTGTTTTAGGGGGTATGCTCACCTCGGCGCCAACGACTCAGGGAGTGGATTTCGAGTGGATTGATCCAGATCGGTTTTTTGGAGGGGTCGAACTAGCATTAGCAAATAAGGCTCATTATCTTATATTTACCGGGGGAAAATTACCATGGGAAATAAGCTCAAGCACTGAAGGTTATTTTTTAAAGAAAAAAGCGCTAATTTATGGAATTTCTGCTGACCGAATTTTAGTAAGCAAACCAGTTCAAAATACTAAAGAAGAAGCAATAGCGGTTAAAGAGCTTTTAGATGATAAATTGGGTGGAGAGCACAAAAATATAATCTTAGTAACTTCAGCTTCCCATATGACAAGAGCAATTAGATTGTTTGAGCAAAGCGGGTTAACTGTATCGCCTTATCCAGTTGATTTTAAGGCGGATAATTCAGATACAACTCCAATGAGTTTTATGCCTAGCGCTTATGCCCTCAAGGATGTTGAGTTTGCCCTACGTGAACTGATGGGTCGATTCTATTATTCAGTCCTTCGTATTTTTAAGTGGTGAGAGTAATTCTCAAATTTTGGTTAATTTAATGATTAACTCCAGTTTATTTAGCCTGATGGGATTTCCCCCTTCATTTGCCTGCGTAATTTATAATAAAAATCGTGCCTATTAACGCTACCAAACGGTCATTGTTAAATCTGCCTCGCTCGGTTAAGAGAGGCGTAGTGATGTACTGTGATTTCATAACTTGTGCATTTAGTGTTTGGCTTGCCTTTGGGCTTCGCTTGGACCAGTGGATTCAATTTCAAAGTCAACAGTGGATAGTTCTAATTGTCGCCATTGGATTTTCATTTCCCCTCTTTATTTTCTTTGGATTATATCGAGCTATTTTTAGATATGTTGGCTCGGCTGCATTCACTTCCATGGTGCGGGTTTTCATCATTTATATGGGCTTATTCTTCTGCACTTTTACACTCCTTGGGGTAGATGACGTACCTCGGTCAATTGGCGTCATTCAGCCTATCCTCTTTTTTATCGGAATTGGTGCCGGTCGATACTTTGTGCGCTTTTGGTTGGGCAGTAACAATTATATTCAAAAGTCTTTTCATCGAGCACATCCTATTGCCCTAATTTATGGTGCCGGCTCAGCAGGCCGTCAACTGGCAACAGGCCTATCAAACAACCAAGAGATGCTAGTCAAAGGTTTTATTGATGATGATCCCCAACTGCAGGGAAGTACGATTAATGGAATTACTGTGTACCCCAGCACAGATTTGCAAGATATTATTCGTCGACTGGATATCACGGATGTACTGTTAGCTATTCCATCGGCTCATCCGAGTAGAAGGGGCGAAATTATCGCCTCACTTAATGGATGTGGTGTACGTGTTCGCACCTTGCCAGGATTGATTGATTTGGCCTCTGGTCGGGTGAGGATTTCAGACTTACATGATTTAGATATGAATGACTTGCTCGGAAGAGCTGTTGTTCCGCCTCAAGTAGGGCTATTAGAAAAAAATATTCGTGACCAAGTTGTCTTGGTCACGGGAGCGGGCGGCTCAATTGGTAGCGAGCTCTGTCGTCAAATTATGAAGTTTTCTCCTAAATCATTAGTCTTACTTGACAGTAGTGAGCACTCCCTCTATTTAATTTATGAAGAATTAAAGCGAGCTCTTATTGGGCTCGAGGATGATCGTTTGGCGAGCGTCGGTGATGACCAAGATTCGCTTCCCCATCTAGATTTGCCAATCAAGTTGGTGGCTTGCTTGGCTTCAGTTCGGGATAGCGATTTGTTGCGAAAGATCTTTAGATCTCATCAGCCAAATACGGTCTTTCATGCAGCAGCATATAAACATGTTCCTTTGGTGGAGCAAAATCCTACTGAAGGCATTCGGAATAATGTTTTTGGAACATTCGCCTGCGCCCAAGTCAGTTTAGAGGTCGGTGTAAGCAATTTTATTTTAGTGAGCACTGATAAGGCTGTTAGGCCGACGAATATCATGGGGGCTAGCAAGCGTATAGCTGAGCTGGTTTTACAAGCCATGGCAGATATTAAAGACGATGATTCAACGAATTTTTCGATGGTGCGATTTGGTAATGTACTTGGATCCTCTGGGTCTGTGGCACCACTTTTTAGCGCTCAAATTGCTGCTGGTGGCCCTATCACCCTGACACATCCTGAAGTGATGCGTTATTTCATGACTATTCCTGAAGCGGCACAATTGGTGATTCAGGCTAGTGCTATGGCCGTTGGGGGCGATGTCTTTGTATTGGACATGGGCGAGCCTGTACGAATTCATGATTTGGCTATCAAGATGATATATTTATCAGGCCTGTTGGTCAAAGATGATGCTCATCCTCATGGCGATATTGAGATTGTCGTCACTGGTATGCGCCCAGGAGAAAAGCTCTACGAAGAGCTACTTATTGGCGCTAATCCACAGCCAACAGCTCATCCCAAAATCATGAAGGCAAATGAAGAGTTTTTCTCTTGGACTAATTTACAGCAAGAGCTCGAACAGCTGAATGATGCTTTGGATGTGTGTGATGTTGAATTAATCAGAGGCATGATCAAAAAGTTAGTGCCTGGCTATCAGCCCAATGGCGATGCATTACTTTAGAATAAGCCGCGATGCTTGAAAAACGTGGCAGCAAATTATTAAAGTACGCAGACCGATATATTGGTTTACTAGTTTTATTGTTGATCTCATTCGGTCTGAGGATGAAGCGGATGCTTTTCCCTGCAAAGCCTTCCACCTCAGGCGCCATTCTTTTGGTTTGTTTTGGCGCCATTGGAGATCTCATTGTTTTAACTATAGCAGCGTGTCAAATATTGGCTGGTCGAAAAGTGTATCTTGCTTGCTCAAAACTAAACTACCCTTGTGCCCAGCTATACGAAGATTTTTATGCAGGCGTCTCTGTAGTGGATATTAGGAATCCATTCTCCTTATTAAAGGTCTGTAGACAATTTCACATTAGTCAAATTATTGACAGTACCCAATGGGCAAATATTGGTCCCATCCAGACAGGTATCGCAACGTTCCTATCATCTGAT
>Ga0007801_10000235_pt1 | contig 17657 bp, 16 predicted proteins | sample CryBogmetaGMA2M_FD_60372 | JGI IMG/M metagenome (GOLD analysis project Ga0007801, IMG submission 60372) | Freshwater microbial communities from Crystal Bog, Wisconsin, USA - MA2M | ecosystem: Environmental > Aquatic > Freshwater > Lake | place: Crystal Bog, Wisconsin, USA | collected 2009-07-06
ATCTTAGTCATACTAACCATTGTAACTTCCAAAGCTTGCTTTGCTGAGGATGCTAAGAATAGCTTTGTAGCAGTAGTTGATGTTGAAAAAGTTGTTTTGGAGTCTCTAGCAGGAAAAGATTTAACTAAAAAATTAGAAGCCAGGGTAGAGAAATTCCAAAAAAAATTCTCAGAGAAGGAATCATCCCTTCAAAAAGAGCGAGATACTATAGAAAAAAAACAATCAGTCTTGGCTAAGGATGTACTTGATAAAATGGTTAAAGATTTTCAAACTAAGGCTCTCGATGTACAAAAATCTGCCCAAAATGAACGTATGGAAATTGAAAAGGCTAAATCCTCAGCACTAGAAGAAATAGATGCAGTGGCAAAAGAAATAACACGCGACATAGCAATTGAGCGTGGTATAAAAGTAGTATCTCCTATGTCTACTCTGCTCTATTTTGATCCAAAGACTGATATAACTGATGAAATTATGACTAAGCTTGATAAAAAAATAACCAAAATAAATTTTGAAGTCAAAGGCGGTTAGTTTTAATTAAATTTTTTATATGGAACAGGAAAAATCCATATTATCTATTCAATCCCATGTATCCTATGGATATGTGGGAAATAAAGCAGCTGTTTTCCCTTTGCAAACACTTGGCTATGATGTGTGGCAAGTTAATACCGTACAATTTTCAAACCATACTGGCTACGGAAAATTCGCCGGCGATGTTTTTTCAAAGGATCATATAAAGTCTGTTATTCAGGGAGTCATAGATATCTCTCCTCCTTCAGATTGTGGGGCAATTTTATCAGGCTATAACGGAAGTAAGGAAATAGCAGAGATTATAGCAGAGACAGTTGTAACCCTTAGATCAAAGAATGAGGGTCTTATTTATTTATGTGACCCAGTCATGGGAGATATAGGTAGAGGTATATTTGTTAAGCCAGAAATTGTCGATTTTTTAAAAAATAATCTTAAGGCAGATATAATTACCCCAAATCACTTTGAAGCTGAGTTATTAACCAATTTAACTATCAAAAATCTTTCTGATGCGCAGCAAGCTGCTAATAATCTTCATGCAAGAGGGATAAAAATAGTTGTAATAACTAGCTTGCGGGCTGAAGAGTTAGATAAGAATAAAATTCATATTTTTGTATCAGATAATAAGAGAGCAATCACAGCTTCTTCTCATTTATATGAATTTGATACACCTAAAAACGGAACGGGAGATTTGTTTTCTGCTTTATTTCTTGGGTTCTATCTGCAAAAATTTGATAGCTTTTTTGCCTTAAAACATAGTATTTATATTATGGATAAAGTAATGAAGGCAACGTTTGCTTCGCGTTCAAGAGAAATTAGACTAATCGGTATAGACTACAGAGAATACCAAGAAAACGACTCAATATCATGCCACGAAATTTAGTAAGGAAATATTTTAAATGACAATTATCACAAGATTTGCCCCCTCACCAACTGGATATTTGCACATAGGTTCGGCGAGAACAGCAATTTTCAATTATCTATTTGCACGTCGCCATAATGGTAAGTTTTTGCTTAGGGTAGAAGATACCGATAGGGAGCGCTCAACTGACTTGGCAACTCAAGCAATTTTCTCAGGCCTAAAATGGCTTGGACTTGAATGGGATGATAAGGAAGTTTATCAATTTGCAAATTCGGATCGCCATGCAGAAATTGCAAAGCAATTATTGAATACTGGAAAAGCCTATAAATGTTATCTGACAAAAGAAGAACTAGAGGTACTTAGAGAAGAATCAAGAAAAACTGGTAAGACAATCACTAGTCCTTGGAGAGACAGAGATAGTCAAAATATAACTAACAAGGAATTTGTTATAAGAATCAAAGCTCCTAAAGAGGGTAATACCATAATTCACGATCTTGTTCAGGGTGACGTAGTTACCAAAAATGAGATTTTGGATGATCTAGTGTTACTTCGTTCGGATGGTACTCCAACATACAACCTAGCTGTGGTAGTTGATGATCATGATATGAATATTACTCATATCATAAGAGGAGATGATCACCTAAACAATGCCGCCAAGCAAGCAATGATTTATGAAGCTCTTAATTGGGAAATTCCTAAATTTGCCCATATTCCGCTGATTCATGGAGAAGATGGTTCTAAGCTCTCCAAGAGACATGGGGCCTTGGGTGTAGATGCCTATAGAGATCTGGGATATCTTCCAGAGGCAATTAATAACTACTTACTCAGACTTGGTTGGAGCCATGGCAATGACGAGATCATTTCTAGGGATGAAGCTATTTCTTGGTTTAACTTGGAATCTATTGGAAAATCTCCGGCAAGAATGGATTTCAAAAAACTTGGAAATGTTAATTCGCATTATATTAAGAATACCGATAATCAAAGACTATTTGACCTAATTAGTGAGCAAGACTCTCTCAAAGATTCTAAAGCTGAGATTCTCAAGGGAATGGATTTGATAAAAGAACGGGCCAAAACAATTGTTGAATTAGCTACAATGGCAAATATATTTGTGATAAATTCTAAGCTTGATATAAAACCAGAATTTCTAATACAAATCAAAGATGAGCAACCAACCTATAATGAGTTTTACAAGATTCTCAAAAATTTTGAGAACTGGCACAAAGATGATTTAATGAATTTATATAAGGAATATGCCGAAGCAAACAATATTAAACTAGGAAAATTGGTGATGCCATTTAGAATAGCTTTAACCGCAAGCGATGCTTCACCAAGTATTTTTGATATTATGGAAATAATTGGTAAGGAAGAATCTTTAATACGAATGGGGAAATTTTATGAAGCTTAAATTTACCAAAGAAGACTTCCAAATACCGAATATTACCCATGGGTTTTTAACCAAGAATATTGGTGGTACTCATAAATATTTCCAGAGAAACCCTGGAGAGAAAAATGAATCTTTGGAGAATATAGCAAAGAATCATAATATAGCTCTCAGCGCAATTGGTATGAAAGCTACAAGATTGAATATTCCGTTCCAGATTCATAGTGATATAGTCATCACATTAGATGCCGACCTTTCATCATCTCTTGGGACTCCACCTGAGGCCGATAGCTTTATCACTAACAAGCCAAATGTTGTTCTGGGTGTCGTTACCGCTGACTGCGTTCCTATATTATTTGCAGATAGTGAAAATAGAGTTATAGGTGCAGCTCACGCGGGATGGAAAGGAGCAAGAAATGGCATTATTGAAAATACTTATAATGCGATGATTAAGCTTGGTGCTAAAAATATTTCTGCCTGTATTGGACCTTGTATTCACCAAGAGAGTTATGAAGTGAGCTCAGAGTTTTATGAAAATTTTATGGGTGAAACTTCGGCAAATAAGAAATTTTTTGCAGCTAGCAATAGAACGGACCATTACCAATTTAACTTACCTGGCTACGCTTCGGAAAAACTAAGTAATTCGGGCATTAAGAAAATTTATAATTTGAATAAAAATACTTACATAGACAATGGAAATTTTTTTAGTTTCCGCAGATTTACTCATGATAATACTCAAGATTATGGATCATTAGTCTCGTTAATTGCGATAAAAGCGTAACCGAATAGACAGTCAGAAGAATTCGGTATATGATGCTTGAAAATTTATAGAGGAGATTCCCCATGACAAATTACATAAGCGCACAAAATAATAACAAATTAGCTGCAGAAAGACCTGAAGGATTTGATATTAGTACCGTTGTTTTAACTTATACCGTCACTGGAGGTGACATTCATGAAGCAGTAACGACCATGTTCGACTATGGAACAAGTACTCATTACACTATTGACCAAAATGGCTACCAAGTACAACATCATAGCGAGAGTCAAAAAGCCTTCTATGCTGGTGCTAGTCACTTTCATGGAAAATATGGAGTAAATGACTATGGCATTGGCATAATGCTGGTTAATGATGCTAAAAGCCCATTTACTGATGAACAAATAGTAAAATTGATTGATACCATCAAAGATATAGAAGTAAGGTATGAAAAATCAATAGAAATCGTTGGCCTAGGCGAAGTAAACAAAAAGCACATAGCTCCTGGAGTATTTTTTCCATGGAATAAACTTGCAGAAGCAGAAATTGGAAAATCAATTTCCCTACCTGAAAATATTGATACAACTTGCAAAATAAATTTAGGCGATAGTGGAGAGCATGTTACCGAATTTCAACAAAAATTGCAAAGTTATGGCTATCAAGTTGATATAACTGGCACTTATGACGAAACTACGGCAAAATTTGTTAAGAATTTTTCTAACAGATACTTACCTAAAAGCGATTTCGATCCTTTGGATAACTTTGCTGAGCAGCACGTAGTTTGCGTTAGTGATGCTACTGAATATGTTATTAGCCAGCTAATATTATCAGGTGAAGAAAATAATTTAGTAACACCAGACTTATAATCTATAACTAAATAGTCTATGATGGGGCCGAGGTTGTAAGTTTTTTTATAATACTCCAGGCCCCATTCAAGTTTGCATCGTCTATGGCCGGCATAACTCGGAAGTTAGAGATTAATGATTATGAAGTTTTTAAGTCCTAAGAACACACTGTTTTTAATCAACAAAGCTAAAATCTGGCTGTTTATTTTGATGTGCGCTTCATTTCTATATGGCACTTATTTAGCCATATTTGCTTCCCCTCCTGACTATCAGCAAGGAGAAACTGTTAGGATTATGTATGTTCATGTCCCTGCTGCTTGGATGAGCCTTATTATTTACTCAATTATGGCCTTATCTAGCGCAGGTTTTGTAATTTGGGTCTCTCCAATTGCCAATGAAATCGCAAAATGTTCTTCCTATATTGGCGCTACCTTTGCTTTTATAGCACTTGTGACAGGATCACTCTGGGGTAAACCAATGTGGGGCACATGGTGGGTATGGGATGCAAGACTCACTTCCATGGCAATTCTATTTTTCTTCTATGTTGGTTATATTTTGCTGATAAATTCTGTTACAGATAATTCCTCAAAAGCCCCAGCATTTTTAGCAATTCTCGGATTCATTAATGTTCCTATTGTAAAGTTTTCGGTAGATATTTGGAATTCTCTCCACCAACCGGCAAGCATAATTAAATTGAAAGGTCCAAGCATTCATAGCTCAATGCTAAAACCACTTCTAGTTATGATTCTAGCCAGCTTTATTTATTATTTTTGGATCTTGGCCATTAAACTAAAAACCTCCATTATCGAGCATAAATGTGAGAGAATTCAGAATAGATTGATTAATAAGGGATAATCACATAATATCTCGCCATACTGCTCGTGTTTCAAGAAGCCGGGCAGGGTGAACAACAAAGTTGCTCACAAGCGGTGAAGACGAGGAGCGTATATTTAATAAGTGACCTAAGCCTTAATCCCGAAGTATGACGAACCCGGAAATTGAACCACGAGCAGTATATGAAAATATATAATTTCTATAGAAAACAAGACCAGAATTATGACCTCGAAAATGCTATTATCGTCGAGGATAAATTTTCGTGGAGAGCCGCTATTTTCAATATTTTCTGGTTTCTTTACCATAAAATGTGGTTTGCCAGTTTTATATCATTCGTGATCTCAATTATCATCGCCCTACTATCTAGGAAAACGATAGTAGATCAAACCACTTATCTCTGCTTAAATGGTTTTTACATGTTAGTAATTGGAGCTTTTGCAACAAATTGGTATGAAATTTACCTGGAATCTAAATCATTTATCTTAGACGATGTTATTTGCGCTAAGAATGAGGAAAAAGCTCGTTTTAAGTATCTATCAAGAAATGTTACTTAGGAGAATCAAATGTACGATAAAACTAATATTTTTGCCAAAATTATTAGAGGCGAAATTCCAGCAAAAAAAGTCTATGAAGATGATAACGTATTGGCTTTTCATGATATCTCGCCTGCCTGCCCTGTTCACATATTAGTTATTCCTAAGGGTGAATATGAATCTTTTGATGATTTTGCAGCACAGGCTTCAGCTGATGACATCGCGTATTTTTTCAAGACAGTCCAACAAATAGCCAATCAGCAAAATTTGCAGCATGAAGGTTATCGAATATTATCCAATCATGGCAGCAATGCTGGACAAACTGTGCCACATTTCCATCTTCATATTCTGGCAGGAAAAAAAATAGCAGGACTAGTTCCGACAGAATAGCTTCAGTCTTATTACCAACTAGCAAAAAATGCCTGAGGACCGGAATGTGGTGAATCACTTCCTGGAATATTATTTTGCAAAAATGTATAATCTATTACTGCATCCAATGGAGAAAGCACCTCATTGATTGGTTCAACATACGCAGCTTCTGCTTCAAATATCTCTTCTGCCAATGTAGCTTGATTATCAGAAGGCGTAACAAAGTGGACATTCGCTATATTGCCTATAACTACCCTTTGGTGGTCTAGGACTCCCTGAGGTGAGAACAACATTACGACATGCTCGCCTTGATGCTCCCCCCTTTGATGAATTTGAGGAATACCCTCAACGTTGAACATGCGGACCTCAATTTCAATATTAAGGGCATTTGCTAGGGCGCTAAGCATTAATTCATCTGCCCAAGGGTTTCGCTTTCCGTCATAGTGCCTTAGCTGCTCATTAAAAAAAACTTGTAATTGTATGTCTGAACTGATGTTAAAGCTATTGTTAACAGAAAATCCTATTTGATTTAATAGAGGCTGGTATATATCTTGATTTTCAAGTATGTGATTAATAGCTAAATGTTGTAATTCTTCAGCGGAGTAGCTATTTCTCTCCCTGAGTTGCGATAAAACAGCATGGTAGAAGCAAAATCCATCATCTGCAACGTCACTATATCCCTGAGGTATAATTATATTTTTAGAGTTGCTGTGATTAGGCAAGTTATAATTAATGTCTATATCCTGGGCATATAGATTATCTACATGCTCCTCCCCGAGATTGCTATGCATTAATCTCAGTTGATTAATAATTGTCATTATAAGTTCAAAATTTTCAGAAGAAATTTTAGATTTCGACAAATTATATTGCTGCGTTAATATATCTGCCAGTTCTATTATTCCAATGTCTCTTTCTTGCAACAGCATAAAAATTGATTCCATTTGACCCTTACCAGCATAAGCATTCAGCAGATTGGCAAAACTCGCATTTAAGCTTTGAGCGGACACATTTGGATTACTCTTTTTAAGTTTGTAGGCCTGTTCAAAGTCAGAAATTTCATCATTATTTTTAATATTATTGTAGCTTGCGCGCAACGCTAATTCTATAACCCCTTTGTTATTTAATGCTTGCGCTTCTCTCGATTTATCTCCCACCTTTACTGCAATATCCATGGCTTGCTTATTCATTTGTATTGCTATAAGGAATTTTTTCTGGTCTAAATAAAGCATTCCCAGATTTAGATAGATTGAGGATAATTCTGCCTGATCTTCTGGAAAAATCAATTTTCTTATTTGAAGAGCGTCATTTAGAAAAAAGGTGGCACTCTCCAGGTCATGTAACCTTATATTCATTATACCTAGATTAACCATAATATCTGCAATGCACCTTGGATTACCTTCAGGCAAATTACAAATTTCCTCTATTGACAAGGAGCTATGTGGCATTAACCTATTTAATGCTGCTTGGTACCAATAAATTGACTGCTCAAAATCATTTTGATCAGTAGCTTGTTTAGCAAAGTTAATTAATTGATCGATTGTGTATTCATTTAATAGGTGATTATGTTTTTTCATCGCTGACCTGAAGTGAAAATTATTTTTGGTATTTTATAAAAGAAAGTTAAGACTCTAAGATTTTGATATTATCTTGTGAATTTGATTTTTATTATCAATTAAAACTTAAGTCAACAGAATTTCTTGATAAAAGTCATGGATATAATGCGATGACTAGAAATGAGGGCTATTAGGAAGAAGTTACAGCGGATCCAGTTCAACGCTTGGTAAATATATCAAAGAGCTGGATCCCGGATAATAAGTGTCGCTTCGCTCCATTTGTTTCGCTGGATCCCACGAAGTTTCGCTTGCGCTCCACTCCTCTGGATGACGACCCAGGTTGCTTCAGCCTACAACATTCCGGACAGCAGCGACTAATTTCCGGGATGCCACCGCTGAACAGATACTAAAAAATAAATCATTTTCGTTTCTTCTTAAGCTCAGCTATTTCCTTACCTAAAGCAATTTGTTCATTCCTAGCTTTTTCTGCCATTAATTTTACAATTTCAAATTCTTCTCTACTAACAAAATTAGATTTTGCCAGAAACGAATCAATTTTTTTATTTATCAAACTCTCAACTTCTTTTTTTAAATCAAGAATCATGCCAGCAAAACTGCCTGAAACTCTGGAGAAATCATCGAAAAGATTATTTAATTTCATATATAGACCTTTATTTTAAACATGTTAGTAGTTATCTTAGAAGCAAGGACCTGTTGGTACCATTAACTGATATTAACCGAAAATGGATTTAGATGGCTATAAATTTTCCAAATATTGACCCAATAATTTTACATATTTATGGTCCTTTTTCCATTACCTGGTACTCCATGGCTTACATAGCAGGAATTATCCTCGGCTGGGCATATTTCAAAAAAATAAATAACAACTATTCACTAAATATTGATAATAAATTTATTGATGATTTAATAACCTATACCATTCTTGGAATAATTATTGGCGGAAGACTCGGATATGTTATATTCTACGATTTCTCTCACTATTTGCACCACCCGCTAGAAATTTTAGCAACCTGGAATGGCGGCATGTCGTTTCATGGTGGTTTATGGGGCCTAGTTATTGGCATATTAATTGCCTCGCACATGGCAAAGCAAAAGTTTCTGACAGTAATGGATCTAGTGTCGTGCGTTGCCCCAATTGGTATATTTTTTGGAAGAATTGCTAATTTTATTAGAGGAGAACTCTATGGCAAAGTGACTTCCGAGCCCTGGGGAATGGTCTTTCCTTTTGCAGGAGCACTACCTAGACATCCAAGCCAATTATATGAAGCCATGCTCGAAGGAGTAGCAATTTTTGTTATTCAGTATTTATTACTTTCACGCACAAAAATTCTAAGGAATTATGGTTTATTATGCGCCTCGTTTCTTATTCAATATAGTATATATCGTTGCTTCATTGAGCTTTTTAGGGAGCCAGATAGAAATATCGGCTATATCTCTGGACTTACTATGGGGCAAATTTTGTCATTTCCCATGATTGTCATCGCCTTAATATTAATTCTTCGTAGTTATAATCAAGATAATGGCCATGGAACCAAAATATAACTTAAATAATTTAAGGCAGCTAATCAAAGAATATGGTCATGTCTCGATTTCCACTTTTATGGAAAACGTCATAGCTCACTACTACCGAAATGCACATTCTATAGGAACAGATGGTGACTTTATTACTGCCCCTGAGATTAGCCAGATCTTTGGAGAAATGATTGGGATATGGTGCGTCATTAATTGGCAAAATTTAGGTTCGCCTTCGAAAATATCACTAATAGAACTGGGTCCCGGACGCGGTACTTTAATGAATGATATTTTGCGTGCAACAAAACATGTTAAAGGATTTCACGATGCTTTAGAGATTGTTTTGATTGAAACAAGCCCAAAATTACACGAAATGCAGAAAGAGAAATTATCTAGCTGGAAGAAGATAAAATTTTCGTTCGCTGAAAATTTATCAAAACTTGAACCGCAAGCTTCACTATTTATCGCCAATGAGTTTTTTGATGCTCTCCCGATCTATCAATATTTAAAGATCAAGCAATATTGGTATGAAAACATTGTAACAACACTAACTTTTGATGGTGAATTCTGCATTTCTAACCTCCCCGCACCAATCAATATCGATAATTTTCTTAATTATGAATTTCCCCATGCTGGACACAGAGCTGTCGTCGAAACCTCACCTGCGTCAATTGATATAATTAAAAAAATCTCGCATCACATCAGTAAATATGAGGGTTACGCGCTAATTATTGATTATGGTTACGACTATAAACCAGATGAAAGATTATATTTTAATTCTAGTTTACAAGCTGTAAAGAATCATTCCTACCAGCCACTGCTTAGCGATATAGGACATGCTGATGTTACTTCGCATGTTGATTTCTTTGCTCTAAAACAAGCAGCTCTTGATAGTGGCTGTAATATTTTTGGTAGCGTCTCACAACGAGACTTTTTAACTAATTTAGGAATCGGCGCGCGGCTAGAGATCCTTACCAAAAACTCATCGCCAGAAGAGGAAAGAATCCTTAGAAAAGGCGTTGAAAGACTAATCTCTCCTGAGCTTATGGGCAATTTATTTAAAGTTTTATCTATCTCAAGCCAGAAAATGGAAAATAATATTGGATTTACGAGGGTTTTAGAGTATTGAGTTAATTTGCTGACGGCAAAACTTTGCGATATTGCACTCGCAATATTGCAAAGGAATTAACCATTTATTAATGCTTTAAAAGTATCATTAGCTAATACTAATTATATAAATAATATAAAAATGACTAAAGCACGAATGCCAGAATATCAAAGTGTTATTACAGCATTTCAAGCGCTAAATTTAATTGCAGAAAAATATCAAAGCAACCCTTTATATCAAGGCAGTTCGAAACAAATAAAGGAATTATATTTATCTGGAATAGAAAAACAAGAGGACAAACAAGTTTTAGATAATTTATTGAAAGATGATGTTTTGGATCGATATAAATTAACAACACTGCCAGTAAATATTACTAACGATCCAGTTAGACGTTATTTTGAGAGTCATTTATGTCGCCATACCTTACAGTACTCTTTAGATGGATTAGAATTATCGACATTGCAAGATCATTATAACAAAATATTGGAGCTTGGAGAAGGAACTAAAAACTCCACAGTTGATCGAGAGTATGATTCTATTTTGAAGCATATTAGTGATTCTAGTTCTGATAAAGCAGATGTAATGTTTTCGTTTGCTACAAGAAGAACAACTGAATCTATTGAAGAGTTTAAAAAACGTTATGAAGCTAACAAACAGAAATTATCATTAATTATTAAATCGGCCAAAAAATCTATGGAGTTAATCGTTGGCAATGATCATAATTATCCTATAAGCATTTATAGAACCGAGAGTTCGCCATATAGCGATGCTCATAGAGGGATAATACCAAAAATAGATCAAGAACAAGTAAGATCAAATAATCTTGGAATTATGAAAAGCTTTATGCCTTTGCCATTAAATGATTCAATAAGATCTGATCAGACCAGTGATTATTTAAGATTTCCTGATAAATCCCATTATGATTACTCTAAATCCCAACCAAATAAAAATTTTTCCTCATTAGTAAAACCTTTTGTCAATTCAATTTCTGGAACAACACTATGCCAACTAAGAGTAATGAGTAAATTACTAGAAAGTGATAATTTTGTCTTTGCTGAAAAACCAGAACTATTAAATCTTTATACAAAAAGCTTTATATCAGCAATGCTAGTTCATTCTGGTGGTCATTGTTTAGATGAATTTATGAGAGTTTTTCAAATAAAAGATGTTAAGGATGCATTTATAAGTGCACCCAAATTAAATGGTTTTGAAGATTTCACCGCAAAAAAAACTTTTCTAGAACATAATTCAGAGGCATTTGAGAATAATTTAAAAGATACCATAAAATATAACCAAACAATTCTATTGAGAAAAAAAATTATGGAAGAAATTTTATTGGATAATGGCTCAACTCCAATTGAACTTATAAAACAAGATAATGACCTAGTTTTATATTACACAAGGGAGAATAATCTAGAAAAGATACAAGACCTTATAGATAAAGGGGAAATAACAGAATTTAATGTTAGAGATGAACAAGGCTACTCCACTTTAGATATTGCAGCCCTATCAGGTAATCATCAATTAATTTCATTGTTTATAGAAAATGGAATTAATGTTTCACAACACAAAGCACTTCAATATGCAGTAGGAAATGAAGACTTTACCTCAGCACTTATTTTAATAGCTGCTGGAGCTAAGATAGATCAGGATATAGCTGATTCATTAGGGATTGATCATAGCAAAGCTGATTATAAAAAATTATGTATTGAAAAAATTATAACAGAAGCCCCTAACATTAATTTAAAATCCCCTACAGGAATAACACCCCTAGATTATGCATTAAAATACAATAAAGAAGTAGCATTTAGTTTAATAGAAAATCGAAAAAGAAATGGAGTTAAAATAGAGGAAGATCAAGCTGTATCATTACAAAAGTCTATTTTAGAAGATTTAACAGCAACTAAAATTCAAAAAGTAGCAAGAGGTATGATTGCAAAAAATAAGCTGGAAGAATTGAGAAGCAACAGATCAAGAAGCTAGTAGAAAAAGCCATAATGAAGATTTACTCCCTCCCACTTCTCCGAATAGGTTGAGTGGGACACTCCATGGCAATGTCGAACAACAAATAAAAAACGAACTATCTGAACTCAATGAAATCAAGGCTGTAACAAGCAAACGCAGCGCTTCCAATCCTATAACCCTAAAGTTCTTGACAGGCCAATCTAAACACCCTACTCGTCGCCTTTAACCATTTTGGTGAGTTTTTCGAGAGCCCTTTCTTCAATCTGCCTGACTCGCTCCTTAGAAACCCCGAAATGGACGCTCAGCTCATCAAGGGTAGTTGGGTTTTCTTTCAGTTTTCTCTCAGCAATAATGTATTTTTCACGTTCATTAAGCTGATCCATAGCTTTGTGGAAAAGCTCTCTCTTAAGCTCTTTCTCTTGGAAATTGGCCAGTTGCAGCTCATGGTTTTCGACGTTACTTGGAAGAATATCAAGCAATGAATCACTATCTTCATCACCCAAACTATCATCTAGCGAAATATCTTGTGACATGCGACTATTCATCTCAACCACATCTTGCAGAGGAACATCTAGTTCTTTGGCAATGGTTTTGAAATCATCAACATTAAAATCCCTGTTTTCAACAGCCTGAATTCTTCTTTTTATCTTACCAAGATTAAAGAATAATTTCTTTTGCGCTGCTGTGGTACCGATTTTTACTAAAGACCACGACCTTAGAACATATTCCTGAATTGAAGCCTTTATCCACCAAACTGCATAAGTAGATAAGCGGAAACCCTTCTCAGGATCGAACTTCTTTACAGCCTGCATAAGCCCAATATTACCTTCTGAAACTAGTTCAACAACAGGCAAACCGTAACCTCTATAGCCCATAGCAACCTTTGCCACCAATTTTAAGTGACTCGTCACTAATCTATGCGCAGCGTTCAAATCCGCGAAATCTAAAAACTTTTTTGCTAGTGAAAATTCTTCTTCTTCAGTAAGAGAAGGAATGCGATTTATTTCATGCAGATAGTTATAAAAGCCTGCATCTCCGCCCGATAAAACTGGTAAATGTGTTGAAGCCATAGTAACATCCTTCTAGTATTCTTAAATGTTAATATAAGTATTATTTCTTAAATTTCAAGTCAGTTATGTGATTCACTTAGTAACTGACTGGCCGCAACGCGAGCTTCTGATGTTACAGATTTTCCAGATAACATTCTAGCTAATTCCTCTCTCTTTCCTGTCTGATCAAGATGATTTATATTCATTTTAGTCTCATTAGCTTCATATTTCTTCTCTATGAGATAATGCGAACTAGCTTTAACAGCAACCTGAGGATGATGGGTTATTACTAGTAACTGATAATTTTTACTAAGTAGCGCAAGCTTTTCTCCTACAGCATCAGCTACTGCTCCCCCTATTCCTGTATCTATTTCATCGAAGATGATGGTAGGAGGAGATTTTAGCTGCAGCAGAACTACTCTAATGGCGAGCATAAATCTTGACAATTCCCCCCCTGAGGATACTTCTTTTAAAGGGCCAAGTGGCATGTCAGGATTGGTAGTAACTAAAAACTCAATTTTATCTATACCGCTTTGTGACATAAATTCTTCACTCGATGTGATAGAAACTTTAAAAATGGTTTTATCCATTTTAAGGGAAACTAATTCTTTTTCTAAGTTCTTCTCAAGTTTAGTGGCTATTAATTTACGCTTGGCACTCAGCTTCTCAGCTTCTCCAAAATATTGTTTTCTAATCTTTTCAACATTAACTATCTTATCTGCAATAATTTTTTCAAGCCCATCGATCCTAGTCAATTTCGCCCTAACTTCTCCAAGATATTTACCCAGCTCATTAGGTGCACAGCGATATTTCCTTGCTAGCTCCTTGATTAAAAAGAATCTGTCTTCTATGGTTTTTAAATCTTCCTCTTCTCTTAGATTAGTCAATTTATCATTCAGAGAATTGATAATTTCATTGATATCGATTGAAGTTTTGTCGAGAATCTGAAGTTCATTTTCTAGCCGCCCCTCTTCACTAATCTTCAGTAAGATTTTATAGGCATTATTCAAACAGGTTTCGATCCTATTTTGTTCTATTATTGCAATTACCTCTTTGATGGAATCAGTAATTTTGTTTCTATCTAATAGAGATTTTCTTTTATCTGCCAGGACTTCAACCTCATTCTCAACAGGCGCAAGATTTTCAAGCTCTTTTAGGACAAATTTGTAATATTCCCTGTCAACATCCTGCAATTTTATTTCTTCTTCTAACTGCTTAAGTTCGATATTTTCACTATTATAAGCTTTGTAAATATCAGAAACTTCTGCTCTCTCTTGTGCGAGCTCGCCATATTGATCTAGAATATATTGCTGCTGCTTTACATCAAGCAGTATAGTCTGGCTGTGCTGACCTTGATATTCTATGAGACTCGGCGATAGCTCTTTCAATAAAGATAAATTAACCGGAACATCATTAATAAAAATCTTTGATTTCTTATCAAAAGTATAAATTCTCCGCACGCATAAGAGATTATTTTCTGCTTCGATCATGTGTTGCTGGAGAATATTTTTGATGAATTCATTATTGCTAATGTCAAATTCTAGAAAAATAGTAGCGTTTAAATTTTCCTTAGAAGAAAAATTTGCTGGAAACTTGTCTCCCAGACAAAATCTAATACATTCTAGCAATATCGACTTTCCTGATCCTGTTTCACCAGTGATTACTGAAAAACCCTGAACAAAATCTACATCTATCTGATCAATAAATAGTACATTCTGGACAAAAAGTCTTTGTAACATTATTTTTCATTATTTTTTATGAGAGAATAGCTCATTTTATACCATTTTCCACTTGGATAGTTTTTTCCAAGTATAGAAGCATATTTCTCGGCTTCAGCCTTAATTCCGAGTGTTAGGTAACTTTCCACCAATCTATACAGAGCTTCCTCTATATATGAGGTAGTTGGGTATTCCTTAACTACATTTTGGAATCTATTTATTGCCCCGGCAATTATGTTCTTCTTGAGATAGAACCTTCCTACACTCATTTCCTTTCCAGCTAATTGATCATATACTAGATCAATTTTTAAATTTGCATCTTGAGCATAAATACCATTTGGAAATCTTTCAACCACTGCTTTAAGGGCTTCTAATGCTCTTTCTGCTACATTTTGATCAAGTCTGACTTCAATAATTTGGTCATAATAGCAAAGCGCCTTTAAATAATAAGCATTTTCGATTTCTTCACCCGCTGGATAAAGCTCTATATATTCATTAAGAGCGGCAGAAGCTTCTTCATAAGCTTTAAGATTATAATTTGCTAAACCTTCTAGATACTGGGCCTTTTGAGCTTCCTTAGAGTACGGATATTCTTGATTTATTTTAATAAAATATTCTTTAGCTTTTTTATAACGCCCAGCTTCTAAGTTCCCCGAACCTATTTTAAAAAGCTCTTCTGGTGAATAATTTGAATCCGCAAGCGAGTCTTTTTTGTTGCTGCAACTTGCTACAAAAAGCAATGTCAAACATATTAGAGCGATTTTGGTAACTTGGTTCATATTTTTCCTAATGATCATTTATCAATTTCCTTTAATGAAATATATACACTATTTATAAGTTTGAGACAAATTATATTGTTATCCCAAAAGCCCTAGTCTTTCTTATCAATAAGACCCGCGGGCAATAACATATAATACCTACCTTTATTTTGCATATGATAGGCATATTGTTCGGCCCTCTGTCCATGTCCAAAATATATATCGCCACGAATTGGCCCTTTGATAGCCCCGCCGGTATCTTGTGCAATCATTAGCTTGTTAAATTTTGAATAGTTACTATCAGGATAGTTTGTTTCTAGCCAGAGCAGGCTTCCCAGAGGGATAAATTTTCTATCTATTGCAAGTGACCTCTCCTCAGTCAGATCAATACCAGCAGCGCCAATTGGAGATTTTTTAGAATTAATTTTGAAAAACACATAGGAATTGTTGTAATCCAGAATTTGTTTGGCTTTGAATTCATATTTAGATAAATAGTTAATCATAAATTCGGCGTTTAACTTTCCCTTATCAATTTTTTCCACATGTCTTAAGTATCTACCGATAGGATAATATTTATGACCATTTTGCCCATCATAAGTGATTTGCAGAAGACTCCCGTCTTCTAGCCTCACCGCCCCCGAACCTTGTACGTGAAGGAAAAACAATCTTACAAGATCGTCAGTATAAGCTATTTCTAGCCCCCTACCCGCTAATTTTCCGGCTTCTATTTCTTTTCTTGAATAATATTTTTGCTTGGGCTTTAAATCATCAGGCTTAGCGTAGATAGGATAAATAAACTTGCCATGTTTGGTAAGGCTACCCTTAAGTTCAAGCTCATAATATCCAGTAAATAAACCACTTTCCTTCTGGTTATTCTTGACCAAAAATGGTGAAAAATATTGCTCAAAAAATTCTTTCGCCCTCCCCTTCTTATTTTTATAATCTCTAGCAATGTCGCATTTCAAGTCTGACTTGGTAAAGCCTTCGGCAGATATATTTGTATTTAGAAGAAAATTTTGCCAATCTTTTTTTTGGAATTTATTACAGGACTGAAGATAAAGATCTAAAACCTGCTCATGATTGTCATTATTCCAATTCTTTAGATCCGTATATTCCTTTTTCTCAATTACCAGCTTATCTTTGTGGGCACAAGCGGACTGAAGCAAAAGAAAAAATATGAATATAGAGAATTTATGCATTGCTAGTTTTTGTTTCTACCAATTTCCAAATAGGATTACTTAGACTCAAATTACGTGAAAATGTCCAGTTTTCAGAAATATTATCTATCTCTGACGGATCCCCCTTTAAAATCTTCCCATCTATATTCTTAATGAGGTTAATTTGCTGAGAGACAAATTTAATCGAAATGGAAGCAATTTTTCGATCAAGATTTGCCGAAACAATTTCGGAACTTATAATTGAAACTAGGGTTTTGTCTAAAATTTCCTTGTTTTTTGCCCTTGCATCAATTTCTTTAGAAAAATCTCTATGAACTTCTTTGCTCAAAAGATTTGCTAGTGAATCTTTATCGCCAGTAGAATAAGAGGCAAGAATCATTTCAAAAGCCTTACTCGCACTAGCAACAAAAGTCTTAATGTTGAAGCCAAGGTCAATCCCTTTAATCTCATCTATTACCCTTTTGATTTCGGGCTTCAGCTCAGGCTCATCATCTTTTATTTGGTCTTTAGCAAAATTTTTATCGAAGGTCTTTAGCGGGATAATATCAATTATTTTTCTTTTGTTACTCTCTTTAGACATTAGCTCTTCATCATTTTGACCAAGAATAGAATATAGCTTGAATATTATAAAACCCGCAACTACTGCTAATATTAAAATATCTGTCGATTCATACATATTAAAATCC
>Ga0007801_10000238_pt1 | contig 17595 bp, 13 predicted proteins | sample CryBogmetaGMA2M_FD_60372 | JGI IMG/M metagenome (GOLD analysis project Ga0007801, IMG submission 60372) | Freshwater microbial communities from Crystal Bog, Wisconsin, USA - MA2M | ecosystem: Environmental > Aquatic > Freshwater > Lake | place: Crystal Bog, Wisconsin, USA | collected 2009-07-06
CCTTATTCATAACAAAAATAGATATCAATAGATATATAGCAAGGGCATGTATTGCCGAAGGAATTAAATGCGTAAAGCAAAAGACTTGGTGCCGCGTGAGGCTGACCGTTTAGGAACAGTCCAGGGCCACCGAGATGGATTTGGATTTGTCATTCCCGATGATGGTGGTGAAGATATTTTTCTCTCTGAACGAGAGATGTCTCGCGTCATGCATGGCGATAGAGTGAATGTTAAAGTGTTAGGAACAGACCGTCGCGGTCGCCCAGAGGGGCAAATCGTCGAAGTAGTACTCCATGCAAATAAAGTAGTAATTGGCCGCCTCTTAAATGAAAATGGTGTTCTCATTGTTGCGCCTGAAGATAACCGTATTGGCCATGACATACTGATTCCACCAAAGGGGCAGGGCCAAGCAAAACTAGGTCAGGTCGTTAGTGTAGAAATCATTGACTACCCTGATAGCTATCGTCAAGCTCTTGGTCGCGTAGTGGAAGTCTTGGGCGAGATTGACGATCCCGGCATGGAGATAGAAATCGCCGTACGAAAGTATGGCGTTCCTCATGAGTTCTCAGCTGCCGCTATGAAAGAGGCTGCAGCATTACCAGATTCTGTTCAGCAAGAGGACCTAGAGGGTCGTGTCGATTTACGGGACATCCCTTTAGTCACTATTGATGGCGCTGATGCGAGAGACTTTGATGATGCGGTCTATTGTGAGCCAATCATGTACGGCAAGACGAAGGCTTGGCGTTTAATCGTTGCGATAGCCGACGTCTCACATTATGTGAAGCCAGGACATCCTTTGGATGATGAGGGTTTATTACGGGCCACCTCAGTGTATTTTCCAAGACGCGTCATCCCAATGCTTCCTGAAAAGATCTCTAATGGGCTATGCTCCTTAAATCCTGGTGTAGATCGCCTGTGTATGGTTTGCGATTCAGTTGTGGATAACAACGGCATTGTATTGGCCTATCAGTTTTATCCCGCAGTCATGCATTCTGCGCAACGTTTCACCTATGACACTGTTTGGGAAATTCTCTCTAATAGTAAAGGTCCTGAAGCTGCACGTTTTGCCCAGTTCGGCCCCTTGCTTGGAAATCTTTATTCCTTATACAAGATTCTGTTGTCAGCTCGCGAGAAGCGAGGAGCAATCGAGTTTGAAACTACCGAGACTCAAATCATTAGTAATGAGTTAGGCAAGATTTTGCGTATTGAGCCGCGTCTGCGCAATGAGGCGCATCGCTTGATTGAAGAGTGTATGTTGACGGCCAACGTTTGTGCTGCTGACTACATTGATCAAAATAAACATTTAAGTCTGTATCGTGTGCATGGCGAGCCTTCTGAAGAGAAGTTAGTAACCTTGCGTCAAGTATTAAGGACCTCAGGCCTTTCTCTGGACGGCGGTGAAAAACCCAAGCCACGTGACTTTGCAAAACTCATGCGTGAGATTAAGGATCGTCCCGACGTCAATATGTTGCAGTCAGTGGTGTTGCGCTCGATGCAGCAGGCGATGTACCAACCGGATAATGAAGGTCACTTTGGATTAGCTTATCCAGCGTACTCGCATTTCACTAGCCCAATTCGTCGATATCCAGACTTACTCACGCATCGTGTGATTAAGTCTATTCTGCAGAAAAAACCCTACACGCCTGTACTCCCTCCAACTGTACCCTTGAATCTCACATTGCCCAGAAAAGGCAAAGGTCGTGAGAATGCAGTCAATGCTAAGAAGTCTCATAGTGACGCTAAAGCCGGAGTGGCTAAGGGCACTAGAGCGCCTAAAGGGGCTAATGCCGCTTTACCTATTTGGGGTCAATTGGGCGTGCATTGTTCATCGAATGAGCGCCGTGCAGATGAGGCCTCACGAGATGTTGAGGCTTGGCTCAAGTGCTATTACATGCGAGATCATTTAGGTCAGGAATACGCTGGCACAGTAACGAGTGTTGCTAATTTTGGATTATTTATTCAGCTTGAGAATCTATTTGTTGAAGGGATGGTTCACGTTACTGAATTGGGTGGAGATTATTTCCAGTATGACGAAGCCCGACAAGAATTGCGTGGAGAGAGAACGGGTATTCGGTATCGCTTAGGTGATCGCCTACATGTTTTAGTAAGCCGTGTTGATTTGGATGCTCGTAAGATTGAATTTAGTCTTGTGAAGTCTATGGGTGCAGAAGTGGGGAGCACATCTAGCCGTCGTCAGCTGCTTCTAGCTGCTGATACCGGAAGGCCTAATAAGAAAGCTGCATCTAAGAAGAGCCGCCCTGCAAATAAAGTTCCACAAAAACCTGGCGGTGTTAATGTGAATGCGGCTAAGTCTGCTGGCAATTTAAGTGCCAACCAATCCAAGAGTAAGGCTAGCCGTAAGAATGGTAAATCCAAGCCTGGAAGGTCTGTAGGTAAGCCGGCTGGTACAAAGCCTCCAGTGCGTAGTACTAATGCCCGACGTAAATAAAGATTGAACAAAACAAAATGAAACAGATATTAGTTGGCTTTCATGCGGTTCAGGCGCGTTTACGTGTTGACCCAGATAGTTTGAAAGCGGTGTACTTTGATTCAGGTCGTCGTGACAGACGCATGGGTGATTTTTTAAAGCAAGCAGAGGAGACTTTGGGTGAGCGCTTGCATGCTGCTGATGCTGAACGCTTACATAAACTTACCGGTCACGATCGTCATCAAGGTGTTGTAGCCTTAGCTGAAAAAATGACTGTTGCACGGACCATAACCGAAGTGGTAGAAGATGCGGAGAGTGCCCAGAAGAAACCCTTATTTTTGGTTTTAGATGGCGTTACTGATCCTCATAACTTTGGTGCCTGCTTGCGCGTAGCTGATGGTGCAGGAGTTGATGCAGTTGTGATTCCAAAAGACCGTTCGGCTTCAATTAATGCAACGGTTAGTAAAGTATCGAGTGGTGCATCTGAAGTAATGCCAGTGATTACGGTTACTAACCTCGTTCGTAGTATGAAAGAGATGCAAGAAGCAGGTGTCTGGTTAATCGGTACCGACGATGAAGCTGAAAAATCCATCTATGACATCGACCTTAGCGGTCCTATTGCCATTGTAATGGGCGGTGAGGGTGAGGGTATGCGTCGTCTCACAAAAGAAACCTGCGATGAGCTCGTGCGTATCCCAATGCAAGGTGTAGTCGAAAGTTTGAATGTTTCTGTTGCAAGTGGCGTATGCTTGTATGAGGCATTAAGACAGCGCCTAGCGAAAGCAACTAAAGCTGCCAAGTAAGTTTCCTGAAAGGCTTTTATGAAATGCAATATTGGTCACACTGATCGTATTCTGCGCATGACCGTCGGCGTTACTCTCATTGGTCTAGCTGCTTTTGGTATTACTGGACCTTGGGCATGGATAGGCATCATCCCCCTAGCAACTGGAATGATTGGTAATTGTGCAGCCTATAGTTTGCTGGGTATTAATACCGCCAAGTAGTAAGAAAAAATTGTCTAGAAGCTTTACTTAGCGAGTAAAGCTTCTAGTTTGTCCGTATCAATACAGAAATTGCGAATCCCTTCAGCCAATTTCTCAGTAGCCATCGCATCATTATTCAGTTGCAGACGAAAACTAGATTCATCTAGCTTCAATGGAATAAGCTTATCCCCATCAGTGCTTCCTGCATCCAATTTTTTACTAATAGCAGCAGTGCTACTTTGTAGTTCGGCTAGCAGTTCGGGGCTAATGGTTAGCAAATCGCAACCAGCAAGCTCTAGAATCTGGCTCGTATTGCGAAAGCTCGCTCCCATGATCTCTGTTGCGATACCAAAATGCTTGTAATAGTGAAATATCTTCTTGACTGAAGTAACCCCCGGATCATTTGCACCACCATGATTAGCATCATTCCAATTGGCGCCTAACTTAGATTTATTCCAATCGGTAATGCGACCTACAAATGGAGAGATTAACTTTGCGTTTGCGGCGCCACAAGCTGCGGCCTGAACTAATGAGAAGAGCAGTGTCATATTGCAATGAATACCTGCAGCCTCTAATTCTTTTGCTGCAGCAATGCCTTCCCAGGTACCGGCAAGTTTAATCAAGATACGGTTACGATCAATCCCATGGGACTCATACAAAGCAATGAGATGCTTGGCTTTAGTAACCGTTGCCTTGGTATCAAAAGAAAGCCGGGCGTCAACCTCAGTGGAAACCCGCCCTGGAATGATTTTAAGAATCTCTAAACCAAATGCCACCAGAATGTAGTCCACTAAATCGCTAGGGCTCATGCCTGGGTGGGCATCCTTAACCGACTGCACCAAATTTTGATAATTACTTTGTTGGGCGGCTTTGAGAATCAGGGATGGATTGGTAGTGGCATCTTGCGGCTGGAACTCTTTCATGCGCTCAAAGTCACCCGTATCGGCTACTACCGTGGTGTGTTTTTTGAGCTGATCAAGTTGGTTGAGGCTTGAAAGGGTGCTATTCATGGCTTATCAAATCTGATGTAATGGGTTTCTTATGATTATCATATGATAGATGTATTAATTACTCAGTTCCAATAAAGGCATTTGGCGGGCTTATGAACCAAGATCAACTGAAACAAATGGTGGGGGAGGCAGCACGAGACGAGGTCTTAAAGTTGCCAGCAGGACAAATTTTAGGGGTTGGTACTGGCTCTACTGCTAATTGCTTTATTGATGCACTGGCGCCTCATAAAGACCATTTTGCAGGAACGGTATCGAGTTCAAACGCGACAACAGAGCGTTTGCTCAAGCATGGCTTTCAGGTTCTAGATCCCAATGATGTAACAGAATTGCCTGCTTATGTAGATGGTGCTGATGAAATTGATCCATCAGGTCACATGATTAAGGGCGGCGGTGGGGCGCTCACCCGTGAAAAAATTATTGCCTCTATGGCCAATCAATTTATTTGCATTTGTGATTCTTCTAAGCAGGTCCCTATACTGGGTAACTTTGCGCTTCCAGTAGAAGTTATTCCTTTAGCAAAAGGCGTAGTAAGCAGAGAGTTAGAAAAATTGGGCGGCAAGGTCACATTGCGTCCAGCAAAAAATATCCGCACAGATTTAAATCAAACCCCGAGTGAGCCTTTTGTCACTGATAACGGTGGATGGATTTTGGATGTGGCAGGTTTGAAGATTACTGATCCTATCAATATGGAGATGCAAATCAACCAGATTGCCGGTGTGATCACAGTGGGCTTATTTGCAAAAGAGAAGGCCAACATCTTATTGGTCAGTAACGCCTCTGGCGTTAGCCGCATCTCACTCTAGTTGGAAAAAGGAAATAAAAAACCCGACGGGGCTTCCCCATCGGGTTGTTTGCCATGGTTTGCATGGCGCAGGCGCTCGGAAGAGATTTAGTTCCTTAGCCTATGAGCATATAGATACACTCATTCTGAGTGGCTTTCGCCAATGTAGCGGGGCACTATATCTGCCTTGCTACGAATCCATCCTATTCCTACGTAATGAGAGTGTCAACAGTTAGAAACAAGTTTCTTAGTTTTATTTATGCCGTACTGCAATACGACGAAATCTCTTTATTCTGCTGGCGGAGTGTAACCTTCGGCCATATCGGCACCACCTTCAAAAAAGTACTTCTCAACCTGCTTTAGAAGGTACTGGCGAGCTCTAGGATCAGCCATATTGAGGCGGTTTTCATTAATCAACATGGTTTGATGCTTTAACCATGCAGCCCAAGCTTCTTTGGATACTTGATTCCAAATCTTTTTGCCCAGCTCGCCAGGAAGTGGGGCGAAATCCATTCCTTCAGACTCTTTATTAAGCTTAATACATTGAACCATGCGTACCATCTGTAATACCTTTCTTATTTTTCTTATAGATCTTTAGTTAAAACCATGGACTTGCGGTCCCAGTTATAAATTTGCTTTCTTTCTTCAGGCAAGTCATCAACCGTTGCCCGCTTAAAGCCACGCTTTAAAAACCAATGTTCTGTTCTGGTCGTGAGTACAAATAATTTCTTGATGCCTTCTTGCTTAGCGCGCATTTCAACACGCTTAAGCAGGCGCTCGCCATCACCTGAGCCTTGAACATCAGGATCTACTGCAAGGCAAGCTAATTCGCCAACCCCGTTAGGGAATGGGAAGAGGGCAGCGCAGCCGAATAGAACACGATCATGCTCGATCACTGAGAAACGCTGAATATCGCGCTCAATCACATCTTGACCCCTAGCTGCCAAGATACCTTCTTCTTCAAGCGGCATTGTTAATTGCAAAATACCGCCCACATCATCCTGGTTGGCTTCGCGCAAGTTCTCAATATCAGAGGAGGCGAGCATCATGCCGATACCATCATGGGTAAAGAGTTCTTCAAGTAATGCGCCATCTTGATTGCACGGTAAGAAGTGGACACGACTTACGCCTGCTCGAATAGCTCTTCCAGAGATATTGAGTAAGTTCTTCATGCCAATTGTTAAATCCTTGCTCTCAGCCATATATTCTTGCAACTGAGGCAAAGAAAGCTCTGTAATGAGTTCGCCCTCTGCATCATGAAGGCCTTCATAAGGACTTAAAAAAATCAACTTGTCTGCTTTCAGTGCTGCTGCCGTAGAGGCAGCTACATCTTCGTAAGCGAGATTGAACGCTTGCCCTGTTGGCGAAAAGCCTAAAGGAGAAAGTAAAACAATTTTGTTGCTATCTAAAGACTGTGTAATAGAAGTAGAGTCTACTTTACGCACCAAACCAGTATGAATGTAATCAGTGCCTTCAACAACACCAATTGGCATTGCAGTAATAAAGTTACCAGAGATCACAGAAATACGTGAGCCTGCCATTGGAGTATTTGGTAAGCCACGACTGAAGGCTGCCTCGATATCGAGACGCAATTCACCAGCAGCTTCTTTTACGCACTCCAGTGCAGCGGCATCAGTAATTCGGTAGCTGTGCATCGTACTCTTACCAAACTTACTCTTGATCTTTCGTAAGGTGAGCTGTTCTTCAATCTGTGGGCGGATTCCATGGACCAAAACAATGCGCATACCCATGGCATGCAACATGGCAATATCTTCAATGAGATTCTCAAGGCCAATTTCCTGGGCGAGCTCACCAGCAAAAGCAATGACGAAGGTCTTTTCGCGAAAGCTATGAATGTAGGGCGCAACATCGCGCAACCACCCTACAAAGGGGAAGTTGGAGGTAGATTCTTCGGCACTTGAGGCCTGGTTAGGTGCATTTGTTGGCATAGTGAGAAAATTATAGGGTGCAAGAGCCTATAAACCAACAAAAACCCAAAGCAATGCCAAAGCCTGTGCCTGCTTCCAACACCTCGCGCAGGCTAGAGATCCGCTTTCCGGAAGAATTACCCGTCTCTAGTCAAAGGCAAATCATCAAGGATGCCTTGCAGAATCACCAGGTCGTGATTGTTTGTGGAGAGACGGGCTCAGGTAAGACTACCCAGCTGCCCAAGATCTGCTTGGATCTCGGGAGAGGCACGATCAACGGCGGTAGGCTCATTGGCCATACCCAACCTCGCCGAATAGCAGCCACTGCCACAGCCAAGAGAATTGCCCAAGAGCTAGGCTCACCCATTGGCCAAGATGTGGGCTATCAAGTGCGCTTCGCAGACAAGACCAGTCATACTGCCTCCATCAAACTCATGACCGATGGCATCTTGCTAGCGGAGACCCAGCGTGACCCACAGCTCAAAGCTTATGACACTCTGATTATTGATGAGGCGCATGAACGTAGCTTAAATATTGACTTTCTATTAGGTTATCTAAGGCAGCTACTACCCAAAAGACCTGATCTTAAGCTGATCATTACCTCAGCGACGATTGATGCCCAGCGTTTTGCTCAGCACTTTGCAATCAATGGCAACCCTGCTCCAGTCATCGAAGTCAGTGGTCGTCTGTTTCCAGTAGAGCAGCGGTATTCTCCATTAGAGGCTGACCCCAAACCTGACGGTAAAAAAGAATCAAAGGCTGTAAAGGAAATTGCGGATGCCGTCGTAGAAGAAATCACCGATGTTTGGCGAGAAGGTGCATCAGGTGCTGGCGATGTATTGGTATTTTTGCCGGGGGAGCGCGAGATTCGGGATTGTGCTGAGGCGTTGCGTAAAGATCATATACTGCAACAACGCTTCCACCCAGAAGTGCTCAGCCTGTTTGCCCGCCAATCTATTGCAGAACAAGAAAGAGTCTTTAGTCCTGGAAATGGCCGACGCATCATTCTGACAACGAACGTTGCCGAGACTTCTTTAACTGTTCCAAATATTCGGTATGTGATTGATAGTGGTTTAGCGAGAGTCAAGCGCTACTCCTATCGCAATAAAGTAGAGCAATTACAGATTGAACCGATTTCACAAGCGGCAGCTAATCAAAGAGCAGGGCGCTGCGGCCGGGTGTCAGATGGTATCTGTATTCGTTTGTATAGCGAACTTGACTATCAAAGCCGTCCTAAATTTACTGACCCAGAAATTCTTCGTAGCTCATTAGCCGCAGTGCTGCTGCGCATGAGTTCACTGCACTTGCCGAAGATTTCGCATTTTCCCTTTATTGATAAACCTTTAGGCAGGGCCATCGCTGATGGCGTGCAACTACTAGATGAGCTGGGCGCGATTGAGTTTGATGAATCAGATGCACCTGATAGCAGAGACATCAACAATAACTTTAAGCTCACTGCCATTGGGAAGCAGTTAGCTGATCTTCCACTTGACCCTCGTATTGGCAGAATGTTATTGGCGGCTAAAGAGCAGAATGCCTTAAAAGAAGTCACTATTATTGCTTCGGCTTTAGCAACCCAAGATCCACGTGAGCGACCCATGGATCAGGGTGCTGCAGCTGACCAAGCGCACCTTCAGTTTGCAGATGAGCGTTCTGAGTTCTTAAGTTTTGTAAAGCTCTGGAATTGGTATCAAGACGCCTTACACCATAAACATAGCAATCGCCAATTAGAAAACTTATGTAGAAGTAAATTCTTATCACCCCGTCGTTTGCGAGAGTGGCGAGATGTATATGGTCAATTGCATACCATGCTTGGTGAAAAGGGCTGGAAAGAAAATCCACTCCCAGCTACTTATGAACAAGTACATCTATCTCTTCTAACGGGACTGCTTGGCTATGTTGCCAAGAAAGAAGACGATGAAAAATCTCAAGACCGCAATAGCAAGACTGGTGGGTATCTAGGTGCCCGTGGTATCCGACCATTTATTTGGCCAGGCTCTACGATTGGTAAAAAAGCTGGAGCCTGGATCTTGGCGGGGGAGTTACAAGAAACCAACCGGATGTATGCCCGCACTATAGCGAAGATTGAGCCGCAGTGGGTAGAGAAGGTGGCAGCCCATCGCCTGATCAAATCGCTCAGTGATCCATTTTGGGATAACCGTCAAGGTGAAGTACTAGCCTTTGAACGTGGCACCTTATATGGTTTACCTATTTATCATGGCCGCCGAGTGCGCTATGAACCGCATAACCCAGAAGAGGCTAGAGAGTTATTTATACGCCAGGCTTTAGTACAAGAAGAAATGTTTGGGCGCATGGATACGCCCGCTCTGTACCGTGAGACTGAGGCTGATGGTAAGAAAAAATATCCTGGGCTCTTTGGGTTCTTCTGGCACAACTGTCGCTTGATTAAAGATATCGAAGCACTTGAGCATCGCTCACGCCGTCCTGACGTCTTGGTAGATGACGATTTACTGATTGCATTTTATGAGTCCCGTATTCCCAAGGGAATTTGTAATCGGGAAGACCTCAAAGCTTTACTTAAAAAGGAGGCCGATCTAGATCAGCAGTTAAGACTCGAAAAAGCCGACTTGATGCGCCATGAGGCTGCTGGAATTACAGTTGATCGCTATCCCAAGAGGGTGCTAGTAGGTGGTGTCGAACTCAGCCTGACTTATCACTTCGAACCCGGCAGCCCTAAAGATGGCGTGACTTTAGTAGTACCCTTAACGCAACTGAATCAAGTTGATGGGCGTCGATGCGAATGGCTAGTGCCTGGGATGTGTGAAGAGAAAGTATTGCTACTTCTCAAATCCTTGCCACAAAAACTGCGTCGTCACTGCGTACCACTACCCGAATATGCAAAGTCATTTTTAGATCGTAAATTAGAAGAAAAGCAATTTGGGGTAGGTGATTTTTTAGATAGCTTAATTAGCGATATACGCAAAGAACGCGGTTTAGAAATTAAACGTACAGACTTTAGACCTGAATCATTGCCCTTACATTCAGCGATGAACTTCAGACTGATTGATGAGCATGGGCGCCAACTCGAAGTTGAGAGAAACTTAGTTCGCCTTCGTTCTGAGTATGGTGAGACAGCCCGGAGCGCTTTTCAGGCAATTGCCCAAGAGACAGCACAAGCTGAGTTGGGGGTTGAGGCCCCCACTAAAACTATGAATTCTGATGAGAAGGGCCGTGCAGTGGAGCAGGGCGGCTATCGCTCCTGGGTCTTTGGTGAGTTGCCGGAAACCCTAGAGATTCAGAAAGGTAATAAAACCTTATTTGGTTACCCCGCATTGGTAGATAGAGGAGACTACTGTGATCTAGAGGTATTTGATGACTTGCTCGAAGCTAGAAAGCGGCATCACCTGGGATTACGCCGACTCTTTGCTCTAAATAATAAAGACACACTTAAAGCGTTGCAAAAACAATTACCTGGTATTCGAGAATTAGGATTACTTTTTATCAACGTGGGTTCATTAGAGGGATTGATCGAACAGATTCTCAATCTGGCCCTCGAGCGCGCATTCATGACTGAGCCACTACCAGTTAATGCGGAGCAATTTACCGAGAGATTACAGGTAGGTAAAACACGAGTGGCTCTCATCGCTCAAGAGATCTCACGCCATGCCTTAAATGCATTGCAAGCCTATACTGACTTGCAGAAAAAGATGGCCAGTGCCAAGGCATCTTCGCTTACTGCATATGCAGATATCCAAACCCAAATGCAAGCCTTGATCTTCCCTAAATTCGTAGCTGAGATTCCCTATGGGCAGCTTGTGCACTTACCACGTTACTTAAAAGCGATTGCCATGAGGATTGATAAGTTGCGCTCTAATCCTAGTCGTGATGCGCAATGCCAAAAAGATTGGGAGTCAGTTGCAAGGCCTTGGCAAAAGCTACTTCAAGGAAGCAAAGGTTCAAGCTCTTATGCCATGACCGAGGATCAGTCTTTGCAGGATTTCCGGTGGCAACTTGAAGAGTTGCGGGTGGCTTTATATGCCCAGGAGCTCAAAACACCTAGCCCCATGTCCTTAAAGCGACTCGAAAAGGTTTTAGCTAGCTTGCGCTAAGTCAAATCCATCGGCTTATAGAGGTCTTTAATCAGTCCTTCATTGCTTACAATAGAGGAATGCATACATTTATCACGATTAGAGGTTTTAGCACTATTGCGACAAGCTCTATATTGACCCTGCTTGCAGTTAATCACTTTGCCCTTGCGCAAACTGCAGCTATTCCAAATTCGTCAGCCAATCCGCCAAAGCTGGCAGTAATACTCAACTCAGGTGAAGCATCAGTCAGTTTGATAGACATGCCAAGCCGCCAGGTGATAAAAACGATTCCGGTTGGCAAAGAACCTCATCACTTGATGATGACCCCAGATGAAAAATCATTATTGATTGCCAATGCTGCAGGTAATGATGTGGTTTTGATGAACCCAAGCACTGGTGAATTAACGGGCAGAATTCCAAATATCATTGATCCCTATCAAATTGGCTACTCACCAAATCATAAATGGTTTGTGGCAAACGGCAATCGTTTAGATAGGGTAGATATTTATGCTGCTAATGGCGCTGATCTAAAGCTGGCCAAAACAGTAAAGCTAGCAAAGACCCCAAGTCACATTGCATTTACAGCAGACAGCAAAATTGCCTTTATAACATTGCAAGACTCAAGTGAACTTGCAGCAATCAATCTAGAAACACAAACTATATTGTGGGTGATGCCTACAGGCAAAGTTCCTGCTGGCTTGTGGATGACACCTGGCGATCAATATCTATTAGTAGGAATTACTGGCGACGATTACGTTCAGGTGATTGATTGGAAGGCGCGTAAGGAAGTAAAGCGTATCTCAACAGGCAAAGGTGCCCATAACTTCCGCCCATTAGGCGACAAGAAGCATGTATTTGTGAGCAACCGGATTGCCTCCTCTATTAGCCTGATCAATATGCAAACCCTAGAGAAGGTGGGTGATATCACTGGTTTGCCAGCTGGCCCAGATGATATGGAAATTACCCCTGATGGTAAAACTTTATGGGTCACTTTACGTTTTGCTAAAAAGGTGGGAGTTATTGATATACCCTCTATGAAATTAATGACTGTCATTCCGGTTGGAAAATCACCACACGGAGTGTTCTTCTATCCTAGAGCTTCCTGGGAATAAGTGTTGATCATGAAGTACAAGCATGGCATTCAACTCACAGTCGTAATTATCATCGGTTGCTTTGCATTCGCATCCTCTATACAGGCAGCAAGTTGCAATAAAACGGTTTATCTTACATTTGATACTGGTAATATGTCGGTTGCTGAAAAGGTTGCCGATATTCTCAAAAGACAGGATGTCAAAGCAACTTTCTTCTTAGCCAATGAAAAGACGTTTCGCGGAGATTTTGCTTTAGATGATTCATGGCAAGCCTACTGGCAAAAGCTCGCTAAAGAAGGGCAGCACTTTGGTAGTCATACTTACGATCACATCTATTTTGTAAAAGATGGACCTAAAGGCGAGGTCTTCGAGAAACCTCAATTTGGACCTAAAGCAGGCATGACAGTACTTTATAACGAAGCATCTATGTGCAAAGAGATTCGTAAGGTAGATATTCGCTTTTTAGAGTTAACGGGTAAGCCACTACAGAAGATCTGGCGTGCTCCTGGCGGTAAAACCTCACCAACCTTAATTCGAATGGGTGATATGTGTGGCTATCAGTATATTGGCTGGGCACCTGCTGGGTTCCTGGGTGACGAGCTTAATTCTGAGAAGCATCCCAATAGCGCTCTTTTAGAAAAAGCGAGTCGGGAGATCAAGGATGGTGATATCACCATGGCACACCTAGGTATTTGGTCCAGAAAGGATCCTTGGGCTCCTGCGGTATTGGAACAACTGATCGTTAATCTCAAGGGTCGTGGCTTCTGCTTTGGTGTATTGCCCAAGGCTGACAAAAATTCTGTAGATCAGTCAAAATAAAGCATGGATCTGAGTTCTATTACCCCAGCAATCTCTAACGCTTATGGCAGCGTTCAGGAGTTTTTGTTTACTAATTTCGTCGGACCACTTCTGTATCAACTCGATTTGATGGCGTGGGCAGAAGATGCATTTGATGGCATTGATTGGTTTTTATTTGGCTGTATCCAGATTTTTCTCATTATCGTTGTGCTTAGAACCTGGGAGCGTTTAGCGCCTGCAGAAACGCAAGAGCGTTTTCCAACGGCAAGTAGAGCAGACATCTTCTATACCTTATTTCATCGCCTAGGTATTTTTCATGCAATCATTTTTATTGCGCTATCGGGATTCTTTTTTGAGATTGATTCCATCTTGCATGATTTCCGTTTCGATCGTTTTAATGTGGAGTCTTGGTGGCCAGGTGTTACCTCAATACCCTTGGTAAGTTTCCTGGTCTACTTGGTGCTACTAGATTTTGTAGAATTCCTCTATCACCGCGCTTCCCATCAATTTAATTGGTGGTGGCAGCTTCATGCCTTACATCACAGCCAAAAAGTCATGACAGCCTGGTCTGATAACCGTAGCCACATTTTAGATGACACCATGCGGGCAGTAGTAATGGCATTTTTTGCACTTCTATTTGGTGTATCACCAGGCCAATTCATCATTTTGGTTGCATTAGGTCAATTTATTCAGAGCTGGCAGCATGCCAATATCAAAGTAGATTTAGGAAAGGCCCAATACCTTTTGGTATCTCCTATGTTTCATCGTATGCATCATGCGGTTGGCTATGGCCATGAAGCAATCGGTAAGCCTGGTGTATTGGGTGGTTGCAATTTTGGCATTTTATTTCCCTGGTGGGATATATTGTTTAGAACCGCCATCTTCCCAAAAGAGGTCTATCCTACAGGGGTAAGAAACTTAGATGTATCACACAACATCTTCACTCAACAATGGCAAGGCTTTGTGCAGCTAGCTAAAGAGCTACTGCAAAGCAAATCGCTGAAGTAAGGCATACGAGGATGATGTAAGAGGAGTTTTATGGTCGGATTGCCGCAAGTATTTAAATCATTTGGATTAGCCCTAGTGGGAACAATGCATCCAAGAATGTTGTGGCTTAGCTTACGACCATTCTTAATCGTATCGATTTTATGGGGCTGCCTCATTTGGCTCACATGGACACCTGCACTAGCAGTCCTTAGTGAGTTTCTGACCAACTCGATCTTTACCAATTGGATTCAAGAAGGTTTGATCTGGGCTGGCTTTGAAAACGCCAGAGCATGGATTGCGCCTCTATTTTTTGTAATGTTGATTATTCCGTTAATCACGATTAGCTTATTGGTATTCATCGCCTTTTCTACCGTGCCTACTATCGTCAAAATTGTAGTCAAGCAAGCGCAATATCAGGATTTAGAGTGTAAGCGGGGCGGCGGTTTATTTGGCAGTCTGATTTACACGCTATGGTCAGCATTGATCTGCCTTGCCTTAGTTATGCTGACATTGCCCGTATGGTGGGTGCCACCACTAGTCGCAGTATTGCCCCCATTGCTTTGGGGATGGTTAACAATGCGCCTCATGTCCTACGATGTACTTGCTAAGCATGCCAGCACCGAAGAACGTGATCAGCTATTAGAAAAATATCGCTGGTCTTTGTTATGCATGGGCATTGCCTCTGGAATGCTTGGTGCAGTGCCTACCTTCTTCTGGGCTACATCAGCGTTGGCTTTAGTGTTATTTCCACTAGTGAGTTTTGTAGCGCTCTGGATTTATTCTTTGATTTTTGTATTTGCAGGCCTTTGGTTTTGTCACTTCTTATTAGATGCCTTAAAAGAGTTGCGGCAAGAAGAGTTGGAGCAAGCTTTAACAGTGCAATCACGTGTAGTTGAAACAGGGCTTCCTTATCATGGTTGATGCCATTAAAAAAGTTGAAATAGACCTACCTGCTAAAGTGCAACGACGCTTTGGCCTGATTGTGATTGGTGATGAGATTCTCTCCGGCCGTCGCCAGGATAAACATATGGCGACCTTGATTGGGCTACTTAATGAGCGAGGCTTAAGCCTATCGTGGGCAAAGTATGTGGCTGACGATCCCGAGCAAATTACTGCAACTCTAAAAGAAAGTTTTGCCAGTGGTGATGTGGTGTTTAGCACTGGCGGCATTGGTGCGACACCAGATGATCACACGCGGCAATGTGCGGCATTAGCGCTGGGAACGAAAACCGAGCTGCACCCTAAAGCACAGGAATTAATCGCTGGGCGTATTCAGTCAATGGCCGAGGGCGATCCCATCAAAGCAGATTTAAATACACCTGAGAATCAACATCGCTTCAAGATGGGTGAGTTTCCGATTGGAAGTGACATCATTCCTAATCCTTATAACCAGATACCTGGTTTTCGAATTAAAGAGCATCATTTTGTTCCCGGCTTTCCGGTAATGGCTGCACCGATGATGGCTTGGTGCTTAGATACTTATTACAAAGACCTCTTTCATCAAGAGAACCGAGCAGAGCAAAGCTTCATCGTACCTAAGGGTATTGAGTCAACCCTAACTCCTTTAATGGAGCGTATAGAGGCTAATTTTCCAGGGGTTAAGGTATTTAGCTTACCTTCGGTTGGCGATCCTAATAAGGGCGGAGTTTATGCCCAGCGCCATATTGAGTTAGGCATCAAGGGCAACTCTAACCTTTTGGAAGGCGCATGGATTGCCCTGCGAACGGGTACCCAAGAGCTAGGCTACGAAATCCACGATATCACCTAAGCATAAGCTCATATTTGCACCAAATAAGTGCAAATATGAGCTTTACAGACTGCTAATGGGGGAAACGAGCACTTTAATAGTGCAATAATGGGTATTCCCGTTTGTTTGCTTCAGTAAATTACATACATCCATTAAGGCATGTTTGGTGCCTGGAATGAACAAGGGCTTACACCTTGATTTTGAATTCCGAATTTAGTTAATAGAGGAGATTTGCATGACGAAGACCGTCGCTGATGTGATGAAGTTAGTTAAAGAGAAAGAATGTACTTTCGTTGATTTCCGCTTTGTTGATACAAAGGGCAAGGAGCAACATACTACAGTTCCTATTTCTGCTTTTAACGAAGACAAATTTGAAAGCGGCCATGCATTTGACGGCTCCTCTATCGCTGGTTGGAAGGGTATTGAAGCTTCCGACATGCTGTTGATGCCAGATCCAACGGCGTGCTACATCGATCCATTCTATGAAGAGCCAACCTTAGTTATCACATGTGATGTGATCGAGCCTTCAGATGGCAAAGGTTATGACCGTGATCCACGCTCTATTGCAAAACGTGCCGAAGCATATTTGAAGAGCTCCGGTTTAGGTGATGCTGCTTATTTTGGCCCAGAGCCAGAATTCTTTATTTTCGACGGCGTCCGTTGGGGTGCTGACATGCAGGGTTGTTTCGTAAAGATCAATTCTGAAGAAGCTCCATGGTCTTCTGCAAAAGAAATCGAAGGCGGCAACACTGGCCATCGTCCAGGTAAAAAAGGCGGCTATTTCCCAGTGGCCCCAGTAGATACATTCCAAGACATGCGTTCTGAAATGTGTTTGATTCTTGAATCATTGGGTATTCCAGTTGAAGTCCATCATCATGAAGTTGCTGGTCAAGGCCAAAACGAATTGGGTACTAAGTTCAGCACATTGACTCAACGCGCTGACTGGACTATCTGGCAAAAGTATGTAGTGCAAAACGTTGCGCATGCTTATGGCAAGACAGCAACATTTATGCCTAAGCCAGTAGTTGGTGACAACGGTTCTGGTATGCACGTTCACCAATCTGTTTGGAAGAACGGCGAGAACTTGTTTGCTGGTAATGGTTATGCTGGTTTGTCAGAGTTTGCTCTGTTCTACATCGGCGGCATCATTAAACACGCTAAAGCGTTGAACGCGATTACTAACCCTGGCACTAACTCTTATAAACGTTTGGTTCCAGGCTTTGAGGCCCCAGTGAAATTGGCATACTCAGCACGTAACCGTTCTGCTTCCATTCGTATCCCACACGTTTCTAGTCCTAAGGGCCGCCGTATTGAAACGCGTTTCCCAGATCCATTGGCAAACCCATACTTGGCATTCTCTGCCTTGTTGATGGCTGGCTTGGATGGCGTACAAAATAAGATTCACCCAGGCGAAGCTGCTGATAAGAACCTGTATGACTTGCCACCTGAAGAGGATGCAAAGATCCCAACCGTATGCGCAAGCTTAGAAGAGGCTTTAGCAGCCTTGGAGAAAGATCATGAGTTCTTGACACGCGGCGGAGTTTTCACTGAATCTATGATTGATGCCTATATCAATTTGAAGATGGAGGATGTCACACGTTTCCGTATGACTACCCATCCTATCGAATTTGATATGTACTATTCCCTGTAAGCGAAGGAGAAAGTTTGAGCGCAGGTCTATTGCGCAATTCGTTCAAGGGAGCAGCTTCGGCTGCTCCTTTTTTTCCGACATTGCTTGATCAGATGCCCAATGCCATCGTGGTATTTGAGGCTGAGAGCCAACAATTGGTTTA
>Ga0007801_10000239_pt1 | contig 17572 bp, 17 predicted proteins | sample CryBogmetaGMA2M_FD_60372 | JGI IMG/M metagenome (GOLD analysis project Ga0007801, IMG submission 60372) | Freshwater microbial communities from Crystal Bog, Wisconsin, USA - MA2M | ecosystem: Environmental > Aquatic > Freshwater > Lake | place: Crystal Bog, Wisconsin, USA | collected 2009-07-06
CCCTTGATATCGTGGGTGGTAATGAAATGGCCCAGGAGTGGATACTCTTCTCGGAGTTCTTGCTGTCCGACATGCCCAAGCACCTCTGGGCAAATGACGCCCTGTCTGAGCGATTGGCTTGGATGGAGGCCGCGGCAACGAGCGCCAATAAACCCGAAGACGATATCGTTTCAGTTCTTGAATCAGAAGCCGAGGAGGATACGCCATGAGGAACGAGGGCCTTACTGACCACGCAGCGATCCGGATGGCGCAACGTGGCTTCAGCGCCGATGACCTCACGATCATTCAGATGATCGGCATCGAGGTCGAGGGCGGATACTTCGTCCGGGAGAAGGAGTGCCGTCAGATGGAAGAAAGGATCAAGCAGATCCTGGCTCGCGTCCGGCGCCTCGCCGGTGCTCGGGTTGTGGTTGCCGACAACTCCGTCGTCACTGCCTACCACACGCAGAAAATGAAGGAACGCAAGTTGCTCCGACGCGCAGAGGATCGCGAACTCATGGCTACTGGTCGCGATGAGACTAAGGCAAACCGGGCAGGTCGCAGCCATTGATCGGCAACGACCTTCATCAGTCGCCTTTCCTGCTACGGAAGTGAGCCATGTCAGACACCCAATATCAGATTGAGTGGGGCATCCCCGTTGCCCCCGCTACCCGCTTCACCCACTCCTTATACCCGTGGGACAAACTCGCCGAACCGCGAGTGGTCACCACCATTGATGCCGACGGCGATGAAGTCGACGAGACCCAGTTTGCCTCATTTTTTGTGCCAAAGGAGATGAAGAACCCGTCGGCCACCATCGCCAAGGTGAAGGAACGGTTCAGCGACCGCGACTTCGAATGGCGGCGGGTCACCGAGGCATTCGAAGTGACTGAGGAGATTGTGGAAGACGGTGTTGTTGTCGGCATCCGCAGTGTCAGCAAGCCGATGCGTGGCGTCCGGTTCTGGAGGACCAAATGATGCAAAACAGTAGACTTAGTTCGCTAATCACCAAACTTGAAGCGACCGGTTTGGCCGATCAGCCAGGCAGGCTGCTCTATAGCGGCATTGGCACTCTCGCCCCGGGAAAGGTGTATATGCTGGGTTACAACCCTGGCGGCGACCCTGAGGCCGAGAATGATAGCCCCAAGGCTCATCTGGCCAGGCTGGCTAGCCTTCGACCTGACTGGAACGAGTACATGGATGGGGTGTGGTACCCCGGTGGGCGCGCATGCCCGGCTGGTGAAGCCCCTCTCCAGAGGCGCGTTCAGTCGCTGCTTGGAGGTGTTGGGCTGCCGACGCGGTCGGTGTTAGCATCGAACTTGATCTTCGTCCGCAGCAGGGATCAGGCGCGGTTGGCCCAGGCGTCGCGGCTTGCGGAGCAGTGCTGGGCCGTCCATAAGTTTCTGCTGGAGCAGGCTCAGCCGCAGTCGATCCTGTCCATCGGCGGCGGAAAGGTCTTCGACTTCATCGTTGCGCACGGCACCAAGCTGTCCTCGATCGAGCAGCATGCGGCTGGCCATGGTGGCTGGAAGTGCCAGGCTACACGCGTGACGATCGGCAACCGGACGTTCAACCTCGTGTCGCTGCCGCACCTCTCGCGCTATGCGGTCGATCGGCATCCGGACGTGATCACCTGGGTCAAGACGAAGCTCGCGTTGTAGGCTGCATCCCGCCTGCCTGCTGCTCTCGCTGGCCGCCTTCGCGCCCTATCTGCCAACGTCCACCCTCATCGCCATGCTCGGCCTGGCCTCCGTCGCCACCGGCACCGCCATGCCGGTGGTGCAGCTCACGGTGCAAACCGCCGCCGGCCCTGGCTTTTTCGGCGCCGCCGCGGCCTCGATCCAATTTTCCCGCTCGGTCGGCGCGTCCATTGGCACCGCCCTGGTCGGTGCGGTGCTGTTCGCCACCCTGGCCGCCCAAGACCCGCAAACCGCCGCATTATTCGCCAGCCTCGTGCGCCAAGGTCCAACGGTGATGGCCGGCCTGTCCGCCCTGCAACAACAGGCCATCCAGCAGGAAATCGCCACCGCCTTCCGCGCCGCCTTCATGACCATCGGCTGCTTCACCACCATCGCCATGCTGTTCGCCTGGTGGCTACCGCTGCGGCGGATCTAACCGCGCCGGCAAAACTGGCGTCCCCGACGGGATTCGAACCCATGGCCCCCAGATTAGGAATCTGGTGCTCTATCCGGCTGAGCTACGGAGACAACCATCGCCAATATAACGGGTCTCGCCGCCGCCGTCAGCCCCGCCGGGATAAGGGCTTGACGTCGCCCGGCCCGCGGTTGACCGTATCGTTATGACCGACGCAATTTCGCTGCACCGCAGCCTCCTCACCATCGATACCCATATCGATATCCCGTTCCCGGACGGCCCGAGCTTTTTTGCCGAGTCCTCCCGCAAGGTGGACCTGCCGAAGATGAAGCGCGGTCATATGGCGGCTGGCTGTTTCGCCGCCTATATCGGCCAGGGCCCGCGCACCCCGGATGCCTACAAAGCCGCCGTCAAGCGCGCCACCGCGATGCTGGAGGCGATCAACGCCATGGGTGCCACCAACGCCGGCGCCCGCGTTTGCACCACCGCCGACGAAATCGAACAGGCCCATCGTGACGGCGTCACCATCGTTGTGCCCTGCGTGGAGAACGGTCAGGCGATCGGCGGGGATATCGCCAACCTCGCCACCTTCCGCGCCCTCGGCGCCCGTTACATGACCATCACCCATTTCGGCCATAACGCCCTTGCCGATAGCTCCAACCCCCGCCCGGAGTTGGGTGATAAGGAGGAGGAGCACGGCGGCCTATCCGCCCTCGGCCGGCAGGTGGTGGGGGAGATGAACCGCCTCGGCATGCTGATCGATGTCGCGCATACCTCAAAAAACACCATGATGCAGGCGGCGCTGCTCTCCAGCACCCCGGTGTTGTCCACCCATTCCTGCATCAAGGCGCTGAACGACAACGCCCGCAATATGGACGACGAACAGTTGGACATGCTGGCCAAAGTCGGCGGCGTGATCCAGATCACCGCCGTGCCATCCTTCCTCAAGGCTGGCGGCAAGGCGGATACCGTCACGGTGGCGGATTACTGCGACCACGTGGATTACGCGGTGAAGCGCATCGGCATCGAGCATGTCGGCATTTCCTCGGATTTTGATGGCGGTGGCGGCTTTGTTGGCTGGTTTGATGCCAGTGAAAGCGCCAACCTCACCGTTGAACTGCTCAAGCGCGGCTACAGTGCCGCCAACATCCAGGCGCTCTGGGGCGGCAATTTCCTGCGCCTGCTGCGGCTGGCAGAACAGCGCGCGGGCTGAGCCATGCGTCAGGTCCGCCTGCCAAACGGCACCGCGGTCCCGGCGCTCGGCCAGGGCACTTGGTACATGGGCGAGCGCGGTGACGCCCGCCAGGCTGAGGTCGCGGCCCTGCGGCTGGGGATCGATTTGGGGCTGACCCTGATCGACACCGCCGAGATGTACGCCGATGGCGGGGCGGAGGCGGTGGTGGGGGAAGCCATCGCCGGCCGGCGCGATCAGGTTTTTCTGGTCAGCAAGGTCTACCCGCACAACGCCAGCCTGCGCGGCACGCCGGCGGCGTGTGAGCGCAGCCTGCGGCGGCTGAACACCGACGTGATCGACCTTTATCTGCTGCACTGGCGCGGTGATGTGCCCTTGGCGGAAACCGTTGCGGCGCTGGAGGCCCTGCGCTACAGCGGCAAAATCCGCCATTGGGGCGTCTCCAACTTCGATCTCGACGACATGCAGGCGCTGCTGGCCGTGCCCGGCGGCGGCCACTGCGCTGTCAACCAGGTGCTCTACAACCCCGAGCATCGCGGTATCGAGTTCGATTTGCTGCCCTGGCTGGCCGCCAAGGCCATCCCGCTGATGGCCTATTCGCCGGTCGGGCAGGGCGGCCGGCTGTTGCGGGCCCCGGCCTTGCGGGCGGTGGCGGCCCGCCATGCGGTGAGCCCGGCCCAGATCGCCCTCGCCTGGGGCCTGCGCCAACCGGGCCTGATCAGCATCCCCAAGGCCAGCCACCCCGCGCATGTGCGCGAAAACGCGGCCGCGTTGGACCTGGCGCTGACCGGGCAGGATTTGGCCGAACTCGACGCCACCTTTCCGCCGCCCACCCGTAAGCGCGCTTTGGCCATGCTGTAAACGATGGTTGGCGCAGCTTGGGTTTGCGTGCCGCCCGGCAAACTGGTACTTGCAGGGTTATTCCACCTGGGCGTGTGGTGAAACTGGTAAACACATCCGACTTAAAATCGGCCGCTTCGGCTTGCGGGTTCAAGTCCCGCCACGCCCACCATTTCCGCTCTAGCGCCGCCCAACGGGGCTCAACGCCAGTCTGACGGTAAACCAGAAGGTCGAACCCGCGCCTTCCTGGCTATCCACCCCAATCTCCCCGCCCATCGCCGTCACAATTTGCTGAGCGATGCTCAACCCCAACCCGGTACCGCCAAACCGACGGGTGGTGGAGGAATCCGCCTGGATGAACGGCTCGAAGATCCGTTCCAGCTTGGATTGGGCAATGCCAATCCCGGTATCGTGCACCGCCACATGCAACACCTCCGGGCTCTCATGCGGCGATGGCCGGCTGACGATGATGCTGACCGATCCGGTCGCGGTAAATTTGATCGCGTTGCCGAGCAGATTGGTCACCACCTGCCGCAACCGGACCGGGTCACCGATAAACTGGCTAGGCAGATCCGGGGGAAAATTCACCCGCAGCGCCAGGCCCTTGGCACCGGCTTGCGCGCCCAATAACGCCACCACGTCCTCAATTAAGCCACGCGGGCTGAACGCCTGCTCTTCCAGCACAATCTGGCCGGACTCGATGCGGGCAAAATCCAGAATGCCGGAAATCAGGTCGAGCAGAAACACGCCGGATTGATGGGCGATTTGCAGGAAGCCGCGCTGCTCCGGCCCGGGCGGCGTGTCGAGCGCGAGTTCCACCATGCCCAAAATACCGTTCATCGGGGTGCGTAATTCGTGGCTCATATTGGCCAGAAACTGCGATTTGGCCGCATTCGCCGCCTCAGCGGCATGCTTGGTCGCCACCACCTCCTCCAGCAGCCGGGTGCGGACGAACACAATCCAGCCCAGCATCGTCACCGCCACCGCCATCATACCAAAGGTCAGCCCGGTCAACGACCAGTGCAACTGGCTCAAGCGGCGTTGATCTTCATCCACCAACTGCCCGCCGCGCTGGTTGGCTGCCGCGGCCAGTTGGTTCACCGATGGGACCAGCGGCTCCAGCAGGCCGCGAATTTGCAGCGCCGCCGCCGGGTCCGGCAGCTTTTCCAGCAGCGGCGCCACTGCCTGCACCGCCTTGCGCAACTGCCCCACCGCAGCCACGCTCTCGGGGTCGGCGCCGATAAACTCCTCCGCCTCCCCGGCGCTCATCAACTGCATGCGGTTGGTCACAATGTCGTAGCGCAGGTCCACCTCGTCGCGATCCACGGCGCTACCGGGGATCGCGGAGGCGGAAATCACGTCCAACAGGCGGCTCACCTCGTTGGACGCCTGGCTAAACAGCCAGGACAGGTTGTAGCGGGAGGCCCGCTGCAACGCCGCCTGCCGGTCAACCAGCAACACCGAGGCCGTGACCGCGATGCTGACCAGCAGCACCAGGATCACCGCCAACAGCCAACGCAGACGCCCCAGGCCGGTCAATGTCGCTGACAGCCTGCCGCGCGCACGCCCTGACATCCCAGCCAGCTTATTTCACAATCAGGCGCGCCACCTGCCAGGCGGACCGGGCGTAGTAGACCTGATGCTTCAGAGTGATGTCAGAATCATAGGGATAGACGATGAACAGCGGGCCCTTATCTTTCACCGGCATGTAGGCCCCGTCGCGCTTGGTCGCCATCAGGGCGGGAAATTTGCGGAAATCTTCCATCGGAATGTCGGTTTTGTAGTCATTCAGCGCCAGGGCGGTCACGGTGGTGCCGGTCGCGCCGACAAGATCGAGCAGTTTGCTCATCCGCACGCCTTCAAACTTCACCGGCCCGTTGTACCACGGCGTGGTGGTGGAAAACCCTTCCAGCCCAATCGCCTCGATCATCTCCATATCGAGCACGGCGGTATCATTCAGATTGGTGGCCTTGATGTTGCCAGAAATCGTCAGAATGACCTTGCCTTTCGGGCTCGCCAGGCCGGCGGCATAGCTGGTGCCGGCTAGTCTGGTGGCGCCCAGTCCGGTCGCGCCCAAGGCGCCGGCCGCAGCCAGCGTAAATCGGCGGGTGAGGTTCACCGTCATGGAAGTCTCCTTGCACAAACATCGCGCCATACCGGCACGCATGGGGAAAGTGCGACTTTACGTTAAAATTTCTTGCCAAAAAGTCATCAAGGCATCGGCACGCCGCCGCGGCGACACTAGGCAAGCCCGCCGGCCCATTCAAGCATGTTATCAGCCACAAGCCTCGTTTATTATGGCCAACCGTTTGATGGAATTGTAAAGACACGCCAACCGACAGATACAATTCTGTTGCCCTACGCCCAGGTATCTGCAAGGGAGAGGGTGGGAAACCCTTTCACTCGGTATCGGTAGCGCCTCATGTGCGTGCAGGACGTCTTGGCATGAACCACAATCTTCTCAAGCGTCGGCGCGGTTTACCCGCCAATCAGGCGATGGAGACGCCGCTCAGCCCCGCCGAGCAGGCCGGCATGATCGCGGCGGCAGCGGATAAATTCGCCGAGTTGTTCGACATTTTGCACATCGACTACCGCGCCGACCACAACACCCGCGACACGCCGCAGCGTGTGGCACGCATGTATGTCGAGGAACTGCTCGCCGGCCGGTTTTCCGCCCCGCCCAAAATTACCGAGTTCGACAATGTTGAAGGCTTCGACGGCCTGATCGTCACCGGCCCGATTGACGTCCGGTCCACCTGCGCCCATCACCTGATGCCGATTTACGGCAACGCCATCATCGGCACCGTGCCGGCGGCCGGCGGGCGGATTATCGGCCTGTCGAAATACGACCGTGTGGTGCACCATTTCGCCAGCCGCTTCCAGATTCAGGAGGAGTTGGTCAAGCAAATCGGCCAATACCTGCTCGATACCACCGCCCCGCGCGGCCTCGCGGTGCGGATCAGCGCCGTGCATATGTGCAAAACCCATCGCGGCGTGCTGGCGCCGCACCGGGCGCGCATGGTCAGCACGGTCTATTACGGCGAGATGAAAACCAACGAATCGTTGAAATCCGAGTTCCTGCAAGAATGCATGGCATTGGAACGTGGCGGCGCGGCATGAACCACAGCCCCGCAAGCCTGCAAACGGCCCCATCCTTGCGCACGCCGCGCGCCGGCGGGATTTACCGCTCGACAAAAACCTATGACCATAATGAGGGCCTGTCCTGCTGCTTCCGGCAATGGCGCGCCGACCACTCGCATTGCCGGCTGGTGCACGGCTACTCGCTCGCCTTCCACTTCATCTTCGCCACCCGCGAACTCAGCGCGTTAAACTGGTGCCTGGATTTTGGCGGCCTTAAGCCGGTGCGCAAATGGCTGCACGACATGTTCGACCACACAGTCATCGTCGCGCAGGACGACCCGCATCTGGCAGAATTCCAACGCCTCGCCGGCATGGATTTGCTGGATTTGCGCGTGCTGCCAGCCGTGGGCTGCGAAGCGGTGGCCCGCATTGCCTTCGAGCACGTCAGCCAATACGTCGCCGCTGAAACTGGCGGGCGGGTTTGGGTGGAGTGCGTCGAAGTTCGCGAACACGGCGGCAATTCGGCGATGTACCAGGAAGGTCCACCGCCGGAGTAGCCATCAGGTCCGGCCGTAACGATCCTCGGACCGCTCGATATCGGCTTCGTCTAAAATCGGCCCGGTCTGCACCTCGATAAACACCATGTCGGTATGTCCGGGATTGGCGATGCGGTGCCATTGCCCGCAAGCGATCGAGACGCTTTCGCCCGAAACCGCGGTGATCACCCGGTCGCCGATCGTCACCTGCGCCTCACCGGTCACGATGGTCCAGATTTCCGCGCGATGATTATGCCGTTGTAACGACAGCACCCCATCCGGTGTCACCCGAATACGCTTCACCGCAAAGCCTGGTCCGGCATCCAAAACCGTCCACTCGCCCCAGGGTCGCTGATCGTGCGCGCCAACAGTGTAGCTATTTTGCATCAAAATTATTCAAACCCCCAATGATCTTATCTCAGTGTAATTTGAAGATAAATTTCGCGCCGAACAACTGGTTTTGCGCGCCCCGGTTCGTTCTTCGCGCCTTTGCCGCCGTTATCCGTTCAAATGGCACGCGCTGCGATGCCCGGGCGCGATTTCCTTGGCCACCGGCGCCACTTCGCGGCAAGCCGGCATCGCATGCGGGCAGCGCGGATGGAAATGGCAACCGCCGGGCGGGTTGAGCGGGCTGGGCAGTTCGCCCTGAATGGCGGTGAATTGCCGCTTGCGCGTATCAATCCGCGGCACTTCGGAGAGCAGTGCCTGCGTATAGGGATGGTTCGGCCGGGCGAAAATCTCCTCGGTGGACGCCTCTTCCACAATGCGCCCGAGATACATGATCGCCACCCGGTCGGCGAGATGTTCCACCACGCCGAGATCGTGGCTGATGAACAAATAGGTCAGGTTGAGTTGCTCGCGCAGATCCATGAACAGGTTGAGGATCTGCGCCTGGATTGACACATCGAGCGCCGCCACCGCCTCGTCGCACACCAGAAACTCCGGCTGTACCGCCAGCGCGCGGGCAATGCCGATGCGCTGGCGCTGGCCGCCGCTGAACTGGTGCGGGTAGCGCCGCTTATAGGCAGGGTCCAACCCGGCCCGTCGCAGTTGCGCATCCACATAGCTGTCGAACCCGCCGCGCGGGATCATGCCGTGCACCGCCGGCGCCTCGCCGATGATCTGATCCACCCGCAGCCTTGGGTTCAGGCTGGAATACGGGTCCTGAAATATCATCTGGACCTGGAGCATCGCCGCCTTCGCCTGGTCGGAGGGCAGGGTGGCGATATCCTGCCCCTTCCAGATCACCTGCCCGGCGGAGGGGCGCATGATGCCGGCGACCATGCGGCCGAGCGTCGATTTACCGCAGCCGCTCTCCCCCACCAGTCCCAAAACCTCGCCCGGCCGGATCGTCAGGTCCACCTGCTCCACCGCCCGCACGATGGCCGGTTTGGTTTCGCCGCCCATGGCCCGCCTGGCGCGCTCCATCGTCCGGTCGGCCATATCCAGCTTGCGGCCAAAATATTTGGAAACGCCGCGGAGTTCGATGGCGGTGGCGGTCATGCGGCAACATCCAGTTGCGGGTGGAAGCAGCGTAACAGCCGATCATCCCCCGGTTCGGTAATCGGCGGGTCACGCTCACAGTCCACCGTCGCCCGCGCGCAGCGCAGCCGAAAGGCGCAGCCCGGCGGCAGGTCGAGCAGCGAGGGCGTCATGCCCGGGATTTGCCGCAGCCGGGTGCCGCGCCGATTGCGGCTCGGCACGCTGCCGATCAGCCCATGCGTATAGGGATGCAGCGGCCGGTCGAGCACGGTTTCCACCCGTCCGGCCTCCACGATACGGCCGGCATACATTACCGCGATCTCATCGGCGAGGCCGGCCACCACTGACAGATCATGGGTGATCCAGATCAGCGCGGTGCCAAAATTCGCCGCCAGTTTCTGCACTTCAGACAGGATCTGCGCCTGAATGGTTACATCCAGCGCCGTCGTCGGCTCATCGGCCACAATCAAATCCGGCTGATGCAGCAGGGCGATAGCGATCGCCACGCGCTGGCGCATCCCGCCGGAAAACTGATGCGGATAGGCGGAGAGCCGCTCATCCGGGCTTGGAATGCCCACCATCCCCAACGCATCGCGCGACCGTCGCCGCGCTTCGGCATGGCTCACATCCGCATGCGCCTGCACGGTCTCGATCATCTGCGTGTCGATCCGCAGCACCGGGTTCAGGGTCATCATCGGGTCCTGGAAGATCATGGCGATCCGGTTGCCGCGCAGCCCGCGCAACGTCGGCTCTGCCATCCCCACCAGCTCACGCCCGAGAAATTTTATCGATCCGCCGGCGATATGGCCGGGCGGGTCGATCAGCCCGAGGATGGAAAAACCGGTGACCGACTTGCCGGACCCGCTTTCGCCGACCAGCCCGAGAATTTTGCCACGATCGACGCTGAACGACACATTATCGACTGCACGCACCACGCCGTTGCGCAGGGTGAAATGTGTCGCCAGATCACGCACCACCAGGGTTGGATCGCTCATCGCTGCAACCTCGGGTTCAGCACGTCGCGTAACTGATCGGCCACCAGGTTCAGGCACATAATCGTCACCAGCAGCGCGAGGCCGGGATAAAAGCTGATCCAGTATTTGCCGGACAGCATGTACTGGTAGCCATTGGCGATCAGCAGCCCCAGCGACGGCTCGGTAATCGGCACGCCCAGGCCGAGAAAGCTCAAAGTCGCCTCCAGCAAGATGGCGGATGCCACCTGAATGGCGCCGATCACGATCAGCGGCGGCAGGCAGTTGGGCAGGATATGGCGGAACAAAATCCGCCATTGCGGCAGCGCGAGGCATTCGGCCGCCTCAACATATTCCCGCCGCCGTTCCACCAGCGCCGCCGCGCGGGCGGTGCGGGCGTAGCGCGCCCATTCCACAATCACCAGCGCCAGCATCACGTTGGCCACGCCCTTGCCGAGAAAGGCCAGGATCATCAGCGCGACCAGAATGGCGGGGAAGGAGAGTTGCAAATCCACCAGCCGCATGATCGCCGTTTCCAGCCAGCCGCCGGCATAGGCCGCGATCAGCCCCAGCGCCGAGCCCACCACCCCGGCGGTCGCCGCCGAGCCAAAGCCGACGCCGAGGGAAATCCGCAGCCCATACAAAATACCGCTGAGCATATCGCGGCCCTGGTCGTCGGTGCCCAGCCAGTACGTCCAGCCGGCGCCCGAAACCGCCCCCGGCGCCAATCGCCCGTCCATAATATCGAGCTGCGCCAGATCATACGGGTTTTGCGGCGCGATCAGGCTGGCGAACACCGCCAGAAAAATGATGATCGTAACCACCACCAACGCCAGCACGGCAATCTTGTTGCCGGCATAGTCCTTCACAATCCGCCGAAACGGGGTCTCCTCCACCACGCCGCTCATTCCGCGCTCTCCAACCGCACCCGCGGATCGAGTACGGTATACAGCAGATCCACCGCCAGATTGATCAGCACGAACATCAACACGATCATCATCAGGTAGGCGACGATCACCGGCCGATCCAGCACGTTGATGCTATCGATAATCAGCTTGCCCATGCCGGGCCAGGCGAACACGCTTTCCGTCACCACCGCGAAAGCGATCGTGCTGCCGAATTGCAGGCCAAGCACCGTCACCACCGGGATCATGATGTTCTTCAGCACATGCACAAACACCACCCGCAACGGCGACAGCCCTTTGGCGCGGGCGAATTTCACATAGTCCATCGGCAGGTTTTCCCGCACGCCGGACCGGGTCAGCCGCAGCACCAGGGCGATATTCCCCAAAGCGAGATTGAGCGCCGGCATCGCCATATGCGCCAGCCCGTCCAGGGTGAGAAAACTCCACGGCACCCCGAGCACGCTCACCGTCGCGCCACGCCCGGTGCTGGGCAGCCAGCCCAGTTGCACCGCGAACACCATGATCAGCATCAGCCCGACCCAGAAACTGGGCAGCGAAAACCCGAGGATGGAACCCGCCATCGCCAACCGGCCAAACACGCTGTTGGGATAGAGCCCCGCCAACAGCCCGAGCGGAATGCCCAAAAGCACCGCCAGCAGCACCGCCGTTACCGCCAGTTCCATCGTCGCCGGCAGGCGTTGGCCGATCAGCCGCAAGGCCGGCTCGTTATAGACAAAGCTGCGGCCGAGATCGCCGTGCAGCGCCGCCCACAGAAAGTTGACGTATTGCTGCCATAACGGCTTATCCAACCCCAGTGCGGCAATGGCGCGCAGGCGCTCGGCCTGATCGGCATCGGGCGAGATCAGGATTTCCACCGGATCGCCGATCACGCTCACGCCGATGAACACGATCACCGTCATCGCCAGCATCACCAGCCCGGCCTGAAACAGGCGACGCAAAATCCACAGGGTCATTGTGGGCGTAAATCCATCGCCAGCGTCCGCTCATCAGCGCGCGCGACATAGGTCAGCCCGGCCCGCATCGCCCAGATGTTCTTCTGGATATGAATCGGCAGCAGCGCGACATCCTGCATCGCTACCCGTTCGGCATCCACCAACGCCGTCTCGCGCGCCTTGTCGTCCGCCACCACCACCGCTTTGGCGATCATGTCGTCCAGTTTCGGGTTGCTGTAGCGCCCCCGGTTTACCGCCCCCCAGCCGGAGGTGGCGTCGAAACTATGCACCAGTGCCCGCAGCGGGTTAGACGCCTCGCCGGACGAAATCCCCCAACCCAACAGAAAGGCCGGGAATTCCTGCTTGCCGGCACGGGCGACAAAAGTGGTCCAGGTGATGCCATCCACTTTGGTCTCCACCCCGATCCGCGCCCACATCTGGCCGATCGCCTGAATGATTTTACCGTCGTTCACATAGCGATCATTCGGCCCGGCCAGCACGATGCGGAACCCCTTGGGGTAGCCGGCATCGGCCAGCAGTTTCTTCGCCCTCGCCACGTCGTATGGGATCGGTGGCAGATCATCCACATGTCCGGTCACGCCGGGCGCGAGGAATTGGTTGGCCGGAATGGCCGCGCCCTCCATCACCCGCTCGACAATCGCCACCCGGTTAATACCCATGCTCAGCGCCTGCCGCACCCGCAGATCGTTCAGCGGATTGGTTGTCAGCGCCTCCCCATTCGGGCCGGTGATCAGCGGATGCGCGCCGGCATGGCTGCGGTCCAGCCACAGAAACACCAGCCGCAAACTATCGGTCTCCGCCAGCGCCACCCGCTTATCGGCCCGCAACCGCGCCACGTCGGAGGTCGGCACAAACTCCATGAACGCCACATCGCCAGCCAGCAGGGAGGCGGTGCGGGCGCCGTCATTGGGGATCATCCGCACGCTCACATTGGCCCAATGCGGCTTATTGCCCCAGTAGCCATCATTGCGCACCAACTCCGCCCGGTCGCCGGGGCGATACGAGGTCAGCCGATACGGCCCGGTGCCAATGGCGTTTTTGCCGCTGTTGAACTCCTCCGTCAGCGGGTTTGCGCCCAGCGAACGCGGCAGCATTGCCACCTGGGTCAGGTCGATCGGCAGCAGCGGATACAAGCTGGCGGTCTTCAGGCGGATGGTGTGAGCATCTACAATCTCGGTCGCCACCACGGCCTTGGTGTAAATGGCGAAACTGCCCGGCGAGTTCGGCACCGTCGGCACCCGGTTGATGGTGTAGGCGACATCGGCGGCGGTAAAATCGTCGCCATTATGCCACTTCACCCCCTGGCGCAGCTTCAACTCCCAGGTCTGCGGGTCCACCAGCGTCCAACTTTCGGCGAGGTTGGGGATCGGCCGCGATTTCGGGTCCATCTCCACCAGCGTGTCGAAGATATGGCTGCCCAACGTCAGGTTGGGGGAAAACGTATGGTAATGCGGGTCCACCGACGTCACCGCGCCAGACAACGCCATCACCAAGGATTGTGCCCGCGCCATGCTGGCGGTGAGCAACAAGGCCGCAAGTCCGGCTGTAACACGCTGTTTCATCATCCACCTGTCCCTCTTACGGGGACTATAGCCATACCGTGCCTGGGGTCGATAGCGGGATTGGGGTGGGTTTAACGGAGGAAACAATCAAGCATAGAAGCAAGATTTTTCTTTGATTTAAACCAAAACAAGTAAAAAAACTTTCTCAATTTCGTCCGCATCAATCCAGCCAAGCTTAATGTCGCGAAGTCGAGAAAGTAATAAATTATTTTTTGGTTCTTTTTGTCTATAAAAAGAACACCCTACCAAACCGCCTCCATCCCGCTATCTTACCTAACCGCTTCCGGCCCGCCTGTTTGAGGAGCCCGCCATGCCCCAGCCCTTCGCCGCTTTCGCCCACGAGGTGCAGCCGCAAACCGAGCGTCGTGCCGCCATCACCGCCGCGTATCGGCGGGCGGAAGGGGAATGCGTCGCCGCCCTGCTGCCGGCGGCCACCCTCGCACCCGCGCAACGCGCGCAGGCGCAGGATCTCGCTGCCCAACTGGTGCAGGCCTTGCGTGGCAAAGGGGCGCACGGCCCGGTGGAAGGCCTGATGCGGGAATACGACCTCTCCAGCACCGAAGGCGTGGCCTTGCTCTGCCTCGCCGAGGCGCTGCTGCGAATTCCGGACAAAGCGACGCGCGATGCCCTCATCCGCGACAAAATCAGTCCGGGCAACTGGCACGCCCATGTCGGCCAATCGCCCTCCATCTTCGTCAACGCCGCCACCTGGGGGCTGGTGGTCACCGGCCGGCTGGTCGGCACCTCGAACGAGGCCGGGCTGACGGCGGCCATCACCCGGTTGGTCGCCCGCGGTGGCGAGGGGCTGATCCGTGCCGGCGTCGATATGGCGATGCGCATGCTGGGGGAACAGTTCGTCACCGGCCAGACCATCGCCGATGCGCTCGCCAACAGCGTGGCGATGGAAAAGCGCGGCTTCGGCCATAGCTACGATATGTTGGGCGAAGCCGCGACCACGGCGGACGATGCCGCCCGCTATCTCGCCGCGTATGAAGCTGCCATCCATGCCATCGGCGCCCATGCCGACCGGCGCGGCATTTACGAGGGGCCGGGGATTTCGGTGAAGCTCTCCGCCTTGCATCCGCGCTACGTTCGCGGCCAGCGCGGCCGGGTGATGGCCGAGCTCCTGCCCCGCCTGCGTGGATTGGCGGTGCTGGCCCGCCAGTACGATATCGGCCTAAACATTGATGCCGAGGAAGCGGACCGGCTGGACCTGTCGCTCGATCTGTTGCACGCGCTCTGCCTTGATCCCGACCTGGCTGGCTGGAACGGCATCGGCTTCGTGGTGCAAGCCTACCAGAAACGGGCGCCGTTTGTGCTGGACTGGATCATCGATCTGGCCCGCCAAACCGGCCACCGGCTGATGATCCGTCTGGTGAAAGGTGCATACTGGGACAGCGAAATCAAACGCGCCCAGGTGGATGGGCTGGAGGGCTTCCCGGTCTTCACGCGCAAAATCCACACCGATGTGTCCTACCTCGCCTGCGCCCGCAAATTGCTGGCCGCGCCAGATGCGGTGTTTCCGCAATTCGCCACCCACAACGCCTACACCCTGGCCGCGATCCACGCGATGGCGGGGGAAAACTTCTATGCCGGCCAGTATGAATTCCAATGCCTGCACGGCATGGGGGAGAATTTGTACGGCGAGGTCGTCGGGCGCGACAAACTCAACCGCCCCTGCCGGATTTACGCCCCGGTGGGCTCGCATGAAACGTTGCTGGCCTATCTGGTGCGGCGCCTGCTGGAAAACGGCGCCAATTCCTCGTTCGTCAACCGGATCAACGATCCCGCCGTTAGCATAGCCGAACTGGTGGCCGATCCGGTGGCGCAGGCAAGTGGCGCGCCGCACGCGAAAATCGCCGTGCCGTTGAATCTGTTCGGCGCCGGCCGCCGTAACTCCAGCGGCCTGGACCTCAGCAACGAACAGGCACTGGCGAACCTCGCCGCCACACTCGCCGCGCCGCAAAACTGGACCGCCGGCCGGGCTGGCACGGCACGCCTCATCCACAACCCCGCCGATGCGCAGGATATCGTCGGCACGGTGTGCGATGTTGATGCCATTGGCGTCGCCGAAGCCGTCGGCCGTGCCGCGCGCTCGGACTGGGCCACCCGCCCGGCCGCCGACCGCGCCGCCTGCCTGCTGCGGGCGGCGGAGGAGCTGGAAGCCCGGCGGCCGGCTTTGCTCGGGCTGATCGTCCGCGAAGCCGGCAAGTCGCTGGCCAACGCAGTGGGCGAGGTGCGGGAAGCGGTGGATTTTCTGCGCTATTACGCCGTCGCCGCGAGCGATGCCGGCACCGCGCGCGGCCCGATCGCCTGCATTAGCCCGTGGAATTTCCCGCTGGCTATCTTTTGCGGCCAGGTGGCCGCCGCCCTCGCCGCCGGCAACCCGGTGCTGGCCAAACCGGCGGAGGAAACCCCGCTGATCGCCGCCCAGGCGGTCGCGATTTTGCACGCGGCCGGGGTGCCGGAGGACGCACTGACGCTGCTGCCCGGCGACGGCGCGGTGGGCGCGGCGCTGGTAGGCGATGCGCGGGTGCAGGCGGTGATGTTCACCGGCTCGACCGAAGTGGCGCGGCTGATCCAGGCGCAACTCGCGCTCCGGCTGGATGCCGCCGGCCAACCGGTGCCGCTGGTGGCGGAAACCGGCGGGCAGAACGCTTTGGTGGTCGATAGTTCCGCCCTTGCCGAACAGGTGGTGGCCGATGTGCTCGCCTCCGCCTTCGACAGTGCCGGCCAACGCTGCTCCGCCCTGCGCGTGCTCTGCCTGCAAACCGATAGTGCGGACCGGGTGCTGGACATGCTGCGCGGCGCGCTGGCGGAACTGGTGGTCGGCAACCCGGACCGGCTGGCCAGCGATATCGGCCCGGTGATTTCCGCGGAGGCGAAGGCCGGCATTGCGGCGCATGTGGCGCGCATGGTTGTCGCCGGTAAAACCGTACATCAGGCGCCGCTGCCGGCGGCATGCGCCAGCGGATCGTTCTACCCGCCAACCATCATCGAAATCGATGCCATCGGTGAGATCGGGCAGGAAGTGTTCGGCCCGGTGCTGCATGTGCTGCGCTATCGCCGGGACCGGTTGGACCGCCTGCTGGCCGATATTGCCGCCACCGGCTACGGCCTGACCTTCGGAGTGCATTCGCGCATTGATGAAACCATCGCCCGCGTCACGGCCCAGGCGCCGGCCGGCAATATCTACATCAACCGCAACCTGATCGGCGCCGTCGTCGGCGTGCAGCCGTTCGGCGGGCATGGCCTGTCCGGCACCGGGCCGAAAGCGGGCGGGCCGCTCTATCTGCAACGACTGCGCCGCGATGGCGCCGCACCGGCACCCCTGATCGGCCAGGCACCCACCATCGCGGCGGACTGGCGAGACTGGCTGCTGCGCCAGGGCCAGATCGCGGCGGCGGCGGTGTGCAGTGACATGCTGGCGGCCACCCCGCTCGGGCTGGACCTGGACCTGCCTGGCCCGGTGGGGGAACGCAATCTCTATCGCACCACCCCGCGCGGCACCGTGCTGTGCTTGCCCGGTAACGTGCCCGACGCGCTACGCCAGATCAGTGCCGCTTTGGCAACCGGCAATCGGGTGCGCGTCGGGGTTTCCCTGCCCGATCTGCCGGCACATCTCGGTGCCTGGATCGAGAGTGGCACCGGCACCGCAGGCTGCGATGCCGTTTTGGCCAGCGGCGGCCATTTGGCGCGCGTGCTGGCTGATCTGGCGGCCCAGCCCGGCCCGATTGTGCCGGTTTGGCGCATGGACGCCGAGGACGCCGCCCCCTTGGCGGGCCTGGTGCTGGAGCAGGCCATCAGCACTAACACCACCGCCGCCGGCGGCAATGCGCATTTGATGACCATCGGATAACAAATGAAAACGGCCGAACTGCGCAGCGCAGTTCGGCCGTTCCGTGTCGCTCGGCGTGTGGCGGGTTACGCCGCGCGCGGCTGGCTCTGGTTTTGGT
>Ga0007801_10000241_pt1 | contig 17529 bp, 15 predicted proteins | sample CryBogmetaGMA2M_FD_60372 | JGI IMG/M metagenome (GOLD analysis project Ga0007801, IMG submission 60372) | Freshwater microbial communities from Crystal Bog, Wisconsin, USA - MA2M | ecosystem: Environmental > Aquatic > Freshwater > Lake | place: Crystal Bog, Wisconsin, USA | collected 2009-07-06
TTCCTAGAGAGCCGGTTGAGATAGCTTCAATGTCTACAGCTGGTTTTTGTCCAAGCTTCATGACTGATCCCTTACCAAAGGTTTTTTCTATTTGGCTAAGAGCTGATTCAAGTGCTTTTTGTTTATCTATCATTATTTCCTCATTATTCCTAATTTAAAATACTATTTGTTCCAGGTTTATCAAGTGAAAATGTTGGTATGATAATGTTAAACTCGCCAACATCTGATAAAATCGTATAAGTTCCTTTCATAATACCTGTAGGTGTATCAAGATCAGTGGCACTTGTATACTCAAATTTATTACCTGGATGTAAAATTGGCTGTTTTCCTACAACTCCCTCGCCAATTACTTCTTTCAGTTTTCCTCCAGAGTTAATGATTTGCCAATGCCTGGAGATTAGTTGTACTGTTTCATTACGATTATTTTCAATCGTAACTTTATACTGCCAGACATAGTGATGATCAAGAGGAGAAGATAACTCACTATTATAGCTAAGTTTAACAGTTACTTTCATGAAATTAGAAGTTTTTGTATACAATTTATTCACTCGATTCTTTGGTGTTTTTAACTAAGCCATACATGTAGAAATTTGTTTTCTCATCATGAAGTATTCCATAATGCCTGAGTAAACCTTCTCTCTCAAATCCTAGCCTATCGAGTAATTTTATCGACGAAAAATTATCATGGGCAACAGTGGCTTGAACCCTATTAACGTCCATTTTTTCCATCGCCAGCTTGATAATTGCCCCGAGCGACTTTGTCATAATGCCATTGCCCCAAAAATTATGATCGAGGTCATAACTGATTTCTACCCGAGAGTGTGTCTTGCTCCAATTGTTAAAGCCGCAGGTACCTATCAAATTTCCAGTTGAGTTGTCTGCAATTCCCCAATATATACTATGTTTAAGATAGAATAATCTTGCCCAATAAGACATTTCCTCTTTTGCGGACTCAATAGTTTTAGGAAAATCATCGTCTGATAGGTATTTATGGACTAAAGGGTCTGAAATATAAGCGAGAAAATTTTTTGCATCATTGCTTGATAGCTCCCTAAGGGTTACCTCAGCAAGATTTATTACAGGAAAAACATTAAATATAGGATGATGGCTCATAGATTTTTTTAAGTTTGTAAAATTTATCTAATTAATGAAACTTACTCATTATATATTGCTGGATCTTTAATGCCAAGTTTTCTAAAATTCTCAAGCCTGACTTGGCATGATAAGCATTTCCCGCAAGAGTGTCCTTCAGGTGATGGATCATAGCAGCTTATAGTATTAGCATAATTAACACCCAGTGACATGCCTAGTTTTATAATTTCATGCTTATTCATGTCTATAAGAGGTGCTAATATTTGAAAATTATTACCTTCAGATCCAGTTTTAGTTCCTATATTTGCCATTTTTACAAATGATATTAGAAATTCCTTAGTGCAGTCTGGATAATTATGCAAATCTTGTTTATTCGCTCCATAAAATATATCAGAGGCTCCGATAGTTTCGGCATAAGATAGTGCGATAGATAAGAAAATAATATTTCTAGCTGGAACATAAGTGGATGTTATTACGTCGGGAATCTCGTCGATATTATTATATTTAGGCACGTCAATTTTTGCATCAGTTAATGCAGATCCACCTAAACTTGCCAAATCGATATTAAAAATTTTATGAGGAATATCATATAACTGTGCTATTTTTTTTGCGTTCTGAATTTCAATTCTATGTCTTTGCCCATAATCAAAAGTAAGTGCATGAACATCATAATTTTGTGATTTAGCCAAAGCAACTATTGTGGTAGAGTCAAGGCCGCCACTAAAAATAATCACACATTTTTTCATTATTTTACTCCAATATATTTATGCATTTGCACTGAAAGTCTATAGCCGTTCTCGAGTGCAAGACTAATTGCATATTCCATATTTAACTTATTTTTCTCATCGTTATATTCATCCATTGGCTGTATGTAAACAGGAATTTTGTAATCTAATTGCCCGATATCACTAACATTTTGATATAGAAGATTAGTTTTTGAGATAATAAATTTTACAGCAGTTATTCTTGCCAATAAATCTTCTCTAATTCTAAAGTATCCACGACCTGTATTTTTCGGCGAACAGACTATTTCTACAGTTTTAGGGATCTCTCTAAATATTGTACCATTGGTCTCAATTTGAATTTGAAAACCCAAATTTATTAATTCCTCACATAACTTTTCGATCGGCTGACGGAATGGTTCTCCGCCAGTTATAACAATAAGGCTTATATTGGGTGAGGATAATTCTTTTATTTGCGAAATAATATTTTCAACACTTAATTTCTTAAATGACTCAAATTCTGTATCACAAAAGCTACAAGCTAGGTTACATCCACCCAGTCTTATAAAAATAGATGGCGCACCGACATAGGGGCCTTCTCCTTGAATAGTAGGAAAAATTTCTTGGACATCAAGAAAGTCACCATTTGAAAATACTGGATTTCGTATGGGATTCTTTCCAAACATATTATGTTATCTAACTTTCAAAGTAGATAAGCCGATAATAGCAAAAATAATAGCTACAATCCAAAACCTGACTACTACTTTAGTCTCGCTCCAGCCACATTTTTCAAAATGGTGATGAATAGGGGCCATTTTAAAAAATCTTTTACCGCCAGTAAATTTAAAATAATATACTTGGATAATTACTGATAAAGCCTCAATCACAAAAATTCCTCCGACAATAGCGAGCAATATTTCATGTTTGGTAATCACACTTATGATACCAAGAGACCCGCCTAGTGATAAACTTCCAGTATCTCCCATAAAGATTTCAGCTGGGGGAGCGTTAAACCATAAAAAACCAAGGCATGATCCTACTAGGGCGGCGCAAAAAATAGTAAGCTCGGCTGTATCTGGTACGTAAATAATCTGTAAATAATTGGCAAATTTTGAGCTTCCGACTAAATATACTATTGCCGCAAAGCAGCCTGCAACTAAGGCAAGTGGAATGGTTACCAGGCCATCGAGGCCATCAGTTAAATTAACCGCATTTGACGATCCGACAATTACAATGGTAGCAAAAGCAAAATAGAATAAGCCAAGATCTAACATAAAATTTTTAAAGAACGGAAAGGTAAGAACAGATTGAAACCCGCTTGGACTATTTATATAAACAAAGTAAAAAGCAATTAAGCTAGTAAGTATTTGCACGGCAAGTTTTGCTTTGCCCCTGATGCCCTTACTATTTTTCTTTTTTACTTTCAAATAATCATCAGCAAATCCAAGAAAACCGAAAATCACAGTGACAAATAATACAATCCAAATATAGGTGTTTGTAAGATCAGACCATATTAAAGTTGAGAAAAATAGCGCTATTAACATAGCAACTCCTCCCATAGTAGGTGTACCGGCTTTTTTATGATGAGTCTCTGGGCCAAGTTCTCTTATGGGTTGGGATAATTCACGGTTTTTTTGGATCTGAATAACTAGAGGGATGATAAAAAAGCTAAATGTCAAAGAAGTAAGCAGGGCTCCACCACTTCTAAAGGTAATATAACGAAATAAATTGAGAAAGGAATGTTGTTCAGAAAACTGATATAACAAATGGTATAACATCTAATTCTTCCTAAGATATATGTTCTACGAATTGATAAAGTCTGGAACCATGAGAGCCCTTAACCAAAATAACATCACCATCTACTGAAATATTATTAACATAAGTAATCAGTTCATCGAGAGTTTCGATATGACTGAGTTTTTTGTTATCTGGAAGGCATTTATGTAATTCATGCATTAAGTTACCAAAAGTAATCACCTTATCAATATTATTAGACTCTATATCCTCCTTAAGATCTACATGAAACTTTACTGAGTTTTCCCCGAGTTCAAGCATATTGCCCAGTATGGCAATTTTTCTATTTTTATATTTACCAAGCGAAGCTAGTGCAGCTTTGACTGAGGGAGGGGAGGCGTTATAGCTGTCATCTATTAAAATCACTTTTTTGCCATCGAGGTAAATTTCTGATTTTTTCCCACGACCTTTGAGAGAGAAAAAATTTATTAGATTTGCAGCTGCTTTTTTTAAATCACCGCCTAGAGCTTTGACTGCACTTAAGACGTAAATAGAATTTTTTATTAAATGCTCTGGTACCTGCTGCATTTTATATACGATGATTTCTCCCATTATATTTGCAGTTATCGTATCTCCATTTATCTCAATAAGTTTGGAATCACCTTCTTCGCCACAATTTATTACACGTAGCCCCTTCTTTTTGGCAAGTTCTTCTAAGATATAATGATATTTATTATCGATGTTGAGTATGGCAGTAGATCCTGGTTTCATGCCGGAAAAAATTTCCGCTTTAGCAAGAGCTATATCTTCTACTGAGTCAAAGAATTCGATATGAACGGGTGCGATAATTGTGATAATAGCTAAATCTGGTTTTAGGAAATCAGATAGAGGTGATATTTCGCCAGAATGATTCATGCCTATTTCAAAAATGCCATAGTCACAGTCGTGATCCATAGATGCAAGGCTGATAGGCATCCCTAGTCTATTATTATAATTTCCCTGACTAGAATGAGTTTTTCCGAGAGCTGAAAACGCTAGCTTTAGCATTTCTTTAGTAGTTGTTTTGCCAACACTGCCAGTGACTGCAATCATTTTAGCCTGTGTCTGGTTTCTTCTATAAATTGCTAAATCATCAATTGCTGTTAAGGTATCGCTAACTTTCAATGTGGCTATGTTTTCATTGATATCTTTTGATATTATTGCACATGAAGCTCCCCTCTTTAGAGCTTCGCTGACATAATTATGGCCATCGGTATTTTCGCCGCTCAAAGCAACAAAAATATCATCTTTCTCGATATTTCGACTATCAATAGTTAACTTTCCACCACTCCATTCTTGGCTCGAAGTGCCGTTTGTCGCCTTTTCGGCATCATTTGAATTCCAGATACTCATTTTTATAATTTAAATTATTAACGGATAAGAATTTATAATCTGATATCAAATTAAAAGCAATATTCTTGCTAAAAATCCTAAATTACATTAAATTAACTTCTTAAATTTAGGAAGGATATAGAGATGTCGATAATAAGTAGGTTCGCCCCATCACCAACAGGATATTTGCATGTTGGTAATGTTAGGACAGCCCTGGTTAATTGGTTGTTCACGCGGAAGAATAATGGGAAATTCATTTTAAGGATAGATGATACTGACAAAGTTCGTTCGAAAGAAGAATATGTTACCCAAATAAGAGAAGATTTAAAATGGCTGGGTCTTGATTGGGATGAGGAATTTCGTCAATCCTCAAGAATAGAGCGCTATGCAGAGGTACAAAATCATTTAATTAAAGAGGGTAGATTATATCCTTGCTTTGAGACTGCAGAAGAAATTGAGATCAAAAGAAAAATGCTGCTTAGCCGCGGTAGGCCCCCAATTTATGATCGGGCAGGGCTTAATTTATCTAAAGATGATATAGCCAGATTGATAGAGCAGGGCAAGAAGCCGCATTATAGGTTTAAACTTGATACTAGCAGTAATATAGAATGGAATGATTTGATTCGTGGGAAAATCCATTTTGAAGGGAAGAATCTATCTGATCCAATTTTAATTCGCGAAGATGGCAGCATGACCTATATGCTCTGTTCAGTGATTGATGATATTGATTATAATATTACTCATGTGGTTAGAGGTGAAGACCATGTTAGTAATACTGCAATTGGTATAGAGTTAACTAGAATTTTATCAGGCAATATTCCAAAATTTGCTCATCTCTCATTACTTAAATCTAAAGAGGCAAAAATTTCCAAACGAGAAGGTGGTTTTGATATTAAATCAATCAGAGAAGAATTTATCGAGCCAATTACAGTGAGCGCATTACTTGCAAGGCTGGGAACTTCTGTTTCGATAGAGCCGGAGCAGGAGCTTGGGGTATTGATAAATGATTTTGATTTTAATTCTCATGGAAAGGCTCCAGCTATTTATGATTTTGAAGAACTAGTTCGTCTCAATCATAAAATCCTAACTCATGCGCCATTCAAGTTAGTAGAAGAAACACTGACAAAGCTTGGAATTAATATTGATGAAAATTTCTGGGAATCTATTAAGGGTAATCTAACTACCCATCATGATGCTTTAGACTGGGCAGAAATTTGTCAAACCGAACTTGAGCCAATCATTGACAAAAATGACGCAGATTTTCTTAAATCCTGTAGTGATTTACTACCGCAGGGGTCATGGAATGAAAATACCTGGGATGAGTGGATAAAAATAGCAAAAACGAATACTGATCGCCAAGGTAAGACTTTGTTCTTGCCAATCAGAAGAGCAATTACCAGAAGAGAGTCGGGTCCGGAATTAAAACATCTTCTGCCACTTCTTGGTAGAGATAAAGTTTATCAGCGCTTAAATGGGAAGAAAGCATGAAATTAGTTAAATTTGCTATAATTATATTGTTTATGTCTCCTCTTTTAGCTAAAGCCGAGGAGACTAAATATTTGAAAGAAATCTCTTTAGCTGAAAAATACCTAAATACAATCACCTCGCTCAGAGCAGATTTTAGGCAGATTTCTCCAGAAGGTGAGGTAAGCGTAGGTAAATTATATGTTTCTAAGCCAGGAAAGTTAAAGATTGACTATCTTAGCCCTTCACTTCTAACCATTTTATTAAATAACAAACGAGTTACTTATTTCGATAAGGAACTAGATGAGGTTACCAGGACAAGTTTTGACTCTATAATTCTATCCTTCTTAACTAAGAAAGATATCTCCTTTGCGAGGGATGGTGTTATAAGGGAAGTAACTAAAGAAAAGGATCTCTTTACCATAATGGTTGAAGACCCTAATGAAGAAGAGCAGCAAACCTTGGGGCTTGTATTTGATAGCAAAATCTCTGTTCTGAAAGAGATGCAAGTAATCGATCAGGACAAAAAAATAACTCAAATAACTTTAAGTGATATCAAGACCAATATAGTACTCGATAAAAAAACCTTCGTGCTTGATCGAGAGTTTTTGAAGAGGTAATGAAGTTCCTTATATCATCATATATGTTTCAAAAGGTATTAGACGTGATATTAAGTAATATTTAATCTTTTAATATAATAATGTTTAAAATATATAACGTTTTAGATATTGTGCAATGTCAGGTAGACGTCACTTAAATGTCATAATAATCATATTATTTCTTGCAAGTTGCAAGGCATCCCCATATGCATCGTCAGTTAAGTCAAAGGAAGTTGACAGGTGGATGGATAAAGGAAATGTAACCGAGGAAAAGCCGCAAACACAACAGGGGTGGTGGTTAGTACTCAATGATAAATTAATCAACTTGTTAATTGATAGAACTTATGCAGCTAATTCATCCCTAAAGCTAGTCGCTGCTAGAATTGATGAAGCAAGAGCAAATTTGTCATATAACAAATCTGGTTTTTTACCAGAACTAGATTTACAAACCAATGGAAATGCATCTCGTGTTAGAGCCCGAGGCAAGAATCCTAATCCTCCTTCTGAGTTAAATAGCATAGCTCCTACAATTTATGTGAAACCTCTAAAAAACAATATTAGTAAGATTGATGTGCAACCTAGCATAAGTTGGGAACTGGATCTATTCGGCAAAATAAGGTCTATGGTAGAAGTTGCTCAATTAGACCTTAATGCACGTGAAGCAGATGCAGAGAATACGCGGTTGCTGGTCGCCGCTGAAATATCTGATTTAGTTATAGATTTACGCACTTGTTTGTATTCTGCTAAACTATACAAAGAAAAAGTAAAGACACTCAAACAAAATCTTTCACTAACTGATAAAAGACTTACAGCTGGGATATCTAGTTTTATAGATCAATCCAATATGATCAATCTACTGGTAAGCCAAGAGAAAATATATTCTGAACAAAACAAGTATTGTTCCCTATATGTAAATTCTTTAGTTGCTATCTCAGGTTCGAGTACAAATGAAATTTATAATATTATTGAACAAGATAAGAATGATTATTTCATCCCGAGTTTTCCAAAATCAAAACCAGGAGTACCAGCAAAAATATTAGCTGAGCACCCAAACATAGTAGTTGCTGAAAGAGAGGCACAAGCGGCCTGGGCAAGTATTGCAGTGGCTAAAGTAGAATCTATGCCAAAAATTGACCTATCTTCAGCATTTGCTGGGCAGTGGATCACAACATCTGGATCAAATTTGGTAATCCAAACAATATCAATGCTTCCCAGTATAGGAGTCGCAATCTTTGACGGCGGTAGAGGCCGAGCAAATATTAGTGCATCTGAGTCTAGGTACTATCAAGCTGAAGCAAATTTACAAGCAGTTCTACGAAATACAGTTATGGAAGTTGAAAATGCACTAGCCGAACAAAAGGCTGCAGAAGAAAATCTAAAAAATATTAGAAAGGCATATGATAGCGAAAAGCGCAGATTAAAATTGATAAAAGCTCTCTGGTCGCAAGGTTCAGCCGACCTTATTGATCTCGGTAATTCTCGTTGTTCCTATGCAGATGCAGAAATAAATTTAATAAGTGCCAAGAAAGACTTAGCCAAATCACATGTATCTTTAATTAGAGCTACAGGAAATATTTTAATTGATGAGGAGGGTTAAAATGGACTTAGAAATGCTGGAAGCATCGGCTAAAATGCACAAAAAATTAATAATCTTTTTAGTAATATTATTTATTATATTGATCGGATTTGCATTAATTAAGAAAAAGACACATACAGAACAAATTCAAAATTATAAAGTCATTTCTAGTGCTATAGCGGAAGTTGATGATTGGAAAGTTTTTATTGAAACCTCTGGTCCAGTAATTGCTTCTCAGGAAGCAATTATAAGCTGCCAGCTTACAGGTCAAAGATTAATTGAATTATCAGTTAATGTAGGAGACGAAGTAAGAAAAGACCAAATTTTAGCTAAATTTGACACAGATATTTTAAATGTAGAACTCGCGCAACTAGAGGCGCTTTATAAATTAGCTAAATCAAATGCAGATAGGGTGCAAAGCTTGAGGGGGTCTGGCGCACTAAGTAATCAGGAAATTGAGACTTACATAAGTCAAGCAGAAGTGGCCCTTGCAAATTTAAATATCAAAAAGCTCTCGCTTGATTATGCAATTGTGAAATCCCCAGGAGATGGAATAGTTAATTCAAGAGCAGCTAGTCTTGGGGCTGTGCCTAATTATGGCATGGAATTATTTCGCATCATTTTAGATAATAAGCTTGAGTGGAGAGGGGAGCTAAGTTCTGCTCAATTAACGCTTGTCAAACCTGGGCAAATAATTGAATTAAAATTGTCTGATGGGGGTACTGCTTCAGCAAAAGTTAGGCAAGTATCTCCATCTCTTGATATCAATTCACGGATGGCGATTGTATATGCTGACATAGATGTAAATACTAAAGCTAAGGCAGGAATGTACCTGAGTGGTGTAATCAATTTGAGTATCAGTAGAGCAATAGTTGTTCCTACTCAAGCAGTGATTATAAAGGATGGCAACAGCTATGTGTTTAGGTTGGTAAGTGAGGGAGATTCTTCTAAGGTAGCTATGCAAAAAGTTATAACTGGGAGATCTAAAGATGCTAAAATTGAAATTATTGAAGGAATTAAGGAGAATCAGGAGATTGCTGGACAAGGGGCCGGTTTCTTGTTAGATGGAGATTTAGTCCAGGTAACTAATAAAATCACTAAACCTAAGCAGGGCTGACAATGAATATAGCAACATGGTCTATCCATAAGCCGATACCAGCTGTTTTGTTATTTATCATAATGACCTTTGCGGGTCTATTTGCCTTTAAGAAGTTACCAGTTCAGAGTATGCCTGACATTGATTTGCCTACTGTTGTGGTCAATCTCACTCTGCCAGGAGCCTCGCCTTCTCAACTAGAAAATGAAGTTGCCCGTAAAGTTGAAAACACACTCGCTACTATCTCTGGATTAAAACATCTAACCACAACTATTACAGATAGTCTTGTTACAATAAAGGTTGAATTTTACCTTGATAAATCTCTCTCTGACGCATTAATTGAAACTAAAGATAAGGTAGATAGTATTATTGGACAGTTGCCTATGGATCTTCAATCTCCCTCAATTAGTGCCGTACATGTTGGTGTAGATGCTTTGGTAACTTATGCTGCCTCTTCGCCTTCAAGGACAGAAGAAGAGATCTCTTGGCTGATTGATGACTTTGTACAAAAAAAGATTCTTACCGTAAAAGGGGTAGGAAAGTTTGAGAGAATAGGTGGAGTTGATAGAGAAATTCGCATTGAAATAGATCCTATAAAAATAGATAGTTTGGGTATTACAGTAGCAGAAGTATCACAAGCCCTAAAGCAAGTGCAAACAGAATCTTCAGGGGGGAGTGCAAATATTAATGAAGGTAAACAAATAGTTAGGACAATTGGCACTATTAGGCAAGCAAGCGAAATAAGACATATACCGATAGCACTGCAAAATGGTAAATCTATTAGATTAGATCAAATTGCCAATATAGTTGATGATTTTGAAGAACGTTCGGCCCTTTCGTTACTTAATGGTAAAAACTCTGTAGGCTTTAAGATATTTAAATCCAAAGGCTATGGGGAAGATGATATCTATCTTCATGTTAAACAAATAGTTGAAGAAATAGCAAGACTCTATCCAGATCTTGTAATCAAAGAAGTACATAACACAGTAGATTATACATTTGAACAATATCATGCTTCAATGCATATGCTTTATGAAGGGGCAGTTTTAGCAATTATAGTTGTGTGGTTTTTTCTTAAGGATTGGAGGGCCACAATGATTGCTGCTACTGCACTTCCTTTGTCAATCATTCCGTCATTTGCTTTTATGTATTGGGCAGGATATACACTAAATACCATTACTCTTCTATCTCAAGCAGTTGTCGTGGGGATTCTTGTTGATGATGCTATTGTAGAAATTGAAAATATTGTTCGTCATAAACAAATGGGTAAAACCATTCTACAAGCAGCAGAAGACGCAGTAAATGAGATTGCCCTCGCTGTAATTGCTACTACCTTTACGTTAATTGTTGTTTTTCTTCCTACCTCTTTTATGAGTGGTGTACCTGGGCTATTTTTTAGTCAATTTGGATGGACTATTGTAATTTCAATTGCTATCTCTCTTTTAGTAGCAAGGCTAATAACCCCTGTTATGGCAGTAAAATTTTTACGTCCTAGTGCGACCCCAGAAAATTTAGATGGAAAAATTACAACATATTATTTAAAAGCAGTGTCACTTTGTCTTTCCAAGCCGAAAACCACAATTATTTCGGCTTTAGCATTCTGTATCTTTTCAATATGTATTATTGGATTATTACCAAAAGGTTTCCTGCCCGCGTCTGATAGAGGTTACACAGTGATCAATTTTGAATTGCCACCTGGAAGTACTCTAGAAGAATCAAGGAAAGCTGCAGAATTAATTAGGGCAAAGCTTACACCAATTAATGAAATTGTAGAAGTTTTCACAGATATAGGTAATGCTACAGCTGTGATGGGGCAAGTAAGCCTCGGTGAACCAAGGAAGGGAAATATTATTGCTAAATTAAAACCTAGGGCAGAAAGAGCAAGTCAGCTCAAAATAGATAACAAAATTCGAAAAGTCCTTTCTGAGGTTGCAGGCATAAGATTTTCTTTAAGCAGCGGTGGGGTTGGAGAAAACATGCAACTTATCTTGTCGAGTGATAACATATTAATGCTAAATAGCACGTCAGAAAAAATAGAAAATGAGATCAGATCAATTGGACTTCTCAAAAATGTAAGCTCAACAGCTTCGATGCAGAGACAAGAAATTATCATCATGCCAAGACGTGAGATTGTTGCTAATCTTGGTATTACCACAGCAAATATTGGCAATACAGTGCGGATAGCTACGTCAGGAGATTTTGATGTTAATTTGTCAAAAATTAATCTTGATAATAGGCAGGTATATATTAGGGCGAGGATTGCAGAAATTTTTCGTAAAGATCTAAATACTATCTCTTCGATGAAGATTCAAACTAAGACTGGTGTAACAACATCTTTACAGGAAGTTGCTGATATAAAAATAGGTAGTGGACCATCTCAAATTAATCGTTTTGACCAGAATAGATATATTATAATATCTGGTGATCTCGCTGGTATTCCACTTGGTGAGGTACTAGAGAAAGTTTACAAATTGCCTTCAGTTAAAAATATGCCTATCAATGTTAAGCTGATAGATTTTGGTGATGCAGAAATAATGGCCGAATTATTTACAGGATTTTCCGTGGCGATTACTATCGGCATAGTATGTGTATTTTGTGTATTGATATTGCTATTCGAAGATTTTTTTCAACCAATTACTATTTTAGCTGCGTTACCACTGTCAATTGGAGGATGTATTATAGCATTATTAATAACTGGGCAGCAAATGAGCCTGCCATCTATGATAGGAGTAGTATTGCTGCTCGGAGTTGTTACAAAAAATTCTATTTTGCTTGTAGAATATACCATAGAGGCAATAAGAAAGCATGGTTTATCAGAGTATGATGCTTTGATTGATGCATGTCACAAACGATCTCGGCCAATTTTGATGACTACTGTTGCAATGATTGCCGGAATGATGCCAATAGCACTCGGTTTTGGTGGTGATTCTAGCTTCCGTCAACCAATGGCAATTGCAGTTGTCGGTGGTCTATTAACATCAACTGCGCTTAGTCTTTTTGTTATACCAGTATGTTTTAGTTATATTAATCGCTTTTAGAAATGGATGGTACCTCTTTATAAATCAAAAAATCAAGAAACAGAACCTGACAAAACCACCTTATGAAGCCACTAGATTTAGTTAGAGGATTAGTATTATGATTTTAAATGGCAATCATGTTGCCAGCGTGGCAAACATCTTCAAATTTACCAAAATCATAGACAAGAGCCAGGGGTGTTTGTGCAAGGTAATCAGAGATATCACAGTAAGCTTGAAGGATTTTTAAGCTATTAAAGCACTCAATCAGAGACGCTAATTTAACAATAGTATTAACTCCGCTGTATACTGCCACAGGTGTAAGAAATAAATAACTTAAGGAAGGTTCTGTTCCACTTGCAAAAGCAATGTAAGGTAATGAGATATAAACTGTATGTTCTAATGCTTTTTGATACTTACCTTCATAAATTTCTTTGGCTATAATTCCTGTGCTGATGGTAAAAGATACGTAATTAAAATTAACTATCGTGCTATGTAAAATTGTAGCACTTATGGTTAATTGATAGAAATTATGGCTAGTTGGCTCTATGACTAATTTTACAAAATCTACAACTGTATCTGTGACTTTGAAACTAAAGATAATATTAGAAAAAGCTTCATTGTAGTTAATAGTCTTAGGAGGAGCGGGAAGTATTTCATCGTAGTTATTAGTAGCCCTAGGAGGGGCGGAAAGTATTTCATTGTGAAGTGGGGATGGAGGTCTTGGTTCGTTTATGCCAGATGGTAGTGCTAGTATTTCATCGCTATAACCTCTGGTTTCAGAATCTATAATGTCTGCGATTCTGTGATGAAGCAATTGTGGATTAATTTCCCGCAATACATCCGGACTGGACTCTATTACAGATTGAACATTTTCTGCTATTATTGCTTCTGCTGTAAGACTCGCTTGATAGGTTATGTCCGTTTCGGTTGAAATTACTAGAGTAGATTCTAGATTTGCTCTATTCATAGATTCTTAACTCAATATTGATGCAGAATTAATATATAATTTCTTGGCACTGTGCTGATCATAAAAATATGATTATAGAGGAAATAGGTAGAATTTAATATTTAATTATTCAACTTATGAGTGCTGAAATCAATTCTCACTTTCTAAACTTGCTTGATAGAGTTTTGCATATTCCCCACCGTCCTTAAGCAAATCAATATGTGTACCTTTTTGCGCTATCTTGCCATTTTTAAAAACAATTATCTCGTCGGCGTCGATAATGGTCGAAAGTCTGTGAGCAACAATTATATTAGTTTTACCATGCCTTATTTTCTTGAGATTATTAAAAATTTCTCTTTCAGAAATATTATCCAAGGATGAAGTTGCTTCATCAAAGATCAAAATAGGTGCATTTTTGATGAGCGCTCTGGCAATAGAAATTCTTTGTTTTTGACCGCCTGAAAGTTTATGGCCATTTTGTCCGATCAAAGTATCATAACCATTTGGTAAGTTTTTAATAAAATCATGAGCATCGGCAGCTTTTGCTGCGGCAATCACTTGTTCTTTAGTTGCCCCAAGAAGGCCATACTCAATATTCGCTGCAATGCTATTATCGAATAACATTACTTCTTGTGAAACATAAGAAATATTTTCTCGCAGAGATTCTAGGGTTATGTAGAAAATATTATGTCCATCAATTGAAATAGTACCCTCATTTGATTCATAAAATCTTAGCAACAAATTTAAAATTGTTGACTTGCCACTGCCTGATTTCCCAACAAAGGCAATAGTTTCCCCAGGTTTAATTTTTAATGATACATTATCAAGACCCTGATCGCTTTCCGTATAACTAAATTTAACATGGCTAACTTCAATAGCTCCGTCAATATTAGATAGAGGCGAGCTACCTTCAAGATCGGTAATTTTGGGATTTTCATCGAGGATAGTAAATAATCTTTTTGCTGAAGAAAGACCTTGCTGAAGATTGCTGTTTAAATCAGCGAGGCACTTGATAGGTTTATAAGCTGCAATGAAAGATGAGATAAATACAAAGAAGCTTCCTGGGCTAGTAGAGCCATTAACTACTTGAAGTCCTCCATACCAAACTACAGCAGCGACAGCGATCCCACTCAATATTTCCATAATAGGAGAAGATAAAGACTCAGCTTTGATGGCTTTTACATAAAGGGAAAATATACTTTCCAGCATATTCTTTGCCTTATTTATCTCATAATCTTCGCGCAGAAAAGATTTTACGATCTTAATAGTTTGAAATGTATCATCGAGTTTTGCTGTGTAATTTCCCAGCTCTTCTTGTGTTTTTGTTGAAATTCTACGCATTTTTCTGCCCATTTTTATAATTGGGAAGATGGCTAATGGAAAAACTACAAAGGTAATAATTGATAAGGTAAGGCTAAGCGATACCATTACCCCGATTAGAAAAATAAGGGTGAATAATTCTTTGACAATGCCAGTTAAGAAATTAGTCATAGAATTTCTTAGCATGGAGATATCATTGGTGAATTTTGAAATTAAGATACCTGACGATGAGGCATTTAAATATCCTATATCTGATTTGACGAGATGCTGATAAAGTCTTGTTTGAATATCGGTTATTATGCGTTGCCCAACAAATTTCATATAATAATTTTGGTAATAAGAGCAAACAGCCTTGATGATGGCTATGAGAATTACAAGGCAGGGTATAATAGCAAGCATAGTGCTATCATGCTTAAAAAAAATCTCATCCAATATAGGCTTAATCATATAGACATGGGTAGCATTAGCGGCTGCCACTATTATCATAAATAGTATAGCCCAGATAATCTTTTTAGAATAAAGTTTTATATGATCACCAAATAGCCTCTGAAATAAATAGAATGATGAATCGTTATTCATGATGCAAATTATTCTGTATCAATTTTTTTTGGTAAAAAACGCAGAGGGTCTACAGGATTTTTTCCACTTCTAAGTGCGAAATGAAGCTGCGCGGTTTGCACATTTCCTGTTTTACCAATTTTTGCGATTGTTTCGCCCGAAGAAACTAGGTCGCCTTTCTCTACAGTCATTTCTCGAAGATGAGCATAGGCAGAGAACCACCCATTATCATGCTTTATAATAACCAGATTTCCGTATTTCCCAAGTTCATTACTGCTGTAAATTACTTTCCCTTTCGCTGATGCGCGAACTAGTGCCCCCTCATTAGCAGTAATATTTATACCATCATTTTTAATACCACTAGCTTGAGGTCCAAAGCCGGCTATGATTTTGCCGTGAACTGGCCAGATAAATTTTATTTTAGGATTAACTATTTTTATTTGCTTTGAATTATTAGGCGGATTTTCGTCAGATCCAGCTTTGCCACTAAGAACAACTTCTTTTCTTTTAGGCTTTACTGTAACAGCTTCATATTCCTCCTCATCATCATCTTGCGCTACTTTAATTTTTTGTTCCGGCTTAACAATTTGGGATTTTTGTAGATCATTCATCAAAGCAAGGTCATCTTCGGAAATATTATTCTCTCTAGCAATACCAGTTAAGGTTTCATTCGCTGCAACTTTATGCGTCTCGGATTGAGGTATAATGATTTTTTGTCCTGGGCTAATTGTATAGGGTGATTTCAAATGATTAGCTGAAGCTATATCTTTGAATAATACATTATGCTTATTTGCTATTGAATAAATTGTCTCACCAGGTTTAGCGAATATATGGTTGCCGCTGGGCATATCTTCTTCTATTTTTCCTGCCCAAATATCACTATCAATGCTAAATGCTTGCTCGCCTTTATACTCTATAGGGGCCATATTCTGGGTAGCACATGAAGAAAGTAGAAGAAGTAAAACTAAGAAAAATGATAATCTATGCATTTATTTGTATCTCTGTAAATATTTTGGCACAAAATCTTCTATGGCTATTGGTGCAATTTTCAAATCTTTAAAAGTTAGAATATCTTTTTCTGTTTCAATTACATTATCATATTCAAGCAACCTAACCTGATCTAAAGAAATAATGTTGCAGGGCAATATATTTAATAAAACAGCCATAATTTTTGCCGCAAAAAATGGTATTGGCAGCAATATACGTTTTTTACCGATTGAGGACAAGATAAATTCAAGTAATTCCTTAAAACTATAAATTTTAGGACCGGCAAATTCATAGATTTTAGCTTTATCATTTTTGCACTCAAGCAGCAAAGCCACAGATTTTGCTATATCGAGTACGCAGACGGGTTGAAATTTTGTCTTGCCACCGCCAATTAGCGGTAAGAAAAATGATAAGTTTGCCATTTGCGCAAATTGGTTGAAAAAATTATCTTCATAACCAAAAATTAAACCTGGTCTAATTATGTTGGCTAAAGGAAATATGCTAAGGATTTCGTTCTCGCCAGCAAGTTTTGTTTTGGCATAAGCTGAGTTAGAAGATTTGTTAACATTAAGGGCTGAAATATGAATTAGCTTGGTTATTTTATTAGCAACAGCAGCTCTTGCTACATTCTTTGCGCCTTCGTGGTGAATTTTAGTAAAAGTTTGATTCTTGCCTTCGAATAAAATCCCCACAGCATTGATTACTGCAGAGGAATTAGACAGCGCCAATTTGAGTGCTTCATAATCTCTGATATCACATTTTGTGAATATAAGATTGCCAACTTTACCTGAGGTTTTTAAATATTCAGAATCCTTAGGAGATCTTGATATTACCTGCACCACGTAATCATTCTTAAGTAACTCATTAACAATATAGCTACCTAAAAAACCCGAGCCTCCGATAACTGATATCACGTTATTTTTCATTTGAGGAATTTGCCTCCATCGGCTATTATTCAGCTTCCATGGTAACAAAATTTATAACGAATGTCTAATATCATAGAATCATTAAATAATGAGATCCCAGCACATGTTAAGCTGGTTGCCG
>Ga0007801_10000245_pt1 | contig 17495 bp, 19 predicted proteins | sample CryBogmetaGMA2M_FD_60372 | JGI IMG/M metagenome (GOLD analysis project Ga0007801, IMG submission 60372) | Freshwater microbial communities from Crystal Bog, Wisconsin, USA - MA2M | ecosystem: Environmental > Aquatic > Freshwater > Lake | place: Crystal Bog, Wisconsin, USA | collected 2009-07-06
TCCCAAGAGGGATACCCTATCATTGTAGAAACAAATCCCAGGTATTGCTAAGATAGAGCTTAATTAGTTATATGTCTCACATAAAAGGCATTAAATAGAAGGATACATTGTGGCAATTATTACCAATATCGAAGACTTACGGGTACTCCACAAAAAACGCACCCCCAAGATGTTCTATGACTATGCTGATTCCGGCTCTTGGACGGAGTCTACCTATCGCGCCAATGAATCTGAGTTTCAGAAAATAAAACTACGTCAACGCGTAGCGGTTGATATGACTAACCGTACTACTAAAACTACGATGGTGGGCGAAGAGGTCACTATGCCGGTTGCGCTTGCGCCAACTGGACTCACTGGTATGCAATGCGCTGATGGCGAAATTCTAGCTGCCAGAGCGGCTGAAAAATTTGGTGTGCCTTTTTGCTTATCTACTATGAGCATTTGCTCCATTGAGGATGTAGCAAAACACACTACTAAACCATTTTGGTTTCAACTGTATGTGATGAAAGATCGCGGCTTTATTGAACGCTTAATTGAACGTGCTAGAGCGGCAAAATGTTCGGCCCTTGTTCTCACACTAGATCTTCAGATCCTAGGACAGCGTCATAAGGACTTAAAAAACGGTCTCTCTGCTCCTCCCAAGCTCACGATAGCCAACATGATTAATATGGCAACCAAGCCGCGCTGGTGCATGGGTATGGCAATGACACCCCGCAGAACTTTTCGTAACATCGTTGGTCACGCCACTGGCGTGGGCAATATGTCCTCTCTATCCTCTTGGACTGCTGAGCAATTTGATCCAGGATTAAGCTGGGACGATGTGGAATGGATTAAAAAACTCTGGGGCGGAAAACTGATCATCAAAGGGATTTTGGATCCAGAAGATGCCCGCCTGGCCGCAAATTCTGGAGCTGACGCTTTAATTGTTTCTAACCATGGTGGCAGGCAATTAGATGGGGCTATTTCAAGTATTGAAGCACTACCAGGAATTGTGGAAGCTGTTGGTAAAGATATTGAAGTTTGGATGGATGGCGGCATTCGTTCGGGCCAAGATGTTTTAAAAGCCTGGGCTTTGGGCGCACGCGGTACGATGATTGGTAGACCTTTCCTATACGGCCTTGGTGCTATGGGTGAAGCAGGTGTGACTAAGTGCCTAGAGATTATCCAAAATGAATTGGATATCACCATGGCATTTACTGGGCACCGCGATATCCAGAACGTGACCAAAGACATTTTGTATCCAGGAACTTTTTAAATTACTTACATACTCGATAACCCTCTACTTGTATTTGGAATGTCATTCCTGATATTTGCATTTTCTGTTTGGTTCGGTAATGCAGCGCTGAGCCGCTATCGTACTAAGGACACAGAGACTTCAGAAGACCTTGGGATCATTCAAACGGCGACACTTACCCTACTTGCCTTGATTATTGGCTTCACCTTTTCTATGGCGATTGATCGGCACGATCAACGTGAGACCCTTGAAGAGGCTGAGGCAAATGCAATCGGCACGGAGTATTTAAGGGCTGATTTATTACCAAACTCATCGGCTACAGCTACCAAAGCTTTATTAAATGAATATTTAGATCTACGTATCTTCTTTTATTCTCAGCAAAGTAATGCAGAACTCAGGGAGGGAAGCCTGAAGTCTGATAAAACTAAACAAGCGCTGTGGAATGAAGTTTTACCAATTGCACGCGTAAATCAATCAAACACAATAGCCCTCGTAGTATCTGGTATGAATGATGTATTTAATGCACAAGGTTACGTTCAGGCATCCTGGTGGGCTCGTATCCCAGCTACTGCTTGGGTTCTCATGGCGGCTATCGCAATCTGCGCCAATTTGATAGTTGGCTTTGGTGCCCGAAATTTTAAAAAGAATATTGCTTTATTCATGATCTTTCCATTTGTTATAGCAATATCGTTTTTCTTAATTGCAGATATTGATAGTCCAAGAGGTGGAGTAATACGTATTGAGCCACGCAATCTGCTTGAATTAAAGAATTCATTAAACCCTAAAACAGAAGCTAAAGCTTCTTCTAAGGGTGCCAATTAAGCTTCTCCATAAAGGCGGTACATATGAAACGAGTTGTAGATGTTTTTAAAAACCGCGGTCGCGAATTAGTCTGGACCTATGTTATTCATCTGCGAAATGACGATGAGTTTCATCCTGGTCAGCTCGATTTTGAAGCAGAAGCTCTAAGGCTGTCCCAAATCGATAAACGAGGCCTGGTTAACGAATTAAGCGCCAAAGTGAGGCTTAACTAGTTCAAAAACCCTATTTGGGGCCCTGAAATAGGGAAATTACCCATAAAATGGATATTGCTATTCTTAATGAGATTCATTATCATTTATATTGAATCTTTATTTTGACCAATTCAATATGTCCACAACCCGTTATCACCCCGCTTCTATCTTTCTTCACTGGTTCGTATTCCTACTAGTCATAGCAGCGTTTATTGCCATAGAGTTAAAAGGACAATTTCCCAAGGGAAGCGAACCACGTGAGCTTTGCAAAACTGTCCATGGCGTCATTGGACAGCTCATTTTTATAGCCATGGCTCTTCGTCTAATGATCCGCTGGATTTGTGGTGTCCCAAAACCTACCAATCCTAAGGCTGTAGTTGTCACATTAGCTAAGACTATGCATTGGCTAATGTATGCCCTACTCTTGATATCACCTATCTTTGGCATCCTTTATTTTCAGTATGGCGGCAAGGAAATCCATTTCTTTGGATTAGTATGGCCTCAATTACTGACACCTAATCCAGAGATGAAAAAACTCGTTGAAGGCATTCATGAGTTTTTAGGTAATACCTTGTACTTTTTGATCGGCGCTCATGCATTAGCTGGTTTATGGCAGCATTACATCGTAAAAGACGATACACTTCGTCGCATGCTTAATAAGATCAAAGCTAACGCATAGAGGCAAAACAACAATGAAACCGCTTTCCAAAAAAACTAAGATGGCAGTTGGGTGGACAGTGCTAATGACAGTAGTAGGTACAGCCATGTTGCACCAATGGGAATTCTTTGCCATGGGCTGCGCCTCTATTGCAATGCTACTAGTTGCTAACCATTACGATCTACTTAAAGATCCTGAGGACAAAAAATAAACCCTGCTTTTAAGCAGCGGGGTTTATTGATGACTTGAGTTTCTTATTGATTAAAGAGTTGGGTAATCAGTATAGCCTAGCTCTTGGCCACCGTAGAAAGTTGCTCGGTTATAAGGATTTAATAGGGCATTCTGTTGGAAGCGCTCTACCAGATCTGGATTAGAGATATAGATTCGACCATAAGCAACCGCATCAGCTAAGCCTTCTTCCAAAACCTTTTCGCCAAGAGTCTGATCGTAACCACCAGCAGTAATAAATTTACCTTGATAAGCTGCACGGAAAAGCTCTGAAGTAATTGGTGCCCCTTCATTGACTTGATCTCCGCCACCAGCACTAGTTGAACGTGGCTCAATCATATGAACATAAGCCAAATGATACGTATTTAACTTTTGAATTACTGCAGTAAATAAACCGATGGGATCACTATCGCCAATATCATTGAACGTTCCATAAGGTGAAAGACGCACACCCACTCGATCACTTGAAAACACTTTACATACCGTTTCAATTACTTCAGCCAAAAGCCGCATACGATTTTCAACTGAACCACCATATTGATCACTGCGACGGTTCGTTTTATCTTGCAGGAACTGATCTAGTAAATATCCATTTGCCGAATGAATTTCAATACCATCAAAGCCTGCTACTTTTGCATTTTGTGCTGCCAGTTCATATTCTTTCAGTAAACGAGCAATATCATCAAGACTCATGGCGTGAGGCGTTTCATAATCATGTAACTTCCAATCAGCGCCATAAGTTTGACCTGTGGGTGTAATTGCTGAGGGCGCCTCAGGATGGCCTTGTTCAGGATGCAAAGAGGAGTGTGAAATGCGGCCCACATGCCACAACTGCGCTACGATTGATCCTCCCTTGGCATGCACTGCCTCAACAATCTCTTTCCAAGCAGCGGTCTGTTCTGGCGAATAAATGCCTGGGGTTCCTGGATACCCCTTCCCCAAATGAGAAATTTGTGTTGCCTCTGTAATAATTAAGCCAGCACTTGCACGCTGTGCATAGTAAGTCTTCGCCAATGGATTTGGCACATCGCCAGCAACAGCACGCATTCTGGTTAATGGTGCCATTACAAGGCGATTCTTTAACTGAATTGAGCCAAGATTGACTGGAGTGAACATAATTTCTTTGCCTGACATCTATTGCCTTTTTATAAATAAGTAACGAGACCGATCACTGTAACAAGAATTGATCAATTTTGCCGAATAAGCCAAAATAATGAGTCACAAGAAAAAAAGTCAGATTAAATTTAAAATCCTTATCTAACACTATCATCTGACTTTTAAGGAATGAACATGAAAACGTGGCAATGTATCGTATGTGGCTTCACCTATGTAGAGGAACAAGGCTTGCCAGAGGATGGCATCGCTCCAGGAACTGCCTGGGCCGATGTTCCAGATAACTGGGAATGCCCAGATTGTGGCGTATCAAAATCTGACTTTGAAATGGTTCAGGTAAGCTAAGTCAATCTGAACTTGAATACATTTACTTAGGAACCCAGCTTTGACCGAAAACTTACCCCCGTCCTCCACTATCGTCATTATTGGCAGTGGACTTGCTGGCTTCACTCTTGTGCGTGAGATACGAAAACTCAATAAAGAAGTTCCAGTCATATTAATTACCCGTGAGCCTGGCTATTTTTATTCTAAGCCGATGCTCTCTACTGCACTTGCGAATAAGAAAGATGCTGTTCAACTCATTACTACCTCAGCTGAAGGGATGTCCACACAGCTAGCAATCACCATCATGTCAGATACAGAGGTACATGCAATAGATGTTAGTACGCAAATAGTGCAGACAAGCAAAGGTGCCATTCCTTATGGAAAGCTGGTGCTGGCTTTGGGCTCAGATCAAATTCGGATCCCTTTAGAGGGTAATGCGGTGCACGAAGTTCTCACGGTAAATGACCTAGAAGATTATGCAAAGTTCCGCGCTGCCATTACTGGCAAAAAAAGGATTGCTATTCTTGGTGCAGGCTTAATCGGCTGTGAATTTGCAAATGATTTAGTTTTGGGCGGCTATGAGGTTGATGTGATCGACCTTGCTCCACAAGTACTTGGCCGCCTATTGCCCCAAGCTGCAGCCTTAGCGCTACAAAGCAAACTGAGTGAAGCAGGCGTACGTTGGCACTTCTCAACTACTGTCCAAACTATTAATCGAAATGGTGATGTCCTAGAAATTAGCTTAGCTAATGGTGACTCAATTACTTGCGATGTGGCGCTCTCCGCTGTTGGCTTGAAACCTAGATTAGATTTAGCTAAAGCTGCAGGTGTAAGAACTGGGATGGGTATTCAGGTCAATCGCGAACTTGAAACGAGCATAAGGAATATCTATTCTCTTGGAGATTGCGCAGAAGTAGAGGGCCTAGTACTCCCTTACGTGATGCCCATCATGCAAGCAGCGCGAGCATTGGCGCCAACATTAATTGGACAACCCACAGCCTTAGGCTATCCAGCAATGCCTGTCATGGTGAAAACACCTGCACTACCAACGATAGTTTCTCCTCCAGCTAAAAGCGCTGTAGGTCAATGGAAAACAAGCGCTATTGAAGGCGGTATTGAGGCGCGCTTTGAATCTGCTGATGGTAAGCTTTTGGGCTTTGCATTGATGGGATCTGCCATAACTCAACGGGCTGCCTTAACAAAAGAATTACCACCAATCCTCTCTTAAGCCAAGACGCTAATCAAATAAAAAGGCCCGCAATGCGGGCCTTTTCTTTAATACTAGGAAGATGATTAAGAAACGACTACAAACCAAGTAGTGTTGTGTGACTGAGCGCTCATCAAGAACAACATTGGCACTGAAAGTATTGTATTAATGCGTGAGGTTAGCATTGCAACACGCGCTGACTTTGCTTTTACATCTGGCTCAACAGCAACGATACCAAGAGCACGTTTTTGATTTGGCCAAATGATGAACCATACATTAAAGGCCATTACCAAAGCAATCCACATACCTAAACCGATAGCGCGGAATGGGGCTTGTAATGTGAAGGCTTGATGTGCATAGCCATTTAGGATTGAGACGATCAAACCTGTGAGTACCGTGAAGAGGGCTGCCCAACGGAACCAAAATAATGCAGTAGGTGCAATCACTTTACCAATCGCTGGTTTTTGCTCATCAGGGATTTTTGGCATCGAAGGAATTTGCACAAAATTGAAGTACCAGAGCAAACCGATCCACATCACACCGCACATCACGTGCAGCCAACGGAACAAGAAAGGCAATTCAGGAGAGCTAAAGTTACCACCTAAAGCGAAAATGATGAGAATGAGAAGTACAAAACCAGCTAAAACAGTACGTCCCAAAGAGGTCAAGATTGATGCCATGATAGGAGCTCCTATGAGTAATAATGAGTGTAACTATAAACGATTCTGCTAATTTTGTTTCATCTAGAGAAATGATAGAAATCATACCTAAAATACCCCCTTGGCCCCTTTTGGGGCACAAGGATTCTCTTAGGTGCAAATAATGGCCAAAAAAATAGATCCCACTAAAGGATAAAAGTCATGCTCCAGTTAATTAAAGCTGTAATCGTTCCATTCATTCTTGGCGGCTTATTTTTATCAAATGTAAACGCACAAGAATTTCCCCCAAAGAAAACCATCACTATTGTTGTTGGCTTCGCAGCAGGCGGATCGGCGGATAGTGCAGCACGCATCATCGCTAAAAAACTCAGTGAAGATCTAGGACAAAACGTCATTGTTGATAACAAGCCAGGTGCAGGCGGCAATATTGCACATGCCTATACCGCTACTGCACCTGCTGATGGATCCGTCATCTTATTTGGATCAATCGGACCGCTAGCGATAGCGCCACATCTCATGAAATTACCGTATGACCCACAAAAAGATTTAGCCCCTCTGACTATGGGTGTTACTTTCCCAAACGTCTTAGTGGTTATTCCAGAGCTAGGAGTGAAGAATTTTAAGGAATATATTGCTCTAGCTAAAAAGAATCCAGGGAAGATTACTTTTGCTTCAACAGGCAGTGGTTCCGCATCCCACTTGCAAGGTGAGCTCTTGAATGTACGTGCGGATATTGATACAGTACACATACCCTATAAGGGCGGCAGTCCTGCGATGGTTGATCTCCTTGGCGGCAGAGTCTCATCTTACTACTCCGCTCTAGCTACAGCTGATCCCTATATCAAAAATGGCAAGTTGATTCCGATTGCAACGACTGGGTTGAAGCGTGCACCTACGCTTCCTAATGTGCCGACTATTGCAGAGTCAGGCTACCCTGGATTTGATGCTAGCAACTGGTATGCATTTGTAGCGCCTGGCAAAACACCGGATATGATTTTGGAAAAATGGAATAAAGCTCTAGTTGCGGTTCTGAAAGATAAGGTCACTAATGCACAATTAGCAGACCATGGCTTAACTCCAAACCCAGGAAGCCGAGAAGATCTAGCCAAATACATCAATAGCCAATCTGTCACCTGGGGAAAAATTATCGCTGATAGAAAAATCACCGACGATTAGCTAGTACTGAACTACTGCTCAACTATTATTGAGCAGCCCAGCCACCATCCATATTCCAAGCCGCGCCCCTCACCTCAGAAGCATCTGGCCCACAAAGGAATACCGCCAAAGCCGCTAACTGTTCTGGAGTAACAAACTGTCCTGAGGGTTGCTTCTCAGAAACCAAAGCTATTTTTGCCGCCTCATTAGAAATACCTTCACGCTCAGCACGTGCATCGACTTGTTTCTGAACGAGAGGGGTTAAGACCCAACCAGGACAAATCGCATTACAGGTGATACCAGTCCGCGCATTCTCAAGCGCAGTAACTTTAGTAAGGCCAATAATTCCATGTTTGGCTGCAACATAGGCAGCCTTTTGGGTAGAAGCTACTAAGCCGTGCACTGATGCAATATTGATGATGCGGCCCCAGTTTCTTTTTTTCATACCAGGCAGAGCATGATGAGTTGTATGGAATGCAGAACTTAAGTTAATCGCAATAATGGCATCCCATTTATCAGTCGGGAAATCTTCAATATTGGCTGTGTACTGAATGCCAGCATTGTTAATCAAAATATCTAGTGAGCCAAAACGCTTTTCAGTTTGCTTAATCAAATCTTCAATTTCAGCAGGCTTGCTCATATCAGCGCCGTGATAATCAACCTCTACTCCACATGCTTTAATTTTTGCAATTGCCTCATCTTTTTCGCCAAAACCATTCACCATAACGTTGGCTCCCTGCTTCGCTAAAGCAATGGCCATTCCTAAACCAATGCCGCTAGTGGATCCAGTGACTAAAGCTGTTTTACCTTTTAAAGATGACATATTGATTTTTTACCGTATCAAGTTAAGAAAAGGAGTTTCTATTGAGACTGCTCCTAAAACCTGATGTTACAGGAAGTACAAGCCTTCAATTCAAGTTTATGCGCCAAAGTAAATAGAGGTCCCTAAAGATTATATTTTCTTGAGCGCTCGCAGAATCTTCTCACATGTAATTGGCTGATCAAATACCGTGACATTAAATGGTGCCAAAGCATCATTAATTGCATTTTGTACCGCGCCTGGTGCGCCAGCTGTGCCAGCCTCACCTGCCCCTTTTGCACCCAGCTTAGAGGATTGGGTTGGAGTTTCCACATGAGCCACTTCAATATCTGGCATCTCGTTAGCCATTGGCACCAGGTAGTCAGCCATACTGCCATTACGGAGTAAGCCGCTCTCATCGTAAAGGCACTCTTCAAAAAGAACACCTCCGATACCTTGAACAATAGCGCCGCGTACTTGCTCATCCACCAACATCGGATTAATCACCCGACCACAATCTTCGACCGCCCAGTGCTTCAAGAGCTTTACAAAGCCAGTATCTGGATCTACTTCAACATACGAGGCTTGAACACCATTAGTAAAGATAAATGGATACTCTTTTTGTGTGTAATGACGCGTCACCATTAAGTCTGCAGAAAATCCTGCCGGTAAAGTATCGGTCCGGAAATATCCAATACGGCCAATCTCACTAAAAGGTAATAACTGCTCACCAGTTGCTTTATCTAAAATATGGCTTCGATGAACGTTTAGCTCTTCAACTGGGCGATTCAAAATCGCGCCCGCTAGTTTTAGAATATTTTCCTGCAGAGCCTGGCAGGCTAAAAGTACTGCTTCACCACCTACTCCAGCCCCACGAGAGGCCCAAGTGCCACCACCATATGGTGTGACATCGGTATCCCCCGTCACAATGCGCACTTGATTTATAGAAATACCAACAGCATCAGCAGCGATCTGTGCATAAATGCCCTCGGTACCTTGGCCTTGTTCACCAACACCCACCAATACAGAAACAACACCACTTGGATCCAAACGGGCTGTAGCACCATCTTGAGAGGCGATACGTGCACCACCAACCCCGTAGAAGGCAGGACTTGGATTAGTTAACTCAATTAAGGTGGCAAAGCCAATGCCACGATAGATACCCTTCTTTCGTAACTCTGCTTGCTCTTTGCGCAATGCTGCGTAGTTCATCATCTTTTCAATTTTTCGCAAGCATTGCTCATGTGACAAAACCTCTAACTTGATCCCAGAAATTCCGGAACAAGGATAGGCATCATCTGGAATGACATTACGTTTACGAAACTCCAAGGGATCCATCTGCAATTTCTGCGCAGCTAAATCGACTAAGCCTTCTGTAACAGCGCAAGCAATGGGATGACCTACACCTCGGTATTGACAAGTCGGCGTTTTATTCTGAAAGACGACGTCTAAATGGGCTCGATAGTGTTGATGCTTATAGGGTCCGCCAACCAAATTAACGACTTGGTTCCCTTCAATTGCACTAGTTCTCGGAAACATCGAGTATGGGCCGATAGCAGTGAGGTCATCAATCTCAAACGCCAAAATATCGCCTTCTTTATTAGCAGCAATTCGGCCTTTAATGCGATGCTCACGCGCATGAATATCGCTTGTGAACGATTCTAGACGATCAGCCACAAACTTAACTGGACGCTCTAACATCATCGCCAAGCCTACGGTGGCAAAGTCATCAGGATAGGCGTGCACTTTGATACCAAACGAACCGCCTACGTCTTTACAGATTACATGCACATCTGATTCTGATAAACCAAACTGACGGCAATACAAATCTTGCATCATATGTGGAGCTTGCTGAGAGTGATAAACAGTGAGGCGACGCTCACCCGGGTTGTAATCAGCAATCTGACAGCGGGGTTCTAGAGTTACACCGGTATGTCTTCCAAAGCCAAATGTTGCCTCTGCAACGATATCTGCAGTTGCAAATACTTCATCTACATTACCAACATCTAGGCTGCGAGTGAAACATAAATTCTCCCCAAGCTCGGGATGAATTAATGGTGTATTTGCATCAAGCGCAGTTTCCATAGAGACAACTGCTGGCAATTCTTCCCATTCAACCTCGATATGCTTCAAGGCATCTTCCGCCTGTGCTCTAGTCTCTGCAACTACAGCAACGACGGGTTCACCCTGCCAGCAGGCTCGCTTGATTGCTAGCGCATGCTGAGGGGCTGATTTCATACCAGCTAAGTGGCCTAAAGTAGCAACCCAAGGCTTACAGATTTTAGCCATTTGAACGCCATCTACAACTGCCAGTACACCGGGCATCTTGCTGGCTTTCTCGGTATGAATCTTGCCAATCCTCATATGGGCTACTGGTGATCTCCAATAAACGACATGTCCCATACGTGGCAATTGAATGTCGTCAATGTAGGTGCCTTGACCCTCTAGTAAACGACGTGCGCTATGCCTAGGCTCACTATTGCCAATATAGCGTTGATCATGTGTAACGGGATCAAGAACGAGTCCTTTTAAATCACTTGGCTTATTCATATTACGTTTCCTAAATCTCTTAAGCGTGAGTAACAACAGGTTTAATTTTTCGGCCCGTTGCACGCGCCTCTAGCACATCCATAATTGCATCGACAATCGAGTGATAACCAGTACAACGGCAATAATTTCCAGAGATCCATTCACGGACTCCTTCACGAGTAGCTTTTGGCTGCTTTTCAATTAACTCTGCTGCTGCCAGCAACATACCTGAAGAACAAAAGCCGCACTGCATAGCGTTGTGACGCATAAATGACTCTTGAAGATCGGCTAATACACCATTCTTGGTTAGGCCCTCAACCGTTTCAACTACACAGCCATCTGCTTGCACGGCTAGGAATAAACAGCCTCGAATAATTTGCCCATTTACCTTAACAGTACAGGCACCACATGCACCCTGCTCACAACCAAGATGCGGGCCTTTAAGACATAAGTCCTCGCGCAAGAAATCCACCAGATGGCGACGAGGCTCAATTTCTGCATGCACAGCGACACCATTCACTGTCATGGATATTTTTTTCTTCAAACTCATTTTCAAATCTCCGAAAAATCCGTTAATCAGGCAATTAAGTGCTTAAGGCCACGCTCTAGTAACACACCAATTAAATGGGTCTTAGCTTCTGCGCTATTCGTAATATCAGCTATCGCATCAATTTCTTCACGCGCAGCTTCTACTGCTTTTGCAATCACCTGATCATTTAAAAACTGTCCATTTATTAAATCTTGAGCAGCAGTTGCCACTACTGGTGTAGAGCTCACTGAAAAGAAGGTAAATGCGCAGTTGGTCAACACCTGCCCCTGTTTATCAGCTACCGCCGCCAGACCTGCAACGGCATAATCCCCATGACGTCTTGCGAGCTCATGGAAATAAAAGACTTGATTACTTTTTGCAAGCGGAATTTCTGTGGCAACCAGAATCTCGTCTGGCTCTAAAGAAGTGGTGTAAAGATCAATGAAGAAATCTTTTGCAGAAATTTTACGTTCACCTTGAGGCCCCTGTATCACCATAGTTGCCTGTAGAGTCAAGCTACATGCAGGCCATTCTGCCGCAGGGTCTCCATAAGCAAGGGAGCCACCCCAAGTTCCTAGATTACGAATTGCACGATGTGCGATATGGGGCGCTGCAGCCTTGAGAAGTGGTGTGTGTTTAGCCACTAAGTCTGAATCCTCAATTTCAGTATGGGTCACTAAGGCCCCCATTCGGAGTTTGTCGCCCTCTACTGAAATACCTTTGAGCTCTGCAAGATCCGTTATATCAATCAAGATACTTGGCTCCGACAATCTCATATTGAGTGTTGCTAAGAGGGTCTGTCCGCCAGCAATTAATTGGGCGTCATCACCTCCCTGCTTCAGCAAAAATAAAGCGTCACTTAAAGCCTTTGGCTTTACATAATCAAATGCTGCTGCCTTCATTACTCCTCCTCTAATACTTATTGATATAAGCCTTTGTGACTTTTCCTTTTTAAACTACTTTTTTATTCACCGCCTGAGCTAGACTCCAGCGCAATCGCCTCTCCACCGAGCTCTTTTGCAAACCTTTGAAAAAAGTCATCCGCAATTTTTTTTGCAGAGGCACTGATTAAGCGCCCACCAATCTGGCCTAACTTCCCACCAATGGCAGCCTCGGTTGTGTAGGAAACTAACGTGCCTCCTTCGGTAGCCTTAAGCTCAACGCGGGAACGTCCTTTTGCAAAACCTGCGGCACCCCCTGAACCTTCAAAAGCCATGGAGCAAGAGTGATCTGGAATGATGTCACTCAGTAACAGCTTGCCCGAAAAGCGCGCTCTCACTGGGCCAATCTTGAACATCACCTTGGCATGCACCTCTGCTGGTGATACTCGACTAATCTCTTCACATCCAGGAATGGATTTGGCCAGAACGTCAATATCGTTCAATCCCCTCCATACATCAGGGATCGGAGCGGCTATCAGTTGTTCGCCATTTAGTTCCATTTAGTCTCCTTGGGGTTTGTACGGATGGAGTCTTATCTTCCAATTGTTCAACAATGTACCATTATTTAACTTTTGGTCAATAAGCCCAAATTCGGATAAACCCTGAGACCCTATGAGCTTTAAGGAAGATAGCGTTACCAGCCCAAATCTGGCCGATAATCCTGCTGAATCGCTAATGCCAGCGCGTCGGCGAATGAATATCGCTGACCGAAAACGTCAACTGCTAGACCAAGCTATTCAGTACTTTGCTAAAAATGGCATTGATGGCCAACTCCGAAACCTCACCAAAGAATTAGGTGTAACTCATACACTGCTCTACCATTACTTTCCAACCAAAGACGCTTTAATACAGGAAGTTTATAAAGAAGTTTTTGAGTCTCGATGGAAGCCTGAGTGGGAACAGCTATTAGATGACCCCGAGCTCAGCCCAGAAGAAAAGTTCAATGCCTTTTACTTGGACTACACCAACACTGTTCTTACCTATGACTTCGTACGTATTTTAATTTTCTCAGGCCTGAGTGATCACTCTATTAGCGACCGCTTCTTTGAGCTCTTGCGATCACGCTTATTACCAAGACTAATTCGTGAGACTCGTAAGTATTGCAAGCGGGCTGTAGAGCCAAAGCCAACTGAGCGAGAACTTGAATTTTTGATGGGCCTACATGGCGGCATCTTCTATATTGGTATGCGTCGTTGGATCTATGGACAGGCGATTTATGCCCCTAATATTCCAAATTCTGAACAAGAAATCATTCGCGACCGTGTTCAATCCTATCTAAATTCCGCCAAAACTTTATTTGCTTAAATGAAAAAGGTAATCATGTCTAATCTAAGCCTCAACCACTTCTCTATTCGTAGTCTAGAAATTGAAAAAACCTCAGAATTTTTCAGCAAGCTGTTAGGCCTGACTGTTGGGCCAAGGCCCGAGTTTCCCTTCCCTGGAGTTTGGCTATATAACGGCGATGATAGTAGTTGGGCCAATGCAGTGCTGCATCTCATTGCAATAGATAAAAATGATCCAGAGGGATTAAAAAAATATTTAGGTGATCGAGATACTGACTCACTTTATGGATCGGGCGCTATTGATCACATCGCATTTTTTGCGACGGGTTTAGAAGAAAAAATTAGTCTCTTAAAGCGACTTCACATTCCGTTTCGTGAGCGCTCCGTTCCAGTATTAAAGCTTCATCAAATTTTCTTGGATGATCCCAATGGCGTTGTCATCGAACTCAATTACCCTGCTGAAGAAAAAACAGCATTAGACGCAAAGGCTGCATAAGAAAATACCAATGGCAAAAATACTAGTGGTGGGCGGCTCGTTGGGAGGCTTATTTGTAGCAAATATCTTGCTACGCCAAGGTCACGACGTCACCCTCTTAGAAAAAGCTACTGGTTCTCTAGACGGTCGCGGCGCCGGCATTGTGACGCATGATGCCCTTACCCAAGCATTAAGTGCCGCTGGCGTAAAAGTGGATGACACCCTGGGGGTACCCGTTACACAACGTGTGACCCTGGGATCAGATGGCCAAAGTCTAGGCGAAATAGAGTTACCGCAAATTCTTACCTCATGGAGTCGTCTATATCACATGTTAAAAGAAGCATTCCCGACAGAGCGCTACTTGCAAGGTAAGTCAGTTAAGACCGTGACACAAGATACTGATTCAGTTCAAGTGCAGTGTGAAGATGGCAGCGAATATAACGCAGATCTATTGATCGCATCTGATGGTATTCGTTCTGGTGTCAGGGCACAAGTCGCACCCAATATACAGCCAGAATACGCAGGCTATATTGCTTGGCGAGGCGTTTGTGATGAAGCCAGCTTATCTCAACACACTCTCGATACTTTATTTATGCGTTTTGGCTTTTGCCTTCCTAATGGAGAACAGATGCTAGGTTACCCCGTTGCTGGGTCTGGTAACGATACGCGACCAGGTAAACGTCGTTACAACTTTGTTTGGTATCGACCCGCTTCTGAGAATGATGAGCTTGTCAGCTTACTCACCGATGATGATGGCCACTACTACCCTACCGGCATTCCTCCCTTAAAAGTCTCACAGAAACACATTGCCTATATGCGTGAAGTAGCCAATAAAATTTTGGCACCTCAATATGCCGAGATTCTAGAAAAAACTGCAGCTCCTTTTTTACAAGCGATTTACGATGTTCGTTCTGAGCAAATCGTTTTTGGCCGAATTGCCTTAATGGGTGATGCTGCATTTGTAGGTAGGCCTCACGTAGGCATGGGTGTCACTAAGGCTGGTGATGAAGCTATTGCGATTGCCAAACATGTTGAGAAATTAGGTGCTACCCCAAAAGCACTACAAGCCTATAGCGATGAACGCCTCAAATTAGGGCAGCAAGTGGTTGCTAGGGCCCAATATTTAGGTCGTTATATGCAGGCACAGGGTAGCAAAGGAACTAGGGATAACGAGAATCTCAAGCGTAATGCTGGTACGGTAATGGCAGAAACGGCTATCGACATTAGTGATTTATTAACCCAAGGCAAGGCAGTACCCCAATCTGCGCATTAAGTGGCACATTCAGTTAAGATTTGTAAAACAAAAACATTCTTATTTAAACAAAGTTTTATTTGGAGGAGACAAACATGAAACAAAAAGTAACAAATCAAACAAGAAGAAAGATGTTAATTGGTGGTGCAGCAGCTGCAAGTACCCCACTTTGGTTAAATATTGCCAATGCCCAATCTGAGACTATCAAGATTGGCTTTCCGACTCCACTGACAGGTCCATTTTCTGCTGAAGCTCAAGACCAAGTTAAAGCTGCTGAATTAGCCATTAAAGAATTTAATGATGCCGGCGGATTTAATGGTCGCAAAGCAGAACTCTTAGTGCGTGATGACAAACTTAATCCTGGTGAAGCTGCTACCCGTACGCTAGAGCTCATTGAAAAAGATAAAGTCAATTTTGTAGTGGGCTCACTCTCTGCTGCTACTCAACTGTCTATCAATGCAGTATGTAAAGAGCGCAAAGTACTTTTTAATTCAATCAGTCAATCAGATGCGATTAACGAAGCAAAAGACTGGAGTATTTACACATTCCACGAGGCTCTTAACCCAACAATGACAGCAGGTGCGTTAGCCCGCTACTCCATTCCTCGATTCGGCAAAAAAATTGTTTTCTTAACGGCTGACTATGCTTATGGACATGAAATGGTACGTGCATTTGAGCGGGCCGGTAAAGAACTGGGCGCTACTACCTTGGCCGACATTCGTCACCCCCTAGGCGCGTCTGACTATTCTGCATTCTTACCTCGTATCAAAGCCTTAAATCCTGATATTTTGGTGCTCTGTAACTTTGGGCGTGACTTAGTCAACGCTGCCAAACAGTGTACTGACTTTGGTCTTAAGTCCAGCATGAAGATTGTTACACCAGTCTTGCTCTATACCTCACGTCTGGCAGGAGGCCCTGAAGCATTTGAAGGTATCTTAGGTGGTACTGGTTATTACTGGGGCTTGGAAGATCGCATCCCGACCGCCAAAACCTTTAATGACGCCTTCCGTAAAATGTACAACGGCTCAGTTCCTTCCGACTACGGTGCCTTAGGTTATGCGGGCATTAAAAGCGTACTAGCATCTATCAAAATTGCGAAGTCTACTGACACCATGAAAGTGATCACTGCAATGGAGAATCTAAAGTATGACTGGTACAAAGGTCCTGAGTACTATCGTAAGTGCGACCACCAAGCCGTTCAAACCGTCATCATCGTAGAGTCCAAATCTAAGAATATGAAAGACAAATACGATGTCTTCAATATTCTGACCATTGAACCAACTACTGAAAAAAATATGCGTACTTGCGCAGAGCTAGGCCATAAAGCCTAATCACAAAATTAGGAAGGGTTACCTAATCCTTCCTAAACTGCTCCCCTTACACCCTTAGGTGTCTTGGGGAGTTTTTTTAAGTATATTTATGACCGGTCTGACATTTGAACTTTTATGCATGCAGCTGCTTACGGGCATTGCCCTTGGCAGTATTTATGCTCTTCTAGCCCTAGGTTTATGCCTCATTTTTGGCATGCTCAATGTAGTGAACTTTGCTCATGGCGCTTTCTTTATGGTGGGCGCTTTCTTGGGGGTGTATTTCTTAGGTGTCACTGGTAACTTTTGGTTTAGCCTAGTACTTACCCCTCTGCTCACTGGTTGTCTAGGCCTAATCACTGAGCGCTTCTTAGTACGACCGCTTTACGGACGCGGCTTAGACTACCCATTACTACTCACTTTTGGCTTGTCATACGTATTGATTGAAGTCATGCGTGTGACCTTTGGTATTGAAGGCTTACCCTCTATCACTCCTGATGGTTTAACTGGCACTGTCAACGTTGGCATAGGCTCCTTCCCCAAGTACAGACTCTTTTTAATTGGCGCAACTGCACTCATTATTTTTGGGGTCTGGTTTTTAATTCAAAAGACACGCTATGGCTTGATTATTAAAGCTGGCGCAGCTGATCAAGAAATCGTTAAGGTATTAGGTGTCGATATCGCCAAAGTTTGGCTACTAGTGTTTGGTCTTGGTTGTGCAATCGCCGGCTTATCAGGTATCTTGGCCTCTCCCACCCGCTCAGTCAATCCAGAAATGGGTATACCCAT
>Ga0007801_10000246_pt1 | contig 17449 bp, 19 predicted proteins | sample CryBogmetaGMA2M_FD_60372 | JGI IMG/M metagenome (GOLD analysis project Ga0007801, IMG submission 60372) | Freshwater microbial communities from Crystal Bog, Wisconsin, USA - MA2M | ecosystem: Environmental > Aquatic > Freshwater > Lake | place: Crystal Bog, Wisconsin, USA | collected 2009-07-06
GGGTGCAGCCGTCACGGTCGATTCAGACCTTCCGGGTTTGAAGAAATAAACAAGAGTCTTATGAACTGCCGTCTATACTCCCGTATCGCACTGAACTTGTCGTTGCAGGTTCTGATAACATCCTTCGTTATCTCACCCTTAATCGCAGCTCAGCCGACAGGGGATGCTCCTGTGAAAATAAGCGATTTTGTGCCGATTGGGCCGCAGAATCTAATAAAGAAAAAGGGTCACTCCGTAATCTTTATTATTGCTAGCAGTGGTTCATGGTAAACTTCATTCATTTGCTTAGGGAATCGAGCCTGTGCTTTTTTGATGTCGTACTTCACCCGACGCATCACAAGAACCTGCTGCTCGTGATCGTAGAGGGCATAGGAGTAATTGAGTGAGGTGCTTACAGAGTATTTGTATTCTGTCTTGGCGGATTTTCTAAATGAGGAGGACAGGGGGTGTCCCAGCCCTACTGATGCTTGGTGAAAGAGTGGTTTTGATTGATTCCATCCCTTTTATCCCCTCCATCCCTGTGGATCCTTCTCCCGCCCTGTGATCAGGCCGCGCGTTCACAGGCCACCTCCTCTTCGTTGATCTCGGACTCGTTTAGAAGCGAGTCCCGGAGCACGCGTGCTATTCCAACATTGTCCGTATGGAGGCTCCTGCGCACGCGCCGCTTGGTATGGTCAGGCAGATGCTCCGTGTAGTGGCACCACCAGGTGCCGTTGTTGTTCCAGAGATGGTGGAACGGGTTGGCCGTGGTCCTGATGGAGAGGACCGGCCTGTCGATGGCTGCTGTTGATGTGCTCATGGTCGTGACGAGTTGGGTTGTCACACCAGGAACCCGGGCAATAAAAAAGCGCCCCGTTGATCGGTGGATCAGGAAGGGCGCTTTGGATAAGCCTGGAGAGATTTTTGTTCAGCGGATTTCTCCCGCTGCACATCGGAGGGCTTGCGCCTTCCAGCCACCGTGGGATTTCTCCGTCCCCGGTTGGCAGCCCTTGGTTTCACCCAAAGGCATTCCTGATGCTGTTACTTGTCTAGCAGAACCCAGAAGCGAATGCAAGCCAACAAGGCCTCCCCTGTGTGTCATAAACTTTCCCGATCCAATATATACGATCTTCTTCAACCTCTCTGCGTCCCAGCGGATCTGCGGGATAATCTCGGCTCTACCTACTTGAAAATAGCGAAGAACCAGATTTAAGGACTCTCTTTGGCGGCATTCAGCATAAAAGTATTCAGTCTTTTTTTCGGGGGATTCCGGTTTCTCCGGCAAATCACTTGGTGGAACGGGAATTCCTCCCACTCCATCACATCACACACCAAGTACACATGAACACACTCCACACACTGATCAAGGCGGGCGCCCTGCTTGCCATCGTTGCCGGCTTCGGGCTCTCCAGCGCCATGGCGGCAGACAATGCCAAGGCCTGCAAGAGCTGCTGCAAGACCTCCTGTAGCTCCTGCGCGAAATGCGCCGACGGCAAGTGCGCCGATTGCTGCAAGGCAAGCTGCTGCAAGTAACGCCCTGCGTCGAATGGTGGGGGAGGCAGAAAAAGACTGCTCTCTCCCGCCGATTCGGCCATTATTTTCTTTCCCACCATGACCTCACCCTCACGCCGCGACGATCTCTCCGGACTCCTGCAAGGCTGGACAGCCGATACCGGGCCCGGAGTTGATTTCAACCGATCTGTCTGGTCCCGAATCGAGGCTGCCGAGAGTAGCAACAGGAATCTTTCCGTCTCGTTTTTTGGCTGGCTCCAAGAACTGGCAAGACCGCGTATCGCAGTTTCCGCAGCCGCAATCGCCCTGTTTGGCGGAGTGCTCCTCGGCGGCCTTCAGGCCCGGAGTGCGCAGGAGGAAGAGTATCTTCTTTCCCTGAATCCCTATCACGCAGGCAGCAGCCTGAATCCTCATTAGGCACACGGCTCCCGGCGCATGAATCGCGGCCTTTTTGTTCTTCTGGTCATCATAGTGCTGGGTATCGCCGGAGCGCTGATTTCCAGGCATTTCCTGAAAGGCCCCCCTTCAGCCTGGCTCTGTCACGAGTATGGTCTCAGCCCGATGCAGGAGGAGCGGATGAAAGCTCTGGAAAAGGAATACGGATCGCGATGCGGCCCCTACTGCGATGCAATGTGCGAGGCCAATGCCCAACTCGAAACCGTGGCCCTTGGGTCGGGGAGCGTGACACCCGAAGTCCGGGCTGCCGTGGTGGTCACCGACCGCATCAGGACCGAAACACGCATTGCCATGCTGGAGCATTTCTATGCGGTGGCGGCGGAATTACCTCCCAACCGGCGGAATGACTACCTCCGCAAGGTGCTCCCGCTTGTCATCGAATCCTGCGGAGCACAGAATCGCTAATGTCCGAACAGGAATCCGAGGTCGCAGGGTCGGATCTTGCAGCCATGCAGCGCCTTGCCGCCGGAGAGGATCTCGCGCTGAACGAGCTGATGGAGCGGTGGAAGATCCGCCTGAGCTCCTATCTCTTCCGCTTCACGGGAAATGAAAGTGTCGCGCTTGATCTTGCCCAGGAGACCTTTGTGAGGGTCTATCAGGGGCGTGCAAAATTCCGCCCCGGAAGCAATTTCTCCACCTGGCTCTTCGGAATCGCGGCGAATCTCGGGCGGCAGCATCACCGCTGGCAACGACGGCATCCGACCGTTCCCATGGAAGAGGCGGCGGAAGCAGCATGTAGCGGCGATCCGCGAAACTCTGCGGAATCCCAGGAACGAGAAAAGGCAGTGAAATCAGCCATCGCCTCACTGCCCGAGGATCTGCGAGAGGTTCTGATCCTCAGTGAATATGAGGATCTGTCACAGGCCGAGATCGCCGCCATTGCAGGTTGCTCGGTGAAAGCGGTGGAACGCCGACTCAGTCATGCAAGGGAGCAGCTTCGCAAGAGGCTCGCCCGGTATTTGCAGGGCTGATCTGGCGCATGTCGTTAAAACATATAGCTCAGATTTACCTTCACCATGCACTGAGAGACAAGTTGCTGGCCCACGACGGAATTGATGACAGGCAGTTCCGCATCGGCATAGATTCGGATCGGATGAATATCAAATTCGATGCCCGGTGAGAGCATCACACGCTGATAGCCCGTATTCTGGGGATTGGCGGCCCAGCCGGAATCCGAGGCCCGATTGGAGATGATAGCCTGTGCAATCGGACGAATCTTCACCTTGCCGAGATGCCATCCCGTATAATAGACACCCGCCGCAGTATCGACCTCGATGCCCGGACGATAACCCGAGGTGATGATCACGGGTGCATCCAGCTGCGCCTGGACAAACCAGCTCCATTGCTGACTCCGAGTAAAATGGTGCCTAGTGAAGAACCCGAGCAGAAGATCCGTGCTGCCGGTTCCTATCTGATTATCGCGATCCACATTCGGCTGCGTCCAGCTTCCGCTCGGGAGTTTCACACCGAATGAGATGCCGGTGGACATATCGGCTGAGAATCCCGTGTAGTAGCCATTGAGCCTCACATCGCCCATCGACCACCATTTTGTCGTGATCGTGCTTCCTGCGGGTGCATCGGGATCGTTGTTTGCCCGATTATAGATGCGGTTGGCCGAAGGGACAATCAGTTCAGCCCCCCATTTATTATTCCAGAAATACTGGAAACCTGCCGTCATCCACGAGGTCTGGAGCAGCTTGTCGTCATTGTTGCCAGCAGCCGAGGGGCCGAGATTGTTCCAGTTCTGGCTTTGGGAGACGAAGTTGTATTCGCCATAAAGCATCCCCCCGGGGCCATTGGGAAAGTTGTAACTGGTGCCAACATCAAAGACACCGCATCCGCAGGCACAGGCATGTGTGGAACGAGGAGTGAATAGTAACAGGGTTGTAAGGATGGCGAGAGATAAACGAGTAAAAATTGTGTTCATAAGAATAAGAATTGTTTGTTGAAAAAAAGGTGGAGGCGCGACGCAGCGGCAAGGGTCGCCGGTGTAAAGCGTTTTGCCTAAATTGGAACTTTCAGCTCGGAGTCACACGACTCGGGCTGGCATCAGAACGACTCAGGAAAGGGAGTCTCTGGGAACAGGAACGGGAGGAGCGTCGGAACGCTCCGGATGGAATACGAAAAGTGGCGGCCCATAGACCAGCGGAAGGCAGATGGGAGCAGGAACTTCGGAGCTGCCTACCGCAACGAACACCTCTGCTTTTTTCTCCACCTTGAGCGTAGCGGGAGCCTTTTCTTCAGCGGAACGGGCTGAGGCAATTTTTTTACACAAGGGGCAGGGATGGCGCCCGTCGAATGTTTTCTCAACGGCCATGCTCAGGGAACCCGTGCGGGAAAAATCATTCACCATCGTTGTCCAGGCGACGGTCTGGAGCAGAGCGTAGTGCCCACCGGCCACGAGGAAAAGAGCCAACCCCATCGCAGCGCAGGCAATCCGCTTCAAGATGAGGCGATAGGAGATCATGGACGGCATTTCCTAACTTTTACCAAATGGCACGTCGAGCGTTTTCCTAGCCTCTTATCAAATGAAGCGTTATCTTCCTCTCTCAATGAGGCAAACCGGTTTTTTCACTATGCTTACCGTGGCAGTCATCAGCGGCTCCTCCCTTGCCTCCGATCCGGCTTCGGCACCTTATCCCCTCACCACCTGCGTGGTTTCAGGCGACAAGCTCGGCGCGATGGGCAAACCGGTGATTCTCAATGAGCAGGGTACGGAGGTCCGCTTCTGCTGCCGTGAATGCGTCGAAAGCTTCAAGCAAGACCCCGCCAAGTATCTTGCCAAATTGAAAACCTCGACATCGAACCCCTAGGGAATCGCTGATTGAATCCCATGATGGCCGCTGTAGGACAAAAGGCAGATTTTTCAGGCGTTAAGCGCAAGGCAATACCCTTGCGGTCTTGCCCAAGCGAGCAACGCAAAAAATCAGCATTTTGTCCACAGCCCCATGGGGTTGCCGAGATAATAGGCCGGAGGTTTTCGTTGGCTTCACGCTTTGCTTGCCCGGCCGTTGCTACGCATCCGTTACGGCAGCCCACTGCGGGGATGCTCGCGCGAAGCCACCTGACCTGCGGCCCATTCTTGCAGCAACGGCCTCTGTGCGATTAAATCAGCGATTCCCCAGAATCCTCTCTCCCGAATCGCTGCCTCTTTTCACCTTTCACCTTTTTCACTCATGTCCGATCCCCGCTACGATTCCCTTGCCAAAGTTCTCACCGGTCATTCCACGAAGTTAAAGGCTGGCGAGCGCGTCCTCATAGATGTCTCGGAGACGCCGGAAGAGTTCGTGATTGCCCTGATCCGCGCCGCACGCACCGCCAAAGCCGAGCCTTTTGTCGTGATGCATTCGAACCGCGTCAGCCGCGAACTCGCCCTCGGCATCACCGGCCCACAGGCGGAGACAATGGCCTCCATTGATCTCGCCCGTCTGAAAAAGATGCAGGCCTACATCGCTGTGCGTGGTTCTCAGAATATCTCCGAGATGGCCGATGTGCCGCAGGAAAAGGCGGCCCTGCTCTCCTCCAAGCTGCGTCCCGCCCTTGATTACCGGATCAATAAAACCCGCTGGGTGGTTCTCCGCTGGCCGACCCCTTCGATGGCCCAGCAGGCCCAGATGAGCACGGAGGCCTTTGCGGAATTTTTCTTCCGTGTCTGCACACTCGACTACTCGAAAATGATCCCCGGTATGAAGGCGCTGAAAGCACTCATGGATCGCACTGATCGGGTTCATATCAAGGGCCTTGGCACAGACCTGCATTTCAGTATCAAGGGAATCGGTTCGGTCATCTGCGGCGGCGAACACAACATTCCCGACGGCGAGGTCTTTTCCTGTCCCGTCAAGGATTCCGTCGAGGGACATGTCATCTTCAATGCTCCGACGCTGAGCCGGGGCCTCGCTTTTGATCAGGTGCATCTGGAATTCTCCAAGGGGAAGGTCATCAAGGCTGCGGCCAATCACACCAAGGAATTGAACGAGATTCTTGATACCGATGCCGGTGCCCGCTTCATCGGTGAATTCTCCCTGGGCTTCAATCCGCATATCCTCCATCCGATGCGCGACATCCTCTTCGACGAAAAGATCGCCGGCTCCTTCCACTTCACTCCGGGTCAGGCCTACGAGGTGGCGGGCAATGGCAATAAAAGTGCCATTCACTGGGACATGGTCTGCATCCAGCGCAAGGATTACGGCGGCGGCGAGGTCTGGTTCGATGGAAAGCTGATCCGAAAGGATGGCCTCTTCGTGCCACCGGCTCTCCAAGCACTCAATCCCGACCGACTCCTTGGGAAGAGCGGCAAAACGCCGGCGCGCAAGCGCTGAGAGTGCCTTCGTCATTCCATCCCCCAGTCCACCATTTTCATGATCCGGCGCTATCTCCGTCACCATCTCAAGAAGCTCCATGAACTTCTGGATGCAAAGGATGCCCCTCACTCCGTGGCAGGCGGAACTGCTATCGGGGTCTTCTTCGGATTTGTCCCTATCTTCGGCCTGAAGACCCTTTGTGCCATGGGAACGTCGATGCTGACACGATGCAGCGTGGTGGCAGGAGTGATCGGCGTCTCCCTGCACGATGTCTTTCTGCCAATATGGCCGCTCATCCTGCGCTATCAGTTTCAGCTGGGATACTGGATCCTGAGTCATCCCCACCATCTGCCACCACGGTTGAGCCGGAGCGATTTCAAGCCCTCGGAAATTCTTCAGTGGGACAATTTCGTCGATATCGGCCTGCCTCTTCTCGTTGGAGGCGTTCTCTTTGCAATTCCAGCTTCCCTCGTGACCTATGGCGTTGTTTTGATGGTGATGAAGGCTCGGAGCGCTCGGAGAAAAAAACTCGAACAAAAGCCGGAACTGATCGACAAGGCTTGGGAACAGCCTTGATTTTGGGAATCGCCTCCGCTGGTTACTTGGCCCTGTAATCGCAGTGCCAGATGGAATCGTGAAAGCGGGTTACCGAATCATCCTCTTCCTGATCATCGTCACCGATGTAGCTGGCCACCTGCTGACCGCACTGTAGCCAGTAGAAAATCAGCAGGACCACCATCCACCTTCTGTGGCGCCAGAGTGCAAAAGTGAGCCCGGGGATCAGGATCATATACCAGTTCATTGCCCATGCGATACTCTTGATCATCAACCAGAAAGAGATGCTGGGAAGTGCCTGTGGGAATCTTCGTAGAAATGAACCGCGCGCAATAAAAACGGCTAGAATGACAAGCGGAATGGTGGTCACCACCTCGTTCCAGACCATTCGTAAATGAGAGACCTCCTCGAAGTGCGCCATCACTCCCTTGCGCCAGAAAAAAGGCCAGTAAAACGGATTTAGAAGATTTGCCTGATTCTGCAACGGGAGAAGCCAAAGATCGTGTCTCCAGCAATAGAAAGGGATAAACGGTAGAAAAGCGCCGAGGAAGCCCGCTAGGAATCCCAGGATGGCCTTGTGGGGGTGGAGGTGCCGACGGATGAAAATCTCATACAGCAAATACGGGGCGATCAGGATCGCAAACTGCTTGGTCTGAAGTGCCAGCATGAATGCCGCACCAGCCCAAATCCAGCGTCCGCTGCGTGCACCGAGAATGGCAAGGACCACCAGGAAAGTAACCATGCTCTCGTACTGCCCTTCATGGGAGGTATACCAGACGCTGACGGGAGCGGAAAAAACCAACAATCCCGCCCACCAGGAAGTTGCCCGGGCGATGAGAACCGACGAACCCAGATCGAAGAGGGTCAAGGCCAGCTTTACCCAGAATAGGCCGATGCCCAGACTACCGAATACTGCAAAGAAAAGCAGCGCAAGGGGCGGATAGATGTAGCCGATTTCCGTCCAGAACTGAGACCAGAATTCATTGGGAAACTGTGAGGGCTTCAGCCAGTAGAAAGCTTGGGGATTCTCAAAGAAATGGGAGGTGAAACCGAGGTGTCTGTATAGATCGGAGGTGTCGTCAGGTGCCTGTGCGCAGTAGATCAGCCGCACCACCAAGGCGATCAGGAATGCGATGAAAAACCAGATCCGCGAAGCGCCGGAGAGCCTTCGTTGGACAAGGAGCGCTGGGATGTTCATCAGGACAAGCAGGAAAGAAAAAAGAATCTGTTTTATACCCTCCCAAGAACGAGCATAAAATACGCTAGAGTTGTGGAAGTGTTCTAGGATTTTGCCCCTTCCGATCTGCCCAGCCAAAGACCCCGCTCCTTTTTGGCTTGTCCCATACAGGGGTGTAGGGCCTATAGTCCGCCCCCTTACTCTTATGGCGGATCCAATTCTCACTTTTGGCCTTCCCTCCGGCAGTCTGATGGAGGCGACTCTCTCGCTCTTCCAGCGGGCGGGCTATTCCATTTCAGGCACGAGCCGTTCCTATCGCCCCACCGTTGACGATCCCGAACTGCGACTTCGCATGCTCCGCGCCCAGGAAATCAGCCGCTATGTCGAGGGAGGCTTTTTGGATTGCGGCATCACCGGCCGCGACTGGGTCGAGGAGAACGGTTCCGATGTTGAAATTCTTGCAGAGCTTCCCTACAGCAAGGCTACGTCAAATCCGACCCGCTGGGTCATCGCCGTTCCCGAGGACTCTCTCTACAAGTCCGTGAAGGATCTTGAGGGCAAGCGCGTCGCCACCGAGGCCTTGGGACTCACACGCCGCTACTTTGAGAGCAAGGGCGTGAAGGCCGAACTGGAATTCTCCTGGGGCGCAACCGAAGTGAAAGTGCCCGATCTGGTCGATGCCATTGTCGATATCACCGAGACCGGCTCATCACTGCGAGCCAATAAACTCCGCATTCTTGAGACTATCATCGAGTCCTATCCCGTCTTTGTCGCAGGGAGGGCCGCCCACGCCGATCAGTGGAAACGGGAGAAGATGGAACGCATCGCACTGCTGCTCGTCGGCGCATTGACAGCACGCGACAAGGTCGGTCTGAAAATGAATCTTCCCCGGACAAAGTTGAAGAATCTTCTTGAGGCGTTGCCCGCTCTCCGCAATCCTACAGTTTCGCCCTTGGCCCAAAACGACTGGGTGGCTGTGGAGACTGTCATCGACGAGAAAATCGTCCGGGAGATCATACCGCAACTAAAGTCACTCGGTGCCGAAGGAATTATCGAATACCCCCTGAACAAAGTCGTCTATTAAGACACTCAGACCTACCATTCTACGCAAGTAGTCCAGAACCGAACACAGCCCGATGGGATCCATTAAAAAGAAACGTAAAGCCAAAATTGCCAAGCACAAGCGCCGCAAGCGCATGAAGCTCAACAGGCACAAGAAGCGTCTGCGTTACAAGTCCTAGCAGGACTCCCGGCCCAAGCGGCGGATATTTCAAGGCAAGCTCCCGGAATATTTTCGGGAGCTTTGTTTGTTTTTTGGGAGAGATGGCATCACAGCCCAATCCCGCCATTCCCTACAACGTCAGGCCCCGATATCGCAGCGGAGCTGCTTGCCCTCAAAGCTGATTTTGTTGGCTGCGGCATAGGCCTTGGATCGGGCCTCTTCCAGCGTCGCCCCAAGGGCTGTCACGCCGAGCACACGCCCGCCACTAGTCACGATCCGCCCCTCCTTGACGGAGGTTCCTGCATGGAAAACCACCACATCCGGATCGGCATGGGCCGCTTCGATCCCTGTGATCACTTTTCCTTTTTCAATCGCACCCGGATAGCCACCTGACGCAAGGACGATACAGATTGCCGCGCGTTCATCCCAAGCGGGCTGAATGCTCGAAAGCGTACCGTCAATCGTCGACTCGATCAGATCAAGAAGGTCGCTCTTCAAGCGACGCATGAGAACCTGCGTCTCGGGATCGCCGAACCTGCAGTTGAACTCCAGCACCATGGGACCCTGCGGCGTCATAATGAGGCCGGGGAAGAGCATCCCGTTGAAGGGCAGGCCATCAGCTGCAAGTCCCTTCACAAAGGGCTCCATCACCTCATGGCGGATGCGCTTCTGCATCGTCACATCGACCTCACGGGAGGGACTGATCGTCCCCATCCCGCCGGTATTGAGTCCCTGATCGTTGTCTAGGGCCCTCTTGTGATCCTTGGCATCAGGAAAGAGGAGATAGCTTTCCCCATCGACGAGTGCATGCAGGGAACATTCGGGCCCGGTGAGAAACTCCTCGATGACAATAGTCGAACCTGCCTCACCAAAGACCTTTTCTACCATCGCCTGATGAATCGCAGCCTCGGCCTCTCTCTGGTTCTGGGCAATGACAACCCCTTTCCCGAGAGCAAGGCCATCAGCTTTCACAACCAGCGGATAGCGGGCTGTCGTGCAGAAATCCATTGCTGCCGAGGCTTCAGTGAAAGTCTCGGAAGCCGCCGTCGGGATGCCATGACGCACCATGAAGTCCTTCGCAAAGGATTTCGAGGATTCCAGGTGGGCAGCGATGGCAAGAGGGCCGAAGACTCTCAACCCTTCCTTACGAAAGAGATCGACGATACCCGCCGCGAGCGGATCATCCGGACCGACGATAGTCAGATCGACCAGTTCCCTCTTAGCAAGCGCCAGGAGTCCCGGCAGATCGGAGGCGGCGATCGCGTGATTGGTGGCGATTTGAGCGGTGCCGGCATTACCCGGAGCAGCGAGCAAACGGGTAACCCGGGGGCTTTGCGAGAGCTTCCAGAGCAACGCGTGTTCCCGGCCACCAGAACCAATTACGAGAATTTTCATCGTCAAAGAATGGACACTGCACCTTCCTCCTGTCCAGAGCTCCTCGCCGGGAAGAGCAAAGTTTTAGACTTGTCCTTTGTGTTCCTGGGACGAGTTTTATCTCCTCTACACTCATGAATCTTGAGCTCCCGCCCTTCCGCATCGCCTCCACACGGCGAGAGTTTCTGCGACTTTCCGGAGGCATTCTACTGGGAAGCATGATGCCCTCGATTCTGGGGGCTCAGACAAGCGCTCAAGCGACCCCTATGATTCTTCTCGAGGCGGAGCAGTTCGCTGATCTCGGCGGCTGGGATATCGACCAGCAGTCGATGGATCAAATGGGCTCGGCTTATCTTCTGGCGCATGGTCTGGGCGTGCCGGTCAAGGATGCCATGACACAGGCTAAAATTTCATCCCCCGGCACATATCGTGTCTGGGTTCGCACGCATGACTGGGTGGCTCCGTGGAAGGCACCCGGAGCACCCGGCAAGTTCCAAGTGCTCGTCAATGGCAAGCCTCTTGACACAATCTTCGGCACGGAAGGGGCGGAGTGGCATTGGCAGGACGGCGGCATGGTAAATCTTGGCCCCGAGGCCACCGTGGCTCTGCACGATCGAACCGGTTTCGAGGGCCGCTGCGATGCCGTTCTTTTCTGCAAAGATCCCAATTTTCAGCCTCCCAATGAACTCAAGGCGCTGACCACCTTCCGTCGTGCGCTCCTCGGACTGCACGACGCACCCGATGACGGAGGTGTCTACGATCTCGTGGTAGTTGGTGGGGGTATCGCAGGAACCTGCGCCGCCCTCTCGGCGGCACGGAACGGTCTGAAGGTCGCGCTCGTCCAGGATCGCCCTGTTCTCGGCGGCAATGGCAGCGCGGAGGTTCGGGTCTGGCCCGAAGGACACACCAACCAGCAACCTTATCCCCATGTCGGCGACATTGTGACGGAGGTCGTCCCTGCAAAAACCGCTGGAACAGGAAATGCGAAAAACGGGGCAGTCTATGGCGATGCGCACAGAACCGATGTGGTTCATTCGGAACCGCGCATCACACTTTTCACTGAAGAGCGGGCCTACGGGGTCGAAATGGATGGGAAGTCCATCAAGTCAGTCCTGATCCAGAACACGCGGACCGGCGTGCGTCTGCGCCTTACGGGGAATCTTTTTGCCGATTGCACGGGCGATGCCACGGTGGGCTTCCTGGCGGGAGCCGACTACGAGATGTCGCGTGAGAAGCATCAGGGCATGTCTAATCTCTGGAGCGTTCTCGACGCTTCCGATCCCAAACAGCGCCTTCAATGTGAATGCAAAGACAAAACAACTCTCGGCATGGCGTGTGAGGAGGGAAATGTCCCTCAGCCCTTTCCTCGCTGCCCTTGGGCAATCGACCTGAGCGAAAAGCCGTTCCCCGGGCGGAAGGATTTCAAGGGCCAGTGGGGAGGAAAAAACGCACTGGACAACCTTGGCGGATGGTTCTGGGAAAGCGGCTTTGACAGGGATCCCATCGCGGACGTAGAGCGCATCCGCGATCTCAACCTGCGAGCCATGTATGGCGCATGGGATACGCTCAAAAATGTCGATCACCTCTACCCGAACCATAGGATCGGCTGGGCAGCCTACATTGCGGGCAAGCGGGAGTCCCGCAGACTGCTTGGCGATGTGATTCTCAGTCCGGATGATTTTCTGAAAAACTCGGAGTTCCCCGATGGTTGCTTTCCGTGCTCCTGGCACATCGATATCCATGCGGCACATCCCAAGTTCAACAAGGGGGTGGAGGGAGATGCGTTTATCTCCGAGGCAACTTCCGGGAAGAACTACGATTACAAGGGTCCCTATTGGGCCCCCTACCGCTGTCTCTATAGCAGGAACATCCCCAATCTTTTCATGGCCGGTCGCGACATCAGCGTCACCCATGAAGGACTTGGTCCCGTCCGGGTGATGCGCACCTGCGGCATGATGGGTGAGATCGTTGGCAAGGCCGCCGTGATCTGTATTGATGAGCACACCACCCCGCGCGGCGTTTATGAGAATTACCTCCCGGTTCTCAAGGAGATGATGAGCCGACCCGGTTCGCTCCGGAAGTAATGAACCTTGCGCTACCCCCCTTGCTGCTGCCTTTTACGTTGCTGTTTGTAGCGACGGTTACGGTTCACGCCGAATATCCTGTCGAACGTCCTGTAAGGACCAATGCCGTGGCACCGGAAAGCTCGTTTGCTGTATTTCCTGATCAGTCCAAGCAGGTCATCAAAGGAATCGGCTTTGAAATCCAGTCGGACTCCATCGCCTCCGGCAATGCCGGCCTGCCCACCGCCACTATCAGCGTTCCCCACGATCTGACCCCTGAAGAGCGCTTTCGCTTCTACAACGAGATGCTGAAGGGATTCCGCTACTGCCGACTCGCCGGCGGGCTTTACTGGCGAGGTGAGGATAACCCTAGCCAGAAACAGATGGTTCCTCGTTGGCCTGAACAGCTCACTGAAATCCGTGACATGATCAAGACAGTAGGCATCGAGGGGGTTTCGTTTGAATACTGGTCACCGTCCCCCTATTGGAAGGCAAATCGGAAATACACCGGCAAGGATGGCACGGAGGATGTCCTTCGTTGTTGGGGGAGTAACTTTGCCAATGATCCCGAATACAAGGGGGATACTAACAGGTTTCTGGCTGCGTTTGCCGAATCCTGCAAAAAGGATTTGCAGACGCTAAAGGATGCTGGAATCCCCATCAGTTTCTGGGGCCTCCAGAACGAACCGGTTGCAGACAATAAATATCCCTCGTGCGTTTATACCACGACCAACTATGCGCCGACATTTCTCGCCGTCGCCCCGGCAATCAGGAACTTCGACACAAATATCTCCATCATCGCCGACAGTTGGGATCTTCGTTTCATCAAGCCTGTCCTACAGAATGCCGAACAAGCCAAGTTGGTGGATGCCCTCGTAGTGCATCATGTCGGTTCAGATGCCAATGTCGTGACCCTTAAAACAAAGCATCCGACCAAGCCCAAGTTCCAAAACGAATACGAATATCTCGGTGGATCAGCATCACCGGCACGCTGCCTGAATACCGTACAGCACATCATGAACTGGTTCCAAGTGGGAGAAGCCCCGACTTGGTTCTGGATTCATGCGCTCAAGCCGGTCGGCAATGCCGAAGCCAGCGGCTACTCGCTCGGCTTCTGGCGTCCGCCCACCGCTACTGACCCCAAGGATGATGCCAAGTATAAAGGCCTCCAACCCGGTCACTGGACCTGGAACAAATACAACTGGTATGCCGTTGGCAGCTTTGTCAAACACATGCCGTGGGACTGTCGTGCTGTGGCGGTAACCGAGAAATCCTCCGACCCCGATCTCAGGATACTCGCCTTCAAAAAGCCGAACGGAAAACTGTCCATCGTGCTCTCCAACCGCAGCTTCACCGAACATACCTTCCATGTGCAAACCGGGCTCAAGGATACCTTCTTCAAGGGCTACCGCTACACACCCGAGGAAGCGGGAGCGGATTTCAGGGGCGTGGAAATCGGAACATTGAACGGTCCTGTTATTTCCCCAAAACTCTCCGATCTTAGCTGGGAGTTCTGGGAGCAGCAGTGATTGCTACCCGGCCAGCGGGTGGCGGACGTCCGGCAGGAGGGCGGCGGCGGAAACCTCCACCTCGCGTTCCTGACCGAGCATGCTCAGCAGGATCGCCACGCGATCCCGAGCCGGCAGGATGCGTGTCACCAGAGCGCGAACGCCGAGGAAGGGGCCTTCAACAACCCTGACCTCTTCCCCTTCCTTGATATCGGAGGCGATCTCGACGATTTCCCCATCGGCCACATGAAGCCGAAGGTCGGCAATGATCGATTCATCCAGAACACACGGACGCCCGCCAAAGGAAAGCGTCTTGGCCACCCCGCTGGTGGCCGCTACCCTGCGATAAAGTAGCGGATAGACAAAGCGTGCAAAAATGTAGCCGGGAAACATGGCCTCCTGCACCCAGGCGACGCCGGTCGAGCGGGCGCGTTTGAAGCGGATCTTCGGGCAAAAGACCTCCAACCCCATCTCCTGGCGGAGCAGGCGCGTGGCGATCCCTTCCTGCTTGGGTCTGGCTTTCACGCAGTACCAGAGAAGCTCCCCCAAATAGAGGGTTTCCTGGGATGTTGGCATCTTATGTTCCGACATGCACGAAATCGTGACATGAAGAGACTTCGGGAGCAACTCGACTTCCCAAAGACCCTACCCAATGAGCAACTCTGAATATGGCGAAATCGTGACATTGCATTTCTTGGTAGCAGCCGCACTCTCAATTACACCATATCTTGTGCACGAAATTGCCACCAACCACTACAGGAGTGTGTGGATTTCCGATGTCCATCTCGGAACCCGTGGTAGCCAGGCGAATGCGCTTCTCGGATTCCTCCGCACCTTCGACTGCGATACCCTCTATGTGGTGGGGGATCTGATTGATATCTGGGCGATGAAACGCGGTGTTTTCTGGACTCAGGAACAGAGCGATGTGATCCAGAAAATCCTCCGCAAGGGGCGCAAGGGATCAAAGATCATTTATATTCCCGGCAACCATGATGAACGGATCACCGACTTTACCGGCGACTATGCCAATGTGCATATCCAGTCCCGTGCCATCCATATCACCCTGGAGGGGCGCAGACTGCTTGTGGTTCATGGGCACGAACTCGATACTGTGGTGCAGAACATGGGTTGGCTCGCACATGTCGGCGATATCGGTTACCAGTTGTTGCTCCACCTCAATACCCCGGTAAATTTCTGCAGGCGACTCTTCGGCTGCGCTCACTGGTCCCTGAGCGGCTATGTGAAAAGCAGTGTGAAGAATGTGGTGAACTTCATCGGGAGCTTTGAAGAATCGATGATCCGTTTTGCCTCGGATGCGGGTGCTCAGGGCATCATCTGCGGCCATATTCACACGGCGGCAATCCGCAGGATCAAGGGACTTGATTACTTCAATACAGGCGACTGGGTGGAGAGCCGCACGGCTCTGGTTGAGGAGCGGGATGGCAGCCTGAAGCTGCTCCAGTTCTCACCTAGCGGGGAAATCTTCCGCATCCTTGCGGCCAGCGGCACCCTTGACAAGGCAGAGCCAATACCGGAACCCATGACTTCCAAAGCACTCCCCGCCGAGGCGGCCATCGTTTAATCAGTAAAAAAACTGGCGGGAGAGACTTTCCCGAATTAGGTAGGAAGGCTGTCCGATGACCATTTGCCTCCTCAAATCCAAGATACATCGCGCCGCCGTAACCGGTGCCTCCGTCCATTACGAAGGCAGTCTCACCATTGCCTCCGATCTCGCCGAGCGGGTCAGCCTTCTTCCCTACGAAAAAATTCTTGTGGGCAATATGGGGAACGGGGAGCGATTCGAGACTTATGTCATCTACGGCCCTCGTGGTTCCGGAGTGATCGAATTGAATGGTGCCACCGCCCACCTAGGCAAGATCGGCGACCGCCTTACCATCATGTCGTATGCCTGGGTTGCTTCGGAAGAAGCCGCGCGGCACAAACCCTCGGTCATCGTTCTCGACGAGAAAAACGCCGTCAAACGGGCGTAGTTTTTGCAGGCTAGCCCGGGCTGCCGCCTGTCAGCGGTTCCCGCGCAGTCAGCGGAAACCAAGGGATCAACAGCACTCCACTTCCGCAGAGAATGCCACTCAGCGTGACGCTCATGGCGACCCCGGCCTGAGCGGCTACCCAACCCGCGATCCAACTTCCGATTGCCAGAGATCCCTGAAAGGTGATCAGGTAAAAGGAGATCGTCCTTCCTCTGACCCAATCGGGAGAGCACATCTGCACCGAGACATTGTGATTCACCGCCACCACGATCCATGAAATTCCCGCCAGCAGCATCGCCGAAGCCACTAGGGCGGTACTGTGTCCGTTACCCACCACCACCACACATGCTGAAAAAATCACCAGTGCCACGGCCACCAGACGATCGATTGCAAACCGGTGACGCAGCCTCGGAATAAAGAGGGCTCCCACCACGGAACCCAGGCCGAAAGCGCTCAGGAGAATTCCATAGCCCGTTGCCCCGGTACCAAGGTGATCACGCGCGACGACGGGAAGAAGTGCCCACACACCGGAGCCCGTGATCATGAAGTAAGCGGATCGGAAGAGGATGCCGCCAAGCAGCGATGACCGATGGAGAAACCTCCACCCCTCATCCAGCGAGCGCATGACGGCTGTAGGTGTGGGCTTACCCTTGGACTCCGGCACCAGATGGGCGGGCACACGCCAGAGACCGCCCAAGACGGCAACAAAGGAAAAGGCGTTGATCGCAAAAACCCATGCAGCACCGAGCGCACCCACCAAAAATCCGCCAAGAGCCGGGCCGATGGCGCGGGCAAGATTGAAGCTGATGCTATTGAGCGAGACAGCGGCAGCCACCTTGTCACGCGTCACCAGATCCTGGATGAGCGTCTGCCAACCGGGCAGATGAATCGCAGATCCCATGCCGAGCAATAGAAGCAGCGTCAATAACTGCCACGGTCTGAGATGCCCGTTCCATGCCATGATCGCCATGAGTCCCGCCGTGGCCATCATCCAGAGCTGGGCGATGACCAGCAAGCGGCGCCGGTTGACCAGATCGGTGAGCACACCCCCGGCAACACCAAACAAAAAGGAAGGAAGGCTGGCTGCCGTCTGAACCAACCCGATCAGCAACGGTGAAGTTGTCAGCGTTGTCATCAACCATGCGGCGGCAGCCGCATGCATGATTGTCCCGAGATTGGAAAGAAAGTTGGCTATCCAGAGATCACGGAATGCGGGTTGCCGCAGGAGAGAACTGCCCGCGCGGAAGGGAATTTTCATCGCAGGCTCAAGTGAACAGTTCCGATCATCGACGGATAGCCTCTCATCCCCGA
>Ga0007801_10000249_pt1 | contig 17406 bp, 29 predicted proteins | sample CryBogmetaGMA2M_FD_60372 | JGI IMG/M metagenome (GOLD analysis project Ga0007801, IMG submission 60372) | Freshwater microbial communities from Crystal Bog, Wisconsin, USA - MA2M | ecosystem: Environmental > Aquatic > Freshwater > Lake | place: Crystal Bog, Wisconsin, USA | collected 2009-07-06
GGCGGTAGGTATGGGCATGCAGGAAACGTGGACCGCCGCCGGCGCGGATCTCCGCCACCAGCCGGCGAGCAAGCGTGTCCACTGCCAGAACGTCGTTGCCATCCACCTCCTCGGCGACCAGCCCCATCGACCGCGCGCGCGCCGACGGCCCCCCGCCGGCTGTCATGGTGGCGGTGCGCGTTGTGGCGGCAAAGCCGTTGTCTTCACACACAAACAGTACCGGCAGCCCGAACACCTGCGCCCAGTTCAAGCCTTCCAGGAATGGGCCGCGATTGATCGCGCCATCGCCGAAAATGCAGCACACCACCCGGTCTTCCCGCTTCAGCTTGATCGCGTGTGCCGCCCCGGCGGCTATCACAATATTGGCGCCCACCACCCCGTTGGCCCCCAACATACCAACGCTAAAATCGGCGATATGCATAGAGCCCCCTTTGCCGCCGCAATTGCCGCCGAGCCGGCCGAACAACTCGCACAACATCGCGTCCGGGCTCGCGCCTTTGGCCAAAGTGTGGCCATGTCCGCGATGGGTGGAGAGTAGAATATCGTCGCGCCGCAAATTCCCCACCACCCCGACGGCGACGGCTTCCTGCCCGATCGAGGGATGGATCGCGCCAAGCACGATTTTCTCATCAAGGCCACGCAACGCCGCCTCCTCGAGCGCACGAATACGCCACATCATCCGATGTTGGGCGCGCAGGCGGGACAGGTCGAGATTAGGGATTGGCATGGACGCCCTCTGGTTTCACCGTTGGAAGGTTGCTAGCACGAGCTACGAATTTGGGTCCATGCGAGGGAGAGCAAACAATGCCAATCGTAACCGCCCCAACGGTAACCAAACTAGGCCCCGAAGCGCGTGGCGCAGTGCTGGTGACCGGTTCGCATGGTGGGGTTTACCCCGGCGGACTTGCCGCAAAAGCGCAGGTCCGTGCGGTCATTTTTCATGATGCGGGGCTGGGGCGTGGCGATGCCGGCATTGGCGCCCTGACGTTGCTGGCCAAACTCGGTATTGCCGCCGCTGCGGTATCCCATATGTCAGCCCGCGTGGGGGACACGGACGACATGTTGGCGCGCGGTATCATCAGTCGCTTCAACGCCGTCGCCGGAGAGGCTGGAATTACCCGCGCCATGCCCTGCGCCGTGGCGGCCGAGATGCTGCAAGCCGCCCCTTGGCGGATCGCCCAGGCACCACCGGTGCCGGATGAAGCCCGAACGGTCCTACAGCCAGAGGGGGCACGCCGAAACCTGGTGCTCATCGACTCCGCCGCCTTGGTGGACGCAGCTGCCGATCGTGGCGCGGTGATCGTCACCGGCTCGCATGGCGGCCTGGTCGGCGGCGTGCCGGCAATGGCGTTACGGGCCGATGGCTATGCCGCCGCGTTCAACGACGCTGGCATCGGCATCGATCAAGCCGGCATTGGCAGGCTCGCCGCGTTGGACGCACGCGGCATCGCCGCTATCACGGTCGGCGCCCAGTCGGCGCGCATCGGTGACGCACGCTCAACATTAGACGACGGACTCATCTCAGCCATGAACGCCACCGCGAGCGCTTGGGGTGCACGCACCGGCACCCGCGCCGCCGAGGTGCTGCTTGCCTGGACCCGTCGCGGCGACCAGAGTTAACCACCATCCCGGAGAGCCCCATGCGCGACACCGCCGCCGAAACAACGCCGATCTATGCGTGGCATGCCCACGTCTATTATACGCCCGCAACCAAACCCACCGCGCTCAAACTGCGGGAATGGGTCGGCGCCCGCTTTCCCGGCGCCCTGCTCGGCCGCTGGCACGATGCTCCAGTAGGGCCGCACCCACAATCGATGTATCAAATCGCCTTTCCGGCCGAGCTATTCCCAACTCTTGCGCCATTCCTCACGCTGAACCGCATGGGGCTGACCATCCTGCTGCACCCGGAAAGCGGTCGCCCCAAAGACGACCACCTGAGCCACGCCATGTGGATGGGTGCGGTGTTGCCTCTGGATGCCAGCATGCTGCCGGAAACAGAGGCACGGCATTAACAAACGAACAAAGGCCCGGAGCGAACCCCGGGCCTTTGACGCAACACCGCCGAAGCGGGGTTGACTATTCTTCGCCTTCGTCCGCAGTCACTTCCGCGCGCGGGCCGCTATCGAGGCCCTTGGCGCCGACATCGCGCTCGACGAGCTCGATGACAGCCATGTCAGCGGCGTCGCCGTAGCGCATGCCAGCCTTCAGAACGCGGGTATAACCGCCCTGACGGTCCTTGTAGCGTTCAGCGATAACGGTGAACAACTTGGTCACAATCACGTCGTCGCGCAGCTGCGCATACGCCTGACGGCGCGCATGCAGGCCGCCACGCTTGCCGAGGGTGATCAACTTTTCCGCAACCGGACGCAGTTCTTTTGCCTTCGGCAGCGTGGTGGTGATCTGCTCGTGCTTGATCAACGCATGCGCCAGGTTGCGGAACATGGCGAAGCGGTGGCTGGTGGTAACGCCGAGCTTCCGCCCGGAAATGCCATGACGCATGGTCTAACTCCTCACACGCTCGAAGCGTGCTGCAATAAATTTAGAACGGCTCTTCGAGACGCTTGGCGAGGTCTTCGATGTTTTCCGGCGGCCAGCCAGAGACGGCCATGCCAAGCGAAAGCGCCATCGAAGCCAGCACTTCCTTGATCTCGTTCAGCGACTTGCGGCCGAAGTTCGGCGTGCGCAGCATTTCCTGTTCGGATTTCTGCACCAGATCGCCGATATAGACGATGTTGTCGTTCTTCAGGCAGTTCGCGCTGCGGACCGACAGTTCAAGCTCATCAACCTTCCGGAGCAGGTTGCGGTTGAACGGCAGATCGTCTTCCGGCTCTTCCGAACGGGCAGCCTGCGGCTCGTCGAAGTTGATGAACAACTGCAGCTGGTCCTGCAAAATGCGCGCGGCCAGGGCCACGGCATCCTCAGGCGCCACCGCGCCGTTGGTTTCAACATTCAACACCAACTTGTCATAGTCGGTGATCTGACCCAGGCGGGTCGGCTCAACCTTGTAGGACACGCGACGCACGGGCGAATAGATCGAGTCGATGGGGATCAAGCCGATCGGCGCGTCTTCTGGGCGATTTGCGCTGGCGGGCTGATAACCCTTGCCGAGCTGGACCGTGAATTCCATGCCAAGCTTCACGCCATCATCCAACGTGCACAGAACGAGATCGGGGTTCATCACCTCGATATCATGGCCGGTCGTGATCTGACCGGCGCGGACTTCACCGGGACCAACGGCGTTCAAAACCATCCGCTTCGGGCCTTCGCCGTGCATCCGCAGCGCGAGCTGCTTGATGTTCAGCACGATGTCCGTCACGTCTTCACGCACGCCAGGAATGCTGCTGAATTCATGCAGCACGCCATCAATTTGCACCGCTGTCACCGCCGCACCTTGCAGCGAGGAGAGCAACACACGGCGGATGGCATTGCCCAGGGTGATACCGAAGCCACGTTCCAGCGGCTCGGCGACAACCGTCGCGATGCAAGACGGATCAGACCCGGGCTCAACACCCAGCTTCTCCGGCTTGATCAGCGATTGCCAGTTTTTTTGTAGAACAGCGCTCAGTCTCATGGATATGTCACCTTACGGCCAGATGCCGCTTGCCAGGGACAAAGGCGGCCGGACGGCCACCCGGAATGTCTCACGCCTCGGCGCCACAAGGGCACCAAGGCGTCGGGATCACACGCGGCGACGCTTACGCGGGCGGCAGCCATTGTGCGGGATCGGGGTCATGTCGCGGATCGCGGTGATCGAGAAGCCAACCGCTTGCAAGGCGCGCAGCGCGCTCTCGCGGCCCGAACCAGGACCGGCGACTTCGATTTCCAGCGTCTCCATGCCGTGCTCACGCGCCTTGCGGCCAGCGTCTTCGGCAGCCACCTGAGCAGCATACGGGGTCGACTTACGGCTACCCTTAAACCCCGACATCCCCGCCGACGACCAAGCAATCGTGTTGCCCTGCGCATCGGTGATGGTGATCATCGTATTGTTAAAGGTCGCGGCCACATGGGCCACGCCGGAAGTGATGTTTTTGCGCTCTTTGCGACGGGGGCGCGCAGCAGCGGGCTTCGCCATATTCTATCGTCCTATCCAACAATGTGCGACCGGCCTCCCCCAAGGGTAGGGGGAAGCGGGCCGCGAGGTGTTCAGCGCGTCTGGTATGCGCGATACGTAAAACCGAAGTGACGTCGGAGGACGATTACTTCGTAACCTTTTTCTTGCCGGCGATCGCCACGGCCTTGCCCTTGCGGGTGCGGGCATTCGTGTGCGTGCGCTGACCGCGGACCGGCAGCCCACGACGGTGACGCAGACCGCGATAGCAACCGAGATCCATCAACCGCTTGATGTTCATCGCGGTTTCACGACGAAGATCGCCCTCGACGCGATATTCGCGATCCACCAGTTCACGAATGCGCAGCACTTCGTCATCGCTGAGCTGGTTCACGCGACGATCTTCCGGGATGCCAAGCTTGGCGCAGATTGCATCGGCCTTGGTCGGGCCGATCCCGTAGATGTAGCAAAGGCTGATCTTCACCCGCTTGTTGGTCGGGATATTCACACCGGCAATACGCGCCACGCTTTGTCACTCCTGAACGCCTGCTATGGCACTGATATCATTGTGATACCAACCCACATAGCAGGTGGAAAAATCGACGAACGGCACCCGCTTCAAGCAGGTGCCGCCCTGGGGCGCGCACTATAGCGACGACGCCCCGAGAGTCAACGCGCAGAGATCAACTCTGCGTGATCATTAGCGCAACCCATCCAAAAGGGTGATGAGTTCCTGGGTCACCGCATCGATGTCGGCCATGCCATCCACCTGATGCAAATTTCCCGATACTTGATAGTGCGGCAAAATCGGCGCCGTCTGGGCATGATAGGTCTCAAGCCGCGCGGCCACAGTCTCCCGCTTATCATCGGCACGCCGAATAAACTCGGTGCCGCCACAGCGATCACAAACCCCGGCATGCGCCGGCTTCTGGTACACGTCGTGATATCCCTCACCGCATTTCGCGCAGGTGTAGCGACCGGCAATGCGCTCAACAAGCGCACCGTCATCAACCACCAGTTCGATCACCGCGTCCAACTGCTTGCCCAAACCGGCAAGCATGGCATCGAGCGCCACAGCCTGCGGCACAGTGCGCGGAAACCCATCAAGGATGAACCCCTGCGCGCAATCCGACCGGGTAATGCGCGAGGCCAACATGCGGATCAGGATATCATCAGACACCAGGGCGCCGGCGGCCATCACCGCCTTGGCCTGCAAGCCGACCTCACTGCCGGCCGCCACTTCGGCGCGCAGCATATCGCCGGTGGAAATCTGCACCGTGCCATAGCGGTCCTGCAGCCGCTTAGCCTGGGTGCCTTTGCCCGCGCCAGGCGGTCCAAGCAGGATCAGATTCATTTACCGCGTCCCTTCACCCGTGCCTTTTTGATCAGCCCTTCATACTGATGGGCAATCAAATGCGATTGAATTTGGGTAACCGTATCCATGGTCACCGAAACAATGATCATCAGGCTGGTGCCACCGAAGTAAAACGGCACGCCATAACGGCTGATCAGGATTTCCGGCAGCAAACACACCAGGCACAGATACAACCCGCCGATGGTGGTCAACCGCGTCAGAATGGTGTCGAAATGCTCAGCCGTTGCCCGACCTGGACGAATACCGGGGACGAAGCCGCCGTATTTCTTCAGATTGTCCGCCGTCTCATCCGGATTGAACACAACCGCCGTGTAGAAGTAGCTGAAAAAGATGATCATCGCTGCATAAGCGACCATATATGCCGGCTCTCCATGCGCCAGTGCCTGGCCAATGGCAGCCAACCAGCCAGGCGCCTCAGTGGCCCCGGAGAAGCCGGAAATCGTCGCCGGGATCAGCAGGATCGAACTGGCGAAAATCGGCGGGATCACGCCCGATGTATTGATCTTCAACGGCATATGGGTCGATTCGCCGCCAAACATCCGCTGCCCCACTTGCCGCTTCGGATACTGGATCACAATCCGCCGCTGAGCGCGTTCCATGAAGACGATGAACGCCACCACCGCGACCGCAATCACCAGGAAGGCGACGATGAACACCGGGCTCAGAGCCCCGGTGCGGCCGAGTTCCAGCAGGCTGGCAAGCGCATGCGGCACATTGGCGACAATACCGGCGAAAATGATCAAGCTAATGCCGTTGCCAATGCCGCGCGCGGTTATCTGCTCACCCAACCACATCAGGAACATCGTGCCGCCAACCAACGTTACCACGCAGGAAACGCGGAAGAACATCCCGGGATCGATCACCGCCGGCCCGAACGCGCCGCGCATGCCCTCGAGTCCCACCGCAATACCGTAGGACTGAACCATCGCGATGATCACGGTCAGGTAGCGGGTATATTGATTCAACCGCTTGCGGCCGCTCTCGCCCTCTTTCTTAAGCGACTCGAGCTGTGGCACCGCCGTCGTCATGAGCTGGATGATGATGCTGGCCGAGATATACGGCATGATCGCGAGCGCGAATACAGTCATCCGGCCGAGCGAACCGCCGCTGAACATGTCGAACATGCCAAGAATGCCGCCGCCATGCTGCGCCAGCATCTCCCCCATCACGGCCGCATCCACACCCGGAACGGGGATGTAAGAGCCGATGCGGTACACCAACAAAGCACCAAGGGTAAACCAGATGCGGCTCTTAAGTTCGGTCGCCTTGGAGAGCGTTCCGAGGTTCAGATTCGCTGCGAGCTGTTCAGCTGCGGAAGCCATTCAGACATCCCTTCATGCAAACGGCGCCCCGCGGTCCCTCCGGGTGATCCGGTTGGGCTCTCGGCGCGCCGTTCGACGTGTCATAGCAAGTGCGAAGCGTGCGGCCTAGGCCGCCTGCGCCTCCGCCTTCACTTTTGCGGTGGTGGTCACGCTGCCGCCGGCGGCCTCAACCGCCGCAATCGCGGTCGCCGAAGCACCCGAAACCACAACGTTAACAGCAATACCGATTTCACCGGTCGCCAGCAGCCGCACGCCATTCACGCCATGATCGCGCACCATGCCGGCCGCCGCGAGCACCGCTTCGGTGATCGGCTGACTGGCATCGAGCTTGCCGGACGCACAGGCTTTGGCGATCGAACCGATGTTGATCGGCGCGAATTCCTTACGGGTCGGGTTCACGAAGCCGCGCTTGGGCAACCGACGATAAATCGGCAGCTGACCGCCTTCGAACCCGTTCAGAGCGACACCTTCACGCGCGCTCTGCCCTTTGTGACCCTTGCCTGACGTCTTGCCCTTACCGGACCCGATGCCGCGACCGAGTCGCTTCGATTTCAGATGCGCGCCGGGGTTGTCGCGCAGTTCGTTGAGCTTCATCGCACTTCCTTTCCATCCAAAACCCATTGGGTTCAGGACAGTTCTTCCACCTTCACGAGATGGGCCACCTTGCGGATCATGCCGCGAACCGAGGGGGTATCCTCAAGTTCGCTGACACGACGGATCTTGTTCAGGCCGAGGCCGACCAACGTAGCCTGCTGGCCGGGCTTCTGACCGTTGCCGGATCCGGTCTGGATGATGCGGACCTTCTTCTCAGACATCTGCACCCTCCTGCGCCGCATCATGCGAAGCGGCAGCGGGGCCTTCACGACGGCCCAACAGATCGGAAACCTTCTTGCCGCGACGGTTCGCCACCGAACGTGGGCTGGCGCAACGCTGCAGAGCGGCGAAGGTCGCCTTCACCATGTTATGCGGGTTGCGGCTGCCGAGGCTCTTGGCAACCACGTCACCCACACCGAGGCTTTCGAAGACGGCACGCATCGGACCACCAGCAATGATGCCCGTGCCGGCCGAAGCGCTGCGCAACACCACATGACCGGCGCCATAATGGCCCTCCGTGTCGTGATGCAGCGTACGACCTTCCTTCATTGGCACGCGGATCATGCCGCGCTTGGCGCGTTCCGTGGCCTTGCGAATCGCCTCCGGCACTTCACGTGCCTTGCCAGCGCCATAGCCAACGCGGCCTTTCTGATCGCCAACCACAACCAAGGCTGCGAAAGCGAACCGACGTCCACCCTTCACAACCTTAGCAACGCGGTTGATGGTCACCAACTTGTCGACCAGATCATCGCCGCCGTCATGCGAGCGGTTCTGATCCCGATCGCGCCCGCCGCGGCCTTGGCCGCCTTCTCGAGGTTCCCGTGCCATACTATGCTTCCTAGAAGGCCAGACCGCCCTCACGGGCGGCTTCGGCGAGCGCTTTCACGCGGCCGTGATACAGATACGCACCGCGATCGAACACCACCGCAGTAACACCAGCCGCCAGAGCGCGCTCGGCAACCAACTTACCCACGGCCGTGGCCGCGTCCTTGTCGGCGCCAGTCTTCAGCGCTTCGCGCAGCGTGCCGTCGAGGCTCGACGCCGCGGCGAGCGTACGCCCGGCCGCATCGTCGATCACCTGGGCATAGATATGCTGCGAAGAACGGAACACCGAAAGACGCGGACGACCGCCAGCCTTGCGGCGAAGCTGAAAGCGAAGGCGCTCGCGCCGGCGCTTTGCCAGATCTTTGTTGTCGCTCATTACTTCTTCTTGCCTTCCTTGCGGAGGATCTGCTCACCCTCGAACTTCACGCCCTTGCCCTTATAGGGTTCCGGCGGACGCCAGGCGCGAATTTCGGCGCAAACCTGACCAACGAGGCGCTTGTCGACGCCTTCAACCTTGATGGAGGTCGGCTTTTCGCAGGTCACCTTGATCCCAGCCGGGATCGGGTAAACCACATCATGCGAGAAACCGAGGTTGATCACCAGGTTCGAGCCGTTAACAGCTGCACGGTAACCAGTGCCGGTGATTTCCATCGTCTTGGAAAAACCAACCGAAACGCCCTGAACCATGCAGGCGACCAACGCCCGTGTGGTGCCCCACATCATACGCGCCGGCGACGAATTGCCGCGTGGCGCGATGCTCACTTTGTTGCCGTCGATCGTGGCGTCGACCTTGTCGGTCAAAGCAAGCTTCAGTTCCCCGAGCTTGCCAGTCGCCGTGATAACCCCATTGACGAGTGCGACTTGCACACCGGCCGGGACTTCGACGGGATATTTGCCTACGCGTGACATACCCGCCTCCTCAGAAGACCCGACAAAGCACTTCGCCGCCAACATTGGCAGCGCGCGCCTCGGCGTCGCTCAAAACCCCACGCGGGGTCGACAGGATGGAGACGCCCAAACCGGCATACACCCGCGGCAATTCCTTGATCTTGGAATAGACGCGACGGCCCGGCTTAGAAACGCGAGTGATCTCTTTGATCACCGGCTCGCCTTCATTATATTTCAGCTCGATGCGCAGCTGGGCCACACCGGGGCGAAGCTCTTCGGCGGAGAACCCGCGGATGAAACCTTCGCGCTTCAGGGCGTCCAACACGTTGGCACGCAGATGCGAGGCCGGAGCGACGCAGGAGGTGTGCCGAGCGCGCTGCGCATTGCGAATACGGGTGATCATATCACCCAAGGGATCAGACATTGACATTCAGCAGTTCCTACCAGCTCGCCTTGGTCATGCCGGGGATCTGCCCGGCGCTGGCCATGTCGCGCAGCGCGATGCGGCAAAGCTTGAATTTGCGGTAGTTGCCGCGCGAACGCCCGGTCAACTCACACCGAAGCCGCACCCGCACCTTCGCGCCGTTGCGCGGAAGTTGGGCCAGCTTGATGGTCGCTTCGAAACGGTCCTCAACCGGCAACGTGCGATCCATAACGATCGCCTTCAACGTTGCCCGCTTGCTCTTGTCACGCTTCGCCAAACGTTCCCGCATGACGTTGCGGTTGACCTGAGAGGTCTTGGCCATTCTGTTCTATCCTCCGGAACCTGCCGGCTATGCCGGGGGTTTTCCAAACTGTGTCGAAAAACGCAAAGAGCCCAGTGTCGTCAATCGGCGAACCGATTAGGCGACGAAAGGGATATCAAACTGCTTCAGCAGGGACTTGGCTTCGGCATCGGTCTTCGCCGTGGTGACGAAGATGATATCCATACCACGAACCTGATCTACCTTGTCGTACACGATCTCAGGAAACACAATCTGTTCTTTGAGACCCATGGCAAAATTCCCGCGACCATCGAAGCCTTTCCCACCGGGAATGCCGCGGAAGTCACGCACGCGCGGCAACGCAATCGTCACCAAACGGTCGAGGAATTCATACATGCGCGTCTTGCGAAGCGTAACCTTACAACCAATCGGCAGACCCTCACGGATCTTGAAGCCGGCGATCGCCTTCTTGGCTACCGTCTTCACCGGCTTCTGGCCGCTGATCAGCGCCATTTCACCCACGGCCGCATCGAGCTTCTTCTGGTCGCCGGCGGCATCGCCAACGCCCATATTGATCACGATTTTCTCGAGCCGCGGCACTTCCATCGGATTGGTGTAGCCGAACTGCGCCTGCATGGCCGCCCGGATGCTATCCAGGTAACGCTGCTGCATGCGCGGCACCGCACCGGTCCCGGCCGACGACATCGCCTCAACCGTGAAACCGATGTCACCGCGCGAGCGGCCTTCAGTTGCAACAGCCTTGCCGGCGCCACCCTTAGCAGCAGCCTTCGCGTTCGGAGCGGACTTGCCGCCCTTCGCCGTGGGCTTGCCGCCCTTAGCGCCAGATTTCTTCTTGTCGCTCATCGCCGTATCCTCAGCTTTCGACCAGGTTGCCGTTGGCCTTGGCAACGCGGACCTTGCGACCGTCTTCCAGCACACGGAAGCCGACCTTGGTCGGCGTGCCGGTCTTGGGATCGACCAGTTTCAAATTGGACAGATGGATCGGCGCCTCAACCTGCACGATCCCGCCCGGCTGCCCCATGCCCTTCGGCTTGGTATGCTTGCTGACCAGGTTCACGCCCTGAACCACCGCGCGCTCGTCCTTCGGGACAACGCGAAGCACTTCACCACGACGGCCCTTCTGGGCGCCGCTGATGACCAGAACCTGGTCACCCTTGCGAATGCGAGCAGCCATTACAGCACCTCCGGCGCAAGCGAAATGATCTTCATGAACTTCTTCGCGCGCAGCTCGCGCACGACCGGTCCGAAGATACGGGTGCCAATCGGCTCCATGGACTTGTTGATCAGCACCGCCGCATTGCGGTCGAAGCGGATCGCCGAGCCATCGGCGCGACGCACGGGGAAGCTGGTCCGAACGATCACCGCCTGGTGAACGTCGCCCTTCTTCACTTTGCCCCGAGGAATGGCGTCCTTGATCGAGACAACGATCACGTCACCGACGGACGCTGTCTTGCGCTTGGAGCCACCGAGCACCTTGATGCAGAGAACCTTGCGGGCGCCGGAGTTGTCGGCGACCTCGAGGGTGGATTCGACGGAAATCATCTATCCCTCCTCCTATGCTTCAGTGGTGGCAGCTTCGGCGGGAGCGCCGACGGGCTGGCCATTGCGCTCGATCACAACCCAGGTCTTGCGCTTGCTGATCGGGCGGCACTCTTCGATACGAACCGTATCGCCGACCTTGCAAAGATTGACCTCGTCATGCGCGGCGTATTTCTTCGAGAGCCGGATGAATTTCTTGTAGAGCGGGTGCATCACACGACGATTGACCAAAACCGTAATGGTTTTGTCCATCTTGTCGCTGGTCACCTGCCCGCTAAGGACGCGCCTTGGCATCGTCCGTTCTCCTTCAGGACTGCGTGGCGGAGCGTTTCTTCTCCGCCAGAATGGTCTTCACCCGCGCAATATCGCGACGAGTCTGGCGCACGGCGCCCACGCCCTCGGTTTGGCCGGTGGCGCGCTGGAAGCGCATGTTGAACTGCGACTTGCGCAGTTCAAGCAGCTGGGCGGCCAGCTCGTCGGCGGTCTTCAACCGAACGTCGGTGGCTTTCATTTGCTTAGCCATGTCAGGCGTCCCCAATGCGGGCGATGAACTTGGTCTTGATCGGCAGCTTCGCCGCGCCAAGCGCCAAAGCCTCTTTCGCCAGTTCAAGCGCGACACCGTCGATCTCGAACATGATCCGGCCTGGCTTAACGCGGCAAACCCAGAATTCCGGGCTACCCTTACCAGAGCCCATGCGCACTTCGGCGGGCTTCAAGGACACGGGAACATCCGGGAAAATCCGGATCCACACGCGGCCAGCTCGCTTCATTGCACGCGTGATCGCGCGGCGAGCTGCCTCGATCTGACGCGCCGTGATGCGTTCCGGTTCCAGAGCCTTCAAGCCGAAAGCGCCGAAGTTGAGATCAGTGCCACCCTTGGCGAGGCCATGGATGCGGCCCTTATGGGCCTTGCGGTACTTAGTACGTTTGGGAGAGAGCATCGTGGTCTGTCCTTACCGCTGCGGCGCCTGTTCGGCAGCACGACGATCTTGCGCCTGCGGGTCGTGGGCCAGGATCTCGCCTTTGAAGATCCAAACTTTCACGCCGCATGTGCCATAGGTCGTCTTGGCCGTCGCCACACCGAAATCGATATCCGCGCGCAACGTGTGCAACGGCACTCGGCCTTCGCGATACCATTCCACCCGAGCAATTTCTGCGCCGCCGAGACGGCCGCCACAATTGATCCGGATGCCCTGAGCACCCAAGCGCATCGCCGACTGCACGGCGCGCTTCATCGCACGCCGGAACGCAACGCGACGCTCAAGCTGCTGGGCGATGTTTTCAGCAACCAAGGTCGCATCGATTTCCGGCTTACGGATCTCGATGATGTTCAAGGTCACTTCGGACTTCGCCAACTTGGCAAGGTCCTTGCGCAAGTTCTCGATATCCTGACCCTTTTTGCCGATCACCACGCCCGGGCGGGCAGCGTAGATGGTGACACGCGGCTTCTTGGCCGGACGCTCGATGACAACGCGAGAAACACCGGCGCCAGACAGACGGGCGCGGAGATGGTTGCGAAGCTTCAGGTCGTCATGCAGGAGACGGGCATAATCGGACCCGGCGTACCAGCGGCTATCCCAGGTGCGATTGATGCCGAGCCGAAGCCCGATCGGATTGACTTTGTGACCCATGGGTTATGCCGCCCCTTCTTCGTTGGTCGCGGTATCGGCGGTGGCGAGCGCCGCGTCGACCTTGGCGATCTCAGCCGCGTTGGCGGCCTTGGTCAGCTCGGATGCATCAACCTGAGCGCGTTCGGCGACGATGATCTTGATGTGGCTGAACCACTTCTCGATCCGCGAGGCGCGACCGCGGCCACGGGCCATGAAACGCTTCATGACGATACTGCGGCCCACTTCGGCGCGGGACACAAACAACCGATCAACGTCGAGGCTGTGGTTGTTTTCCGCGTTCGCAATGGCGCTTTCCAGCAGCTTCTTCACGGTCTGGGCAATGCGGCGCTTGCTGAAGGTCAGCGTGGCAACGGCATCAGCAGCTGAACGATTGCGGATCAAACCAGCAACCAGGTTCAGCTTGCGCGGCGAGACGTGCACGTTGCGCAGGATAGCCTGCGCTTCGGTGTCGGCCAGCATGCGCGGATGTTTCGGCTTGCTCATGTTAGCCTCGCTTCGCCTTCTTGTCCGACGAGTGGCCGGTGAAGGTACGGGTCGGCGAGAATTCGCCGAACTTGTGACCCACCATATTCTCGGACACCTGCACGGGCAGGAATTTCTTGCCGTTGTAGACGCCGAACACCAGACCGATGAACTGCGGCAGGATTGTCGAGCGGCGCGACCAGATCTTGATGACCTCGTTGCGGCCAGACTGGCGTGCGGCTTCGGCCTTGGCCAGCAGATACCCGTCGACAAACGGGCCTTTCCAGGAGGAACGGGTCATGGCTTAGCCTTTGCCCTTGCTGCGGTTGCGGATGATCAATCGATCCGTCCGCTTGTTCATGCGCGTCTTGGCGCCCTTCGTCGGCTTGCCCCACGGGGTGACCGGATGACGGCCGCCCGAGGTGCGGCCTTCGCCACCGCCGTGCGGATGGTCGACCGGGTTCATGACAACGCCACGGTTATGCGGCTTGCGGCCCAACCAACGCGAGCGACCGGCTTTGCCGAGGCTCTGGTTGGAATTGTCGGGGTTCGACACCGCGCCAACCGTGCCCATGCACTCGCCGCGCACCATGCGCAGTTCGCCGGACATCAGCTTGATCTGCGCGTAGCCGGAGTCCTTGCCGACGAGCTGAGCATACTGCCCAGCCGCACGAGCGATCTTGCCGCCAGCACCGGCCTTAAGCTCGATGTTGTGGACGATCGTGCCAACCGGGATCGCACCCAGCGGCATCGCATTGCCCGGCTTAATATCGACCTTCGCGCCGGAGACGACAGTGTCGCCAACCTTCAGACGCTGCGGTGCCAGAATGTACGACAGTTCGCCGTCCTGATACTTCAACAGCGCGATGAACGCCGTCCGATTCGGATCGTATTCCAGACGTTCCACGATCGCCGGCATGTCGGCCTTACGACGACGGAAATCGACGATACGGTAAGACTGCTTGTGTCCACCGCCACGGAAAAAGCTGGTGATACGGCCGTGATTGTTGCGCCCACCGGAGTGGCTTTTGCCAACGGTGAGGCCCTTAACCGGCTTGCCCTTATAAAGGTCGCGCCGATCGATCAACACCGTTCCACGAAGGCTCGGCGTGACGGGTTTAAAGTTCTTTAGTGCCATGATCGGATTTCCTGCCTCACGCCAGACCGGTGGTCAGATCGATCGACTGACCTTCGGCGAGCGAAACATAGGCCTTCTTGACGTCTGAACGACGGCCGGGACGACCACGGAAGCGCTTGGTTTTGCCTTTGGCAACCAGCGTGTTCACGGCCTTCACCTTAACGCCGAACAGGCCTTCGATCGCAGCCTTAATTTCCGGCTTGGTTGCGTCGATCGCCACCTTAAAGACCACCTGATTGCGCTCGGCCAGGCCGGTCGCCTTTTCAGTGATCACCGGGCTGCGAATGATGTTGTACATCCCCTCGCGCGACAGCGTCGGCGCCTTGGAAGCAGCTTTGGTCTCGCTCATGCCAGGCGCTCCTTCAAGCCTTCAAGGCCGGCCGTAGTAATGGCAAGCACATCGTGGCGAAGAATGTCATAAACATTGGCGCCAACAGTCGGCAGCAGATCAATGCCGATGATGTTTCGGCTCGCCAAAGCGAAGCCCACATCGATGTCGCGATCCACAACCAGCGCCGACTTCCAGCCTAGGGCGTGCAACTTAGCCTGCAGGTCCTTGGTTTTCGTCGGGCCGGACACGGTATCCAGCACCACCAGCTTACCGTCAGCCTGCTTCTGCGACAACGCGCTAATCAGGCCGAGACGACGCACTTTTTTCGGCAGGTCGAAGGCGTGGCTGCGCACCACCGGACCGTGCACTGCACCGCCGCCGCGATACTGCGGAGCGCGCAGGCTGCCCTGGCGAGCGTTACCAGTGCCCTTTTGCTTATACGGCTTCTTCGTCGTGCCGCGAACCTCGCCCATGCCCTTCACCTTGTGGGTGCCGGCACGGCGCTTGGATTGCTGCCACGCGACAACGCGCGCCATGATGTCATTACGCGGAGTGGTCCCGAACAACGCGTCCGGCAACTCAGCGGTGCCAGCAGTGCCGTTATCGAGGGTCTTGATTTCGATTTCCATCGTTTTGTCCTCAGCCCCCGTTTTCGTTCGGGGCTGCGTTGTCGAGCAACGCTGCCGGATACGGAGCGTCGGCCGGGCGGGCCTTCTTAACCGCATCGCGCACCAGCACATAGCCGCCCTTGGACCCCGGAACCGCGCCGTGAACCATAACCAAACCGCGAGCCACATCGACCGCCGCGATTTCGAGGTTCAGGGTGGTGATCCGCTCGGAGCCGAGGTGACCAGCCATCTTCTTGTTCTTGAAGGTCTTGCCCGGATCCTGACGGTTACCGGTAGAGCCATGCGAACGGTGGCTGATGGACACGCCGTGCGACGCTTCAAGACCGGCAAAGTTCCAGCGCTTCATCGCGCCTGCGAAACCCTTACCCTTGGAGGTGCCGGTCACGTCAACCTTCTGACCAACCATGAAATGCGCCGCCGACAAAGTGGCGCCCGGCTCAAGCAGTGCGTCCGGGGCGACCCGGAATTCCACCAGCTTCAGCTTCGGCTCAACCTTCGCCTTGGCGAAATGACCCTTGTTAGGGTCGGTCACATTCTTAACCTTCGCGCGGCCCCAACCCAACTGAACAGCATTATAGCCATCCGTTTCGGTGGTACGCGCAGCAACCACCTGGAGTTCATCCAGGTGCAGCACGGTGACGGGAACGTGGGTCCCGTCTTCCTTGAAGATCCGGGTCATGCCCAGCTTCTTCGCGAGAAGTCCTGTACGCATCGTTTTCTTTCCCCAGAGGGACCCGAAAGCAAGGTCCTTAGGCCAAAGGGTTACCGCGCCCGAAACACCCGGACACGGTCCTGATCGCTGCGGCCGAAGCTGCGGCGATCAGTTAGATCTTGATTTCGACGTCAACGCCGGCGGCAAGATCCAGCTTCATCAGCGCATCGACCGTCTGAGGGGTCGGATCGACGATGTCGAGCAGACGACGGTGAGTACGGATTTCAAACTGTTCGCGGCTCTTTTTGTCGACATGCGGCGAGCGGTTCACGGTGAAGCGCTCGATATGCGTCGGCAAAGGGATCGGTCCGCGAACCCGTGCACCCGTCCGCTTGGCGGTGTTCACGATTTCCTTCGTGCTGTTATCCAACACGCGGTGATCGTACGCCTTGAGGCGAATGCGAATGTTTTGGTTATCCATGTCTCGATACTTCCAGGCTCGCGGAGCCGTAAGCAAACCAGGCAGAGAGCAATCTCCGACAGCCACGAAGGCCGCCGGAGATCACACACTATTTACTGAACGATCTTCGCCACCACGCCGGCGCCGACGGTGCGGCCACCCTCGCGAATAGCGAAACGCAGGCCTTCATCCATGGCGATCGGTGCGATCAATTCCACATCCATCGCGACGTTATCGCCCGGCATGACCATTTCAACGCCTTCCGGCAACTGAACGATGCCGGTCACGTCGGTGGTGCGGAAGTAGAATTGCGGACGATAGTTGGTGAAGAACGGGGTATGACGACCGCCCTCTTCCTTCGTCAGGATGTAGCTCTCGGCCTTGAACTTGGTGTGCGGGGTGATCGAGCCCGGCTTCGCAAGAACCTGACCGCGCTCCACGTCTTCACGCTTCGTGCCACGCAGGAGCGCACCAATGTTGTCGCCAGCCTGGCCCTGATCGAGCAGCTTGCGGAACATTTCAACGCCGGTCACGATGGTCTTAATGGTCGGACGCAGGCCGACAACTTCAACTTCCTCACCGACCTTCACGATGCCACGCTCAACGCGACCGGTCACCACGGTCCCACGACCAGAGATCGAGAACACGTCTTCAACCGGCATCAGGAAGGGCTTGTCGACGTCGCGCGCCGGCTGCGGAATGTAGGCGTCAACCGCCTCCATCAGCTTCAGAATGGCCTGCTCGCCCAACTCAGGGTTGGTGTCGTTCAGGGCGCAAACCGCCGAGC
>Ga0007801_10000260_pt1 | contig 17126 bp, 8 predicted proteins | sample CryBogmetaGMA2M_FD_60372 | JGI IMG/M metagenome (GOLD analysis project Ga0007801, IMG submission 60372) | Freshwater microbial communities from Crystal Bog, Wisconsin, USA - MA2M | ecosystem: Environmental > Aquatic > Freshwater > Lake | place: Crystal Bog, Wisconsin, USA | collected 2009-07-06
TTGCACGGTCGCCGCGGACCGCCCTCACGAGCCGCTCACATGCCGCCGCTAGACACCAGATGTCACGAATCCCCGCCCCGGCGTGCGGAAGCGAAGCGATCTCCATGAGCCCCATGATCGGCATGAGTCGACGCATGTTCCTCGCCGGGGTCGCCACCGCCGTGGCCAGCCCGGCGCGGGCCGTGGCGGACCCGGCCCCCGACGATCTCATCAGTCACGTCGCGCGGGTTTCGGGGGGCTGGGATCAGCCGCTCTTCACGCGGCTGCTCGGCCACGCCAACGCGTTCAAGGAGGGGGACGAGATCATCGGGGTCGCCGCCCCGGACGAGGCGGCGCGGCAGGCGGCTCGCCGCATGCTCGGGCGGACCCGGCTCCGGGAGATCGCGGCCCATCCCCCCTTCACCGACCGGCTCTCCGCCGCGCTCGCGGCCGATCTCGAGCCCGCGGCGCGCGACCGCACGGCCGACTGGGCGCTCGACGACCTCGCCGCGTTTCTGCTCACCCGGCCCGAGGACGAGATCAAGGCGATCATGCCCGGGCTGTCGAGCGACGTGATCGCGTGCGTCGTGCGTCTCCTCGACGACGAGCAGCTCGTCCGCGTGGGAGACACGATCTTCAACCCGCTCCCCGGCACGCGGATCGGCAGCCGCGGCTGCCTCGCCGCCCGGCTCCAGCCCAACTCCCCCACCGACGACCCCGACGACATCCGCTGGCAGGTGTTCGACGGCTGGGCCTATGGCGTGGGCGACGTGGTGCTCGGCACCAATCCCGTCTCGAGCGAGCCGGCGAGCGTGCGCGGCGTGTCGGACACGCTCCGCGGCATCCTCGAGGCCTTCGGCCTCACCGACACGATGCCCCACTGCGTGCTCGCCCACATCGACGTCCAGGCCGAGGTGGACGCCGCCGCCCCCGGCTCGACCGGCGTCTGGTTCCAGAGCATCGCGGGGGGCGACGCGGCCAACGCCACGTTCGACCTCACGCTCGAGAAGATGCTCCGCCACGCGGATGTCCGCCGCGGGCCCTGGGGCCTGTATTTCGAGACCGGCCAGGGGGCCGACTTCACCAACGGTCACGCCCAGGGCGTCGACATGGTGGTGCACGAGTCGCGGAAGTACGGCTTCGCGCGGCTGCTGGCCCGGCGGGTGGCCCGGGCCCGCGGGGCCGAGCCGTGGGTGCACGTCAACGACGTGGCCGGCTTCATCGGACCCGAGGTGTTTCGCACGCGGGAGCAGCTCGTCCGCTGCTGCCTCGAAGATCTCGTGATGGGCAAGCTGCACGGCCTGTGCATCGGCCTCGACGTCTGCAGCACGCTGCACATGGACGTGTCGCTCGACGACCTCGACTGGTGCCTGGAGCGGATCATGCCCGCGCGGCCGGCGTATCTGATGGCCCTGCCGACGAAGGTCGACCCGATGCTCGGGTATCTGACCACGGGCTTCCAGGACCACGTCCGACTCCGTCGCCGGTTCGGCTGCCGCGGTGAGGAGCGGATGGAGCGGTTCTTCCAGCGGCTCGGCGTGCTCGACGCCGACGGCCGGCCCGGACCGCGGTTCGGCGATCCCGGCTGGGTGCACCTCCAGTATCGGCGGGCGCTGGGCGACGACCGCGGCGACGACGCGATCCGCGCCGAGGGCCGCCGCGAGATGGCCGCGGTCCGCGGGCGGGGCGTGTTTCTCGCCGCCGGCTCGGGCGCGCGGCCGGAGGACCTCGAGCCGGGCCTCGACGCCACGATCCGCCGCATCTATGCCGACGCCAAGCAGAGCATCTGGGCGGAGTTCGACGACGCCTTCCGGCGGTCGCAGGCGGCCGCGGTCATGCTGTTCACCGAGTCAGCCGACCGCCGCGATTACATCCTCCATCCCGTGACGGGCGAGCGGCTGGCGGAGGCGTCGCTGGCGGCGGTCGAGGCGGAGCGCGATGCGCAGGCGGGCGGCTGCGACGTGCAGATCGTGGTGTCGGACGGGCTGAATCCGCTGGCGATCATGGATCTCGCGCAGCTCGACCCGCTCCTGGCCGCGCTCCACGAAGGGCTCGTGGCCGCGGGCCGCCGTCCTGCCCCGCGGCAGATGCTCGTGACCGCGGGCCGCGTGCGGGTCGGCTACCGGATCGGCGAGCGGCTGTTCGGCGGGCTGTCGGGCCCGCGGGCGGTGTTGCACGTGGTCGGCGAACGGCCCGGGACGGGCCACCGCACGTGTTCGGTGTATGTGACCTGCCGCCGCGGCGACGAATGGGCGGTCGCCGACGCGACCGACCACCAGCACACCCGCGTGGTGGCCGGGATCGCGACCACGGCGCTCGCCCCGCAGCTCGGCGCGGCGGAGGTACTGCGGGTGCTCGAAGGCCTGTGGCGAAAGGCGTAAGCCGTGAGACGATCGCTGCGCCGCTGGCTGATCGCGGGGCTCGTCGCCTGCCTGGGGCTGGTCGCATGCGCAGGCAGCCTCGTGGCGGCCGCCTGGGTCTACTTCCACCCTTCTTGTCAGTGGCAGCGGAGCGTGGTCTACGGTGAGCGTCACGGCGAGCCGCTCACGCTCGATGTGGTCACGCCCTCCACCCCGAACGGCCTCGGGATCGTGTTCCTGGTGAGCGGTGGCTGGAAGTCGAGCCCCGACGCCTTTCGCCCCTGGCTTGCCGCCCCGCTCCTGCGGCATGGCTACACGGTGTTCGCCGTCTCGCACGTGCGGCAGCCCCGTGCCACCGTGGACGAGATCGTCGCCGACGTCGCCGACGGGGTGCGATTCATCCGGGCCCACGCGGCGGACTATCGCATCGATCCGGATCGGATCGGCGCCGTCGGCGGAAGCTCCGGCGGTCATCTCGCGCTCATGCTCGCGACCCGTGGCGGCCCCGCCGCGGCGGTCGCCGACGAGTCGAGCGCGGGCGTCTCCGGCGCGGTGCAGGCGGCGGCCGTGTTCTGCCCCGTGACCGACCTCGCCGATCTCGACGGCTCGACCGAGGATCCCGGCGACGGCGGTCCGCCACGGTCGTTTCGGCAGGCGTTCGCCCAAGAGCCGGTGGACATGACGCGGTGGCGCGTCACCGCCCGCGAGCTCTCGCCGGTGTCGCACGTAACCGCCGATCTCCCGCCGATCCTCATCCACCACGGCGACCGCGACCCGCTCGTGCCGCTCGCGCAGTCGCGGCGGTTTCAGGAGCGGGCGGCGGCGCTCGGTCGCGACGTGACGCTCACCGTCGTCGCGGGGGCCGGCCACGCCTGGGTCACGATTCCCTGGCACATCGAGCGGAGCGCCGCCTGGTTCGATGACCGGCTCGGCGCCCGTCGCGCCGTCGCGGATCGCACGCCTTAAGGCCGCGAGCCCTCGGCGGCGGCGAACTCGGCGAGCGCATCGAGGTCGTCGCAGCCGATCAGATCGACGCCGGCCGCCTGGAGTTCCCGCCAGAAGGCGGCCGTGTCCGGGGTGCCCCAGAAACGCACGGCCTGCCCGCGGGCATGGGCTCCGGTCACGATCCGGCGGAGTTCCGCCCGCTCGGCGTCCGGCATCGCGCCGTCGCCGTACCAGGTGAATCGCTTGCCCCAGCGGTCGCTGACGAGCGGCACGAGCGCCGCCGGTCGGTCGTCGCGCTCGAGATCCTCGAGCCGACCATCGACGCCCGCGAGCCGCTCGGGGTCGGCGGCCATCGCCTCGATCGGCCGGTCGCCGCTGACGATCACCCGGAGGGCCGCCGGTCGCGAGGCGTCGCCCATGAGAAACGGCCGCAGGGGTCTCAGCTGAGCGGCCAGCACGCAGTAGGCGTCGGCCCCGTCGGCCTTGATGTCGACGAGCAGTGTGAAGGGTTTGCCGCCGGGCTGGATGCAGCCGGTCGCTTCGAGTCGCGACCGGATCGGCTCGAGATACAGGGCTGTGAGCGTTCGGCCCGGGCGGAGCTCGCCAGGGGCATGGCCGACGAGCAGGTCGCCGTCGCGGAGGAACACGTCGGCCTCCACGCTCGTGAATCCGCGGTCGAGCGCGTCGAGGAGCGGGCGGTCGTGCCAGTAGTCGTTGTGGGCGTGGCCGGCGTGGGGAGCGACCTGCCGGGGAGCGGCGGCAGCCGCGTCGCTCCGCGGTGAGTCCGGCGGCGCCGCGGGCCGCTCCAGTTCGGCGAAGTTCACCCGATAGACGACTTCGTCGAGGCCGGTGTCGGCGTCCACGACGTGAAACAGCAGGTGGGGCAGGTCGTGGGCGGTTCTCCGCCAGTGGATGTCGAGCAGTGCGTAGGAGTTTCGGGATCGCGACACGGGCGTCACGCGCGTCGAGTTGAACTCGGGGGCCTCGATCTGGTTGACGCCGGAGAACTGCAGTTCCACCGCGTCATATCCGAGCGCGTCGGGCAGGCGGCAGGCCTCGCCGTAGTGCTGGTCGCCAGTCAGGAAGACCAGATGTTCGGCGTTGCTATCGCGGATCAGGTCGAACAGCCGCCGGCGGGCCGCCGGAAACTCGGCCCACGTCTCCGAGCCCGTGCCGGCGTCGAGCAGCACCTGATAGCCGGACACCACCAGCCGGAGATCGGCCGGTTCCCGGAGCACCGTCTCCAGCCAGGCCCACTGCCGGTCACCGAGCGTGTCGGCGGTCGCGCCCGGATCCGCGCGGTTGTATCGCGTGTCGAGCAGCACGATCTGGAGCGTCTTGCCGTGCGCGGGAAACGTCTGGGCGAAGTACACGCCGTCGCGGTCGGCGGGGATTTCCCGGCCGTGATCCCAGAATTCGCGAAACAGCTCGCGACTCGCCGCCTTGAGCGGGTAGCCGCCGCCTCCGTCGTTGCGACCGAAGTCGTGGTCGTCCCACGTGGCCACCCACGGCGCGGCCGCACGGAGTTCCCGAAAACCAGGTTTCGCCGCGAGCGTCTCGTAGCAGGCGCGGATGGCGTCGGGCGAGGTTTCGGTGTCGGCGTAGACGTTGTCGCCGATCCAGAGGCAGAGATCGGGCTTGGCGGCCAGGACCTTTTCCAACGCCGGCGCCGGCTCGTTCTGCCTCACGCACCCCAGCACGGCGATGCGTTCGACGTCGGCGCCACTGGCCACGCCGCAGCCCAGGCACGCCGCCATCAGCACGAGCCACAACGTCGCCGTCATGAACTGGTCCCCTCGAGGATTCGGATCGGATGCTGCGGGCACGATCCTAGCAGCGGCGCGATCTCACGCGGCGTGCCCGTCGCCCGCCGCCGGGCTCACGGAATCCTCACACGGCGCTCCGTCGACCACGGCCTCGCCGCTCCCTATCATCCCGCTCACCTCGTGAAACCTCCAGGAACACGGCGAGCATGAACGAGCGAACGCGAGTGGCCCGATGCGCCGTGGGCTTGCTGGTCGTCGGCAGCGTGCTCGTGCGGGCGTTGGCCGCCGAGCCAGCGGCCCCGCTGCCACTCGACCGCCTCGTGGGGCAGCGGGTTGCCGATGGCACCCTGATCGACGTGCGGAGCGGCCGCGACACCCGCCTCTTGGAAGCGGCCGCGGCCGACCGCGAGCCGGGATCGGAGCCTCCGCGAGCGGTGGTGCTGGTCTTCGTGGCGCCGGGCTGCCCGCTCGGCGACAAGTATCTTCCGCGGCTCGATGAGCTTGCCGCCGCCTATGCTCCCGCGGGAGTTCGCGTCGTGGCCGTCGTCTCGGGCTTGGGCGAAACCAGGGAGTCGGTCGCGTCGTGGGTCGCGGCGCGGCAGCCCGCGTTTCCCGTGCTGCTCGATCGGGGAGGCGTGCAGGCCGCTGCCCTGCTCGTGGAGCGGTCGAACGAGGCGATCCTGCTCGACCAGCGGGCGGAGATCCGGTATCGCGGCGCGATCGACGACCAGTATGGCTACGACTTCTCGCGGCCCGCTCCGCGCGCGACGCCGCTGCGCGACGCGGTCGAGGCGGTGCTGCGCGGCGAGCCCGTGACGGTAAAGGCCACGCCGGTGGCGGGCTGCCTGATCACCACGGCGAAGCTCGGCGCGGCCACTCAGGTGGGAGCGGCCCGCGTGCGGCCCGCGCAGGCCGACGTGGCGGCCTGGCTCGACGCGCAGGAGCCGATGCCCGACGTGGGGCCTGTCACCTACCAGCGCGACGTGGCTCCGATCGTTCAGGCACGATGCCAAGCCTGCCACCGCCCCGGACAGCCGGGGGGCTTCGATCTCGTGACGTTCGACGATGCCGTGAGGCACGCGGCGATGATGGCGGAGGTGGTGGAGCAGCGGCGGATGCCCCCCTGGCACGCCGACCCGCGGCACGGCGCGTTTGCGAACGACCGCCGGCTCACCGCTCTGGAACGGGCCACGCTGCTGGCCTGGGTGGCGCAGGGCTGCTCCGAGGGCGATTCCGCCGCAGCACCGCCGCCGAGAGTGTGGCCGGTGGGGTGGACGATCGGCACGCCCGACATGGTGTTCGAGCTCCCCGCGGCGACCAGCGTTCCGGCGCAGGGCACGATGCCCTACGTGCACGTGGCGGTCCCCACGCGCTTCGCGGAGGATGTCTGGGTTCAGGCGGCCGAGGCACGGCCGGGGGATGCGGCCGTGGTCCACCACATCCTCGTGTTCGTGGTGCCTCCCGGGGCCGATCCGGAGCGGGTGGTGTCGGGCGGCCAGGGCTTTCTCTGCGGCTATGCGCCGGGCGACATGCCGAGCCTGCTTCCCGCCGGGACCGCGAAGAAGATCGCGGCCGGCAGCGAACTCGTGTTTCAGCTGCACTACACGCCCAACGGCACGCCGGCGACCGACCGCTCGATGATCGGGCTGATCGTCGCGCGGGAGCCGCCCGCCCGCGAAGCCCGCACGATCGGGATCGCGAATGAGGAATTCGTGATTCCGCCCGGGGCTGCGGCCCATTCCGTGCGGGCGGAACGCCGGTTCGACCACGCGGTGCGGCTCTTGTCGCTCACACCGCACATGCACCTCCGGGGCCGCTCGTTTCGGTACACGCTCGTGGAGCCGGGCTCACAGGCGGTTCCTGAGGTGTTGCTCGATGTGCCCGCGTTCGACTTCGGGTGGCAGAGCACCTACGTCCTCGCGGCGCCGCGAAACCTACCGGCCGGCTCGGTGCTCGTGTGTGAAGCCACGTTCGACAACTCCGCGGGAAATCCCGCCAACCCGGATGCCTCGGCCACCGTCCGCTGGGGCGAGCAGACCTGGCAGGAAATGATGATCGGCTTCGTCGACGTCGATCGGCCGATCGACGCTTCGAGCCGCGACGCCGAGCGGCCCGCCCGCATCCGCTAACCGCGTGTTGCAGCGGCTGGCCTTCAGCGCACACGAAACGCTCATGAGATTCTCGCGGGAATCTTATGAGCGACTCACCACCGTCTCATCGAGCGCCCCCATAACGTCGCCCATCTGGTCCGCCCACCCCAGCGCCCTTCGCCTCCCGGGAGATTCTTCGATGTCGTTCCGCCGCAAGTCGACCGCCGTCTCCTTCCAGACCGCCCTGAAGTCGCTGTTCGGCTCCCGCCGCAACCGCCGCCAAAGCGGATTCTCCTCGCTCCGGGCCGCGGAGCAGTTCGAAGGCCGCCAGATGCTGGCCCTCTCGGTCACCGGCGTGACCCCCGCCGACAACTCGACGAACGTGGGGATCACCTCCGACCTCGACATCACCTTCAACGAAACCGTGCTCAAGGGCCAGGGCAACATCTACGTCGTGAAGCAGTCGACCGGCAAGGCGGACGCCGTGGTCGACGTTCGCTCGGCCGACGTCACGGTGACCGGGGCCAGCGTGCACGTCAACCTGCCCGACCTGCAGAATGACGCCAACTACTCGATCTACATCGACAAGGGCGCGTTCATCGACACCTCGTCCACCCCCACTACGGGCGCCACGCTCCTCCAGCAGGACTTCGAGTTCTCGCCGCTGCAGCCGTTCGTGCACCAGACCGGCGGCAACGGCGTGGCCGACTGGAGCCCCACCCTGCCCCTGGGCTTCGTGCAGGACAACTCCACCATGCCCACCGGCGGCACGCCCGAGTACCAGGGCTGGACGCTCAACGACAAGGCGTCGTGGATCGCGGAAGCCGGTGACCAGGGCCGCAGCCAGTTCAAGCTGGCTACGGGGACGGTGGCGGTGGCCGATCCCGACCAGTTCGACGACACGAAGCCCAACGGCGGTCCGTTCCACGGAGCCATGTGGACCAAGCCGGTGGACCTCACGGGCGTGGCGGCCAACTCCATCAAGTTCGAGTTCGACTCGAGCTTCCGTCCCGAATACGAGCAGGTCGGCACGCTCGACGTCAGCTACGACGGCGGCACCACGTGGAAGACGCTGCTCACGCTCGATCCCACGAACACGAGCAACGCCGACACGGGGCTGAGCCTCAACGAGCACCTCGTCTCGGGTACCACCACCGGCTTCAGCGCCGACGGCAAGGGGGGCGCCAAGTTCGCCGCCGTCGACAACCCCTCGTCCGGCACGCTCGTCTTCAAGTTCGACGTCAAGGGGGGCAACACCTGGTGGTGGGCTGCCGACAACCTGAAGATCACCGGCAACATCGTCGGCACGCCGTACACCGGCCTCTCGGATCCCACGTTCTGGAACTTCGCGACGCCCGAGTCGCCGAAGCTCTCGCTCGCGATCGCCCCGACCGCCATCAGCGAGAACGGCGGCGTGGCGACCGCCACGATCAGCCGCAACAGCGGGCCGCTCGTGCCGACCGGGGCCATCGTCGTGAGCCTTGCGATCAGCGACGCCACGCAGGCCACGCTGCCGGCCACGGTGACGATCCCGGCCGGGCAGTCGTCGGCCACATTCCAGATCGCCGGCATCGACAACCTGCTCAGCGACCGGACGCGGACGGTGACGATCACGGCCACCGCCGACACCTTCAAGACGGCGAGCGGCACGCTCCAGATCCTCGACGACGAGGGTCCGAAGGTCGTGTCGTTCAACCCGGCCGACAACGCCACGGGCGTGGACTACAAGTCGAACTTCGCGGCCACCTTCACGGTGCCCGTCCGCAAGGGGAGCGGCAACATCCACATCGTGGAGAAGGCCACCAATACCCTGGCCGCGACGATCGACGTCAACTCCAGCTCCGTCACCATCTCCGGCAACACCGTCACGATCGATCCGCCGGTGAACCTCAAGGGTCTCACCGAGTACTACGTGCTGATCGACGACGGGGCGATCCGCGACACGTCGACCGATCTCACGGCCGCCTCCCTGCTCGAGACGGAGAACTTCGAGTTCCTCCCGCTCCAGCCCTTCACGGTCGACAAGGGCAGCCTGGGTAATGACTTCACCCTCACGCCCCCGCTCGGCTTCTCGGTGGACAACTCGCAGAAGCCCGGCGGCAGCCAGTCGGGCTTCGATGGCTGGTCGTTCATGAACAAGGCCTCATGGATCAGCAACCAGAGCGACCAGGACCGCAGCCGGTTCACCAAGGGCAGCGGCATCGTCGCCGTGGCCGACTCGGATGCCTGGGACGACGTCCACCACGACGCCGGCCATCTGACCACCTTCCTGCTCACCAAGCCGATCGACCTCTCCGAGGTGACGCCCGGCTCACTGTCGCTCGAGTTCGATTCGAGCTATCGGGCCGAGAACCCGCAGTACGGCACCGTCGACGTCTCCTACGACAATGGCTCCACCTGGACCCAGTTGCTGTTCTTCGGCGACCAGAGCAATCCCAACAACTCGGGCACGAAGGCGACCAACGATCACATCGCGCTGAACAGCGGATCGTCGGGCTACGTCGGCGGAGCCACGGTGCTGAGTTCGCTCGTCTCCCCGGGGACCGGCACGGCACAGTTCCGCTTCTCGTACATCGACGGCGACAACAACTGGTGGTGGGCGGTCGACAACATCGCGATCCGCGGCGAGCGTGCGGGCACCCCGTATGCCGGCATCTCCGACTCGACCGTCTGGAACGTGACGACGGCGGCGGCTCCGACCTTGACCGTGACGGCCGACAAGACCTCGATCTCCGAGAACGGGGGCACAGCCATCGGCACCGTGACCCGCAACCTCGGGACCACGGGTGCGGTCGTGGTGTCGCTGGCCAGCAGCAACCCGGCCTGGGCGACTGTGCCGGCCACCGTCACGATCCCCGATGGAGCGGCGTCGGCGACCTTCGCCATCACCGCCGTCAACAACTCGATCGCCGACGGCACCCGGTCGGTCACGATCACGGCCACGGCGACGGACTTCTTCAATGTTCCGGTGACGATCAGCGTGCTCGACGACGATTATCCGAAGCCGACGACGCTGTCGCCGGCCGACGATTCGACGGCCGTGCCCGTTGCGGCCAACTTCGTCGTGACCTACGACCAGGCGATCAAGAAGGGCAACGGGTTCGTCTACATCATCCGCGCCTCCGACAACAAGGCGGCGATGGCGATCGACATCAACTCGCCCGAGGTGACGATCAGCGGCTCGACGCTGACCATCAATCCGGTCCGGGACCTCTCGCGGCTGACCAGCTACTCCATCCGCGTTGACAGTGGTGCGGTGCTCAGCACGCTGGCGGCCACCACCACGGGCGTCCAGCTGCTCAGCCAGGACTTCGAGCTGCTGCCGCTCGGCCCGGCGGTCTACGAGACCTCCGGCCTGCAGGGCGGCCAGGAGTTCACCGCCACGCCGCCGTCCGGCTGGACCGTGGACAACTCCGCGATGCCGTTCGGCGGGGCACCGGAATGGCGGGGCTGGACCTTCGCCAACAAGAACTTCTGGACGGGTGAAGGCGGCCAGAACCGCGCCAACTTCACCAAGGGCACGGGCACGATCGCCGTGGCCGACACCGATGAGTGGGACGATTACGCCGTCTGGCCGAACAACAGCTTCAACGGCAAGCTCCTCTCCACGCCGATCGATCTGACGACCGTCGCCCCCAACTCGGTGACGCTCGACTTCGACTCCAGCTTCCGGCCGGAGAGCGGCGGGTCCTACACTCCCTACACCCCTGACAACATGCAGGGCTTCCTCGATGTGAGCTACGACGGCGGCACCACCTGGAGCAACCTGCTGACGCTCGACTCCAGCAACACGCTGGGCACGGCGACCGCGGCCAACGTGGATGAGCACCGGACGGTCTCGGTGCCGAACCCCGACAACGGGTCGATGGTCTTCCGGTGGACCAACACCGGCACCAACGACTGGTGGTGGGCGATCGACAACGTGAATGTGAAGGGCACCGTCGACGGGCTGCCGAGCCCGGGCATCACCGACGCCACCGCCTGGAACTTCACCACGGCCGACACCAACGTGCTGTCGGTGGCCGCCGCGGCGACCGCGACGGAGGGCGACGCCCCGCTGACCGGGACCGTCTCTCGGAACCTCGGGACGGTCGGTGACGTGATCGTGACGCTCGCCAGCAGCAACACCGGAGCCGCCACGGTGCCCGCCACCGTGACGATCCCGGCCGGGCAGTCGTCGGTGACGTTCCCGATCACGATCGTGAACGACTCGCTCTACAACGGCTCGCGGCCGGTGACGATCGCCGCCACGGCCGCCGGCTTCGTCGCCGGGTCGACGGTCGTGACCGTCGCCGACAACGACACCGGCGACGTCGTCATCTCGGAGATCATGTACAACTCGACGCAGTCCGGCAGCCGGGACACGGCCACGGAGTGGGTGGAGCTCTACAACCGCGGCTCGAGCACGGCCGATGTGAGCAGCTGGTTCCTCGACGACGAGGACACCATCAAGTGGGGCGCGATTCCTTCGGGGACGACGATCCCGGCCGGTGGCGTGCTCGTGCTCTACAACGGCTGGGTGGGATCGGCGAGTGACTTCCGCACCGCCTGGAACGTGCCGGCGTCTGCCGGGGTGGTTCCGGTCGTGTGGGGCGATCTCGACAACAGCCCGTCGCTCACCAACGAGGTGCTCGTAATGAGGGATCCGGCGGGCATCGTCCGCAACACGGCGAACTACGCCCAGAACGGCACCGGCGGCTGGCCGACCTACGTGGCGGGTTCGAGCTTCTATCTGAAGAATCTGACCGGCGACAACAACGTCGGGTCCAACTGGGCCGCGTCCGCGGCGGGCACCGATTTCGCGGTGCACCCGACCTCGACGGTCTACGGTGCCGGTGACACCGGTTCGCCGGGCCGCGTCGGCTCCTCGGCGACGGTGATCGACGTCGCCGTGGGCCAGACCCAGACCGACTCGAGCACCCACTCGGGCTCCGAGCGGATCGTCAAGCAGGGAGCCGGCACGCTCGTGCTCTCGGGGGCCAACAGCCACACGGGGGGCACGGTCGTCACCGCGGGCACGCTGATCGTCCGCAACGTCGCCGCGCTGGGCGCGGGCCCGGTCGAGGTTCAGGCGGGGGCGAAACTGGTGCTCGACGTGGGCACGGCCGAGGTGAGCGTGGCGTCGATCGTGCTGGCGAACGGCGGCCTGATCGACGTCGGTGCCGGGAAACTCACGGCGGCGACCGGCCTGAACCGGACCTCGCTGCTGGCGGCGATCAACGCGGCCAAGGGAGACGGATCGTGGAACGGCACGTCGGGCATCGGGTCGGCGGCCGTCGCCGCGGCGGTGGCAGCCGGCCAGTTCCGCACGCTCGGCTGGGTGTCCAACGGCGGTTCGTCGTACTCCGTGGCCTTCGCGGCCCAGGGTGACACGAACCTCGACGGTGTGGTGGACATCGCCGACATCGCCAACTTCGTCGGCGGCGGCCAGATGGACGCCGGCACCCCGGCGACGTGGGACACCGGTGACTTCAACCACGACGGCATCGTGGACCAGTTGGATCTCGCCGACCTGCTCGGGGCCAGCCTCTACGACGGCGGCAACTACCTCCCGTCGTCCGAGGCTCCGGCCGTGGCTGCAGGCTCGGCGGTGTCGGCGAGCGACGCAGCCTTCGCCTCAATGGCTTCGGAGTCGCAGGTCGGCACCGGTCGGAAGAAGTCGGTCTTCGCGGTGATCTGACCCAGGAGCCCCGATGCCCAGCCTCGCCATGCCCCACCTGACTGCATCGGCCCGGTCCGGCGACGCCTCACGGCGACGCCGGACCGGCGGCCGGTGGCTGCTGTGCCTCGTGACCGCAGTGGCCGCCGGGTGCGGAAAGCCTCCGATGCACCAGGTGCAGGGCACCGTGCGACTCGCCGGCAAGCCGGTCAAGGGGTGCAAGGTGGGCTTCTTCCCCGATGCGGCGGCGTTCGATCCGAACCGCCACGGCTTCGGCTTCGGGATCACCGACGCGGATGGGCACTACTTGATTCAGCATCCGCAGGGCGAGTCGGGCATCTGGGCCGGCGCCTACAAGGTGATCCTCGTGGCCTGGGTAAACAAAGCGGGTGAGCCGCTGCCGCCTGACATCAAGCCGAGCGAGGTCGAGGGGGGCGTGCGGAACCTGTTCCCCGCCATCTACGAGGCACCGAGCACCACGCCCGAGAGGGCCGTCGTCCGTAAGGGCGAGCCCAACGTCTTCGATATCGACGTTCCCGCCCCGGCTACAAGGAAGTGAACGCCATGCCCGCCCCGTCCCTCGGCCACGCGCCCGCGTCCCGTTCCCAGGCCGCTGCTCCATATGGCTGCCGCGGATTCACGCTCGTCGAGTTGCTGGTGGTGATCGCGATCATCGCCACGCTCATCGGTCTGCTCCTGCCCGCCGTGCAGGCGGCCCGCGAGGCGGCGCGGCGGATGAGCTGCCAGAACAACATCAAGTCGCTCGGCCTCGCCACGCTCGCCTTCCACGACGCCCGCAAGGGCTTCCCGCTCGGGGCCGAGTTCGAGGTGGGCACGGCTTGGACCTCGCTGATCCTGCCCTACATGGAGGCCCAAAACCTCTATGACCTGCTCACCTTCGAGGAGGATTCGGTCGGGAACTACCAGTGGGCCTACGCCGTTCCGGGCATCACGGGGCAGGCCGCGATGCAACTCAACTACCGGATGTTCCGCAACATCTACGTCTGCGAGCAGCCTCAGGCCGCGTTTCGCTGCCCGTCGTCGCAGTTTCCCGCCAACACCGCCGACATCTCCGGCGACAACTGGATCGTGCAGCGGCGGGCGCCCATCAACTACCTCGGCTGCGTCTCGGGGACGCTCACGACCGATCGCCGGCGGATGACGGCGCCGGCCCCGTGGGGTGGTACCGGCACGTTCGAGGTGATCGCCGATCTCGACGGCGTCATGGTCTCGAGGATTCCCGGGCAGCGGATCAAGTGGGAAGGTCGCTCGTGGGGCATGACCGGATCCGCGATCAAGAGCGTCGGCGACGGCACCTCCAACACGATCTTGATCGGCGAAGCGGAGGGAGACCTCGGCACCGTGCCGGAGATGGGCATCCTCAACGAGCAAACGGACGACAATCAGGGGCGGAAAGACCATTGGGCGTACGGCGGAGATGACGTCGACACGGCCAATCGGGGCGACATGTCGGAGCATCTCGGCTCCACGGGGGTGCCACTCAACGCCCCGCGGGTGAACAGCGGAGATCCAGGGTTCGCCGCCTACGAGTTCAGCTTCGGCAGTCGTCATCCCGGGGGAGCGAGCTTCGTGTTCGCCGACGGGTCGGTGAAGCTGCTGATCGATCAGATCGACCCGAAGATCTACAGCGCCCTCGGTTCGCGCAACCTCGGCGACAAGGTGGAGCCGCAGTGAGGCTCCGCGGGTCGCGGCTTCCCCGGAGGGCGATCATGACGGCTTCGGTCCGCGCGGCGACGGTGGCGGCGTGCCTGGTGTTCGCCGCGGTCTCGGCCGCCCACGAGGGGCCCGACCCGCGAGCCCACTGGCTCTTCGAGAAGGCGTTTCTGCGGGATGGACGGCTCGCCTCCCAGGTCGGCCCGGCGCTGCGGCCGGAAGGTGCGGCCTCGCCCGAGGCGGCAGGACGGCTCCGCTGCCTGCGGCTCGACGGCCGCGAGGATCTGTTCGTGGCCGAGGGGCCATGGGCCGACTTGCGGAACCTGCTGCCCACCGATGCAGTCACCGTCTCGGCGCTCGTGAGCCTCGACGACACCCTGCCGTGCGGCGGCATCGTCTCGGCCTTCCAAGACAACGGTGACGCCGAGACCGGGTGGGTGCTGGGCTACAACAACCGCTGCTTCACGTTCGCCCTGGCGACGGCCGGCGCCGATGACGGCGACGGGCGGATGACCTATCTCTCGGGCACGACCCCCATCGAGCCGAGCCGCTGGTACCACGTCTGCGGTGTGTACGACGGGGAAACCATGCAGCTTTGGGTCAACGGCACGCTCGACGGCGAGAGCCGCGAGCAGCACGGCCCGATCCTCTATCCGAAGGATGCCCGGCTCGTACTCGGCGCCTACGCCGACGCCAACGAACTGTTTCCGCTGCACGGGCGGCTCGGGCAGGTGGTGATCTACGACGTCGCCGCCAAGCCCGCCTGGGTGGCTCACGAATACGAGCACCATGCGTCGTGGGTTGCCCTCCCCCCCGAGCCCGATCCCTCCCGGGCGTTTTCCTTCCTGGTGAAGCCCTACCTGCAATACGCCACCGGGACGAGCGTCAACGTGATGTGCGAGGTGAGTCGCCCCGCCAAGGTCCGCGTGCGATTCGGCGAGACCGCGCGGTTCGACCGCGAGGCGGAGGCGACGAGCGACGACGGCCTCCTGCACGCCGCCGCACTCACCGGCCTGGAGCCGGAGACGGGCCATTACTATCAGGTGCTCGTCCAGGAAGACGGCCGCGACACCTGGCTCGAGGGAGACGTGGGCTCCTTCCAGACCGCGTCGCTCCCCGAAACCCCCTTCGCCTTCGCCGTGATGGGTGACACGCAGGGCAACCCCAAGGTCAATGGGAGCCTCGCCGAGCAGATCTGGCGGCTGCGTCCCAACTTCCTGCTCATCCCCGGCGACCTGGTCGACCAGGGGCCGATCAAGCGGCAGTGGGTGGACGAGTTCTTCGCGAGCATGAGCCCGCTCTTCTCCCGGGTCTGCTTCTATCCGGTGATTGGCAACCACGAGCAGAACGCCGACCACTACTACCGCTACATGAACGTGCCGGCGCCCGAATACCACTACGCCTTCGAGTACGGCAACGCGAAGTTCTTCGCGATCGACTCCAACAAGAACTGCGGCCCGGGAAGCGAGCAGTACGAGTGGCTGGAGCGGGAGCTCGCGGCGCTGGAGAGCGCCCGCCGGAACGGCAGCTCGAAAGTGGTCTGGACGTTCGTGTCGTACCACCACCCGTCGTACTCCTCCGACGAGGACGACTACGGCAACCTCTGGAAGGGGAAGAGCACATGGGGCGACATGCGGATCCGCCCGCTGACGAAGCTCTTCGACCGCTACGGCGTCGATCTCGTCTGGAACGGCCACATCCACTCCTACGAGCGGACGTGGCCGATCCGCGACGGCCGCGTCGTGGAACGCGACGGCACGGTCTACGTGGTCGCCGGTGGCGGCGGCGGGGGGCTCGAGCAGGCGGGGCCGATCCGGCCGCCGTTCCAGAACAACGTCCGCCGCTCCCACCATTTCGTGTTCGTGGCGGTGAACGGCCGGACGCTCGAGCTGAAGTCGTTCGACCTCGACGGGCGGCTCTTCGACACGACGACGATCCGCAAGCCGGGCATGGAGTCGGCCGCGGAGGCAGGCTCGGCCGGTGCGGCCGTCCGGGTGGGTCAGTGACCCTCGCCGGCGGCGACGCGGACCGGCGTGCCCGCCAGCCGATCGCGGGCGCCGACGGCATCGAGCCAGGCAAGCCCCGCATCGATCTCGGCGCCGAGCCGACGACTGGCATCGAGGAGCAGGCGGCGGCGAAAGGCCGCGTCGTAGGCGACATCGGGCCGCTTCGCGTAACGTTGCATGAGGTCGCCGGCGAGAATCGACTTCACGTCGGCCTCCAGGCCGAAGGCGGCGAAGGCGACTGCCAACTGGTCGGCCGGGGCTTCGAGAAATCGATCGAAGTCGAGCCAGCGCGTTCGGTCGGGCGTGTAGCGGGCGACCGCCGCGAGCGCGAGGTTTTCGCAGAGCCAGCTCATCGCCGCCGCCTCGCCTGCCCCGAGGGCGTCGGCCGTCATGCCCTTCGCCACGCCGAACGACGCGAGTCGATCGAGCCGCTCGGCGGTGTGGGCGGTGATGTCGCCCGGCGAGCCGTCGAGCACCGCCGCCAGAAACGTCTCGGCGGGCACGGTCATCAGCAGGGCCCGCGCGTCGCCGACGCGGTCCATGAGCGCGGGAGCGATCCGGTTGACGATGCTCGTCGCCTTGACGACCGCCCGCTGCCCGGGGCGGAACGTCCGCGACAAGAGCGCCAGCACGAGGTCGAGCAGGCC
>Ga0007801_10000261_pt1 | contig 17124 bp, 15 predicted proteins | sample CryBogmetaGMA2M_FD_60372 | JGI IMG/M metagenome (GOLD analysis project Ga0007801, IMG submission 60372) | Freshwater microbial communities from Crystal Bog, Wisconsin, USA - MA2M | ecosystem: Environmental > Aquatic > Freshwater > Lake | place: Crystal Bog, Wisconsin, USA | collected 2009-07-06
GATCTCTGAAGTTCCTCCAGTAGCAAATGGCACCACTAAACGAATTGACTTTTCAGGATAGTCTGCAAACGCTAGTGAAGAGCAAACTAAAGCCAATATAGTTGCAACAATTTTCAATGCACTCATCCTTCTCTTTGACTAACGATCAATGCCGCTACTGAGGCGTCGTTGCTTAGCTACTTCTTGTAGCCTCTGACAATCAGGATTAGGTGTTCCATCCTCATTGAAAATATTAAATTCTCTGCAAGGGCTTGGTCGATCTTCATAGATAGAGCAGCGCCAACCTTCTGCTTTGTTGTGGGTAAGCGCTATACAAGGTGCCTCACCTTTTTCTGTGCCCTTCATACAAGCAAGATGTGCTGTGAGCTTGCTGGTAAGTTCAGCAGGAACTACCCCAGTGCCATTGCCTGCAATTTCCCCATGGTAAAAACTCACCCTGAAATGCTGACAGCACTGACCACATTCAAAACAGGGATTGGGGTTCAATTCAACTCCCATTTCAGCGTTTCTCCAATAGAAAGGTAAATTGTATGCCCTGTCTTGGGCTAACTATCATCAAACTATTCCTACAAACAATTCAGTAATTTCTAATGTAATATATGTATCATTATTGGTACGCTATCTGGATGAAAACTCCAAAGCTAGATGTGTACTTTTTTGAAACTGAAACAAGGAATGAGCCAGTGAGAGAATGGCTTCAATTACTTTCGCCTAGAGATAAAAAAATCATAGGCGAGGATATTAAAACCGTTCAATTTGGTTGGCCTCTTGGTATGCCACTAGTTAGACATATAGATAGCGATTTATGGGAAGTTCGAAGCAAATTGAGCGGTTGCATCGCTAGAGTTCTTTTTGTACTGGATAGTAATGCCATGATATTAATCCACGGATTTATCAAGAAGCAACAAAAGACACCAAAACCAGATTTAGATTTAGCAAAATCTAGAGTGAAGCAGCTAAGGAAACGTTTATGAAGAAAAAACATATTGGTAGCAATTTCGATGAATTCTTAAAGGAGGAATCTCTCCTTGAGCACTCCACTGCTATAGCAGTAAAGCGCGTCATAGCTTGGCAAATCGAACGAGAGATGGAAAAACAAAACCTTACCAAAACATCAATGGCTAAGAGAATGCATACCAGTCGTGCTGCCTTGAATCGCTTACTTGATGAGAGCGATACCAGTCTTACTTTAATTACGCTTGCAAGTGCAGCTGCAGTGCTGGGGAAGATTATTAAGTTTGAACTTAAGGCCGCCTAAATAAATAAGGGAATAAGGAGTCCGTGATTTCCTTATTCCCTCCAAAAAACCTGCTACAACTATTATTTTTTTAACTATTCCCTAATGGGATTAGCGATTAAATGCCTCTTTTGTGGCACTTTCATGACGCTTGGTGTTTTTGAGCACTGCGCAGTAAGACAAAATCATGATGATTGCCAAAGAGATGCCGTTAAAGTTACTTAATAAGTCCATTTGTTTGCTCCTAGAGTGGTGTTAATTGATAAATGTGCTGCGATATATTCAGAATAGTGATGCAAAAGCTCAAAAAATGAGCCTGTAAAAAATATTGCGTTTTGTTGCCTTTTTGCTGCTGTGCTGTTGTTTTTTTCATCTCTTTTCTTGCCTTACCCTATTACCTCACTACCGGCAATTCATCCCACTTGGTGGTGTAGTTTGGTGATTTATTATTTGAGCGCATTTGCCATACTTGCTTACTTCCGTTGGTTCCTGCCGCTGCAGATCTAATTACCGCATTACCAAAGCGCGTATTGATCTCATCCATCGCTTTCATGAGATGTGCTGACTTACCCTTACTTTGTATATCCTCAAACAGCGATTGCTGCACAGTTGGCTTATCGCTAATCAGATTGAGAATGACACCCGCTTTCTTATAACGAAAGTTCGGCTGGTAAATTTGCTTGAGGCCAGCTAACGCTGCATTGGTTAATGCCAGGGTGTTATCTGTTGCATCGGCAAGTGGGATGGTGACGCTTTGGTGATGCTGTGGCTCGTGTTGCTTAAACGGGTTAGTCTGAATAAACACTGTCAGCGCGCCCGTCATGCCGTTTTGGGTTCTGAGTTTTTCAGCTGCTCGCGCCGCATGGGTAGCGACTGACTGGGCAAGCTCTGCCTGACTAGTCACGAGTTTTCCAAAGCTGCGTGAGGCAATGATTTGTTGTTTAGCAGGCGCTACCTCCTCAAGTTCTAGACAAGAAGTGCCGCGCAGTTCATAGCATAGGCGCTCCATCACCACGCCAAACTGTTGGCGCATCATTTGTGGCGAAGCTTGCAAGAGATCAAACACACTATGAATAGCTTGGGCTTTGAGTTTTTTAGCAATTTGCCTGCCAACGCCCCATACCTCACCGACTGGCGTCTCACTCATCCATTGGTAGAGCTCTGATTTTGCCATCGCATTGACATCGCATACTCCAGCAAACTGCTTGTGTTTTTTGGCTAAGTGATTGGCAAGCTTTGCTAGAGTCTTACTCGCACCAATACCTACACATACTGGTAGACCAGTAGTGTCTTTGACTTGCTGTTTGATTTGTTGACCAAGCTTAATCGTGTCTTGATATTGTTTTAAGACCGTCTCGATTTGCAAGAAGCTCTCATCGATGCTGTAAACCTCAAGCTTGGGCGTAAAACTTTTGAGCACCTGCACTACACGGCTACTCATATCGCCATACAGGGTGTAGTTTGAGGAGTAGGCTTGGATGCCATGCTTTCTGGCTAAGTCTTGCATCTGAAACCAAGGTGTTCCCATCTTCACACCAAGTGCTTTGACTTCAGCGCTACGCGCTACTGCACAGCCATCATTGTTCGAAAGCACCACCATTGGTACATCTTCTAACTTAGGCTGGAATACCCGTTCACAAGAAACGTAAAAGTTATTGACATCAACGAGTGCAAAGAGTGAGTTCATGACTTTTCCTGCTTGCTGTATCTCGTACTGGCATTGCTGTACTTGCGCACTACCCCAACGACTACTCCCCAGATTTGCAACTCACTACCCTCTTTAAAGGTGATGGCTTGATAGTTTGGGTTTTCTGCTTGGAGTTCAACCCGGCCGCGCAATTGATAAAGGCGCTTGATGGTGTACTCACTATCAACTACCGCCACCACGATGTCTTTGTGTTTTGCTTTAAGGGCTTTATCTACCACTACCTTGTCGCCATCGCAAATGCCTGCGCCCAGCATCGAATCTCCCTTCACGGTGAACATGAAGGTGGCTGGCTTGTTCTGCACTAAGTAGTGATTCAGATCTAAGCCATCCTCGGCGTAATCTGCCGCAGGACTGGGAAATCCAGCCGAAATCCGGTGGCTCAGGAGTCTTGTCTCATAGGCGACAAAATGGCCTACCAAGGTTTGTGGGCTCTGGGTCAGGCTTACTTTGGCAGGGTTCATTTCTTGGGTCATAGTCATTAATATACTGTATGTTTATACAGTATATATAAAAACCGCAAAAATGAGGCTGTTTTTGTTGTTTTAACGCTTTCAGGGCTCTAGGGATTGCATAATGGCTTTGGAGCTTATTGCTGAAATAGGCCATATAAAAACAGTGGGAAGTAGGAGATAAATGAAGACGTACAAAATAGCGTCCATTCCGGGAGACGGGATTGGCAAGGAAGTCATTCCTGAGTGTGAAAAGGTATTAACTGCCCTGAGTAAAAAACATCTTGAAGTGGGCTTTGAATTTGAGCACTTTGATTGGGGTGGTGACTACTACCGCAAACACGGCATCATGATGCCTGCCGATGGTCTTGAACCTTTGCGCTCTAAAGATGCGATCTTGTTTGGTTCAGCTGGTGATCCACATATTGCCGATCACATTACTTTATGGGGCTTGCGTCTCAAAATCTGCCAAGGCTTTGATCAGTACGCAAACGTGCGCCCTACGCGCATTCTTCCTGGCATTGAAACGCCACTGCGCAATTGCAAACCGAGTCAACTCGATTGGGTCATTGTGCGCGAGAACTCTGAAGGTGAATACTCTGGCGTGGGTGGTAGAGCGCATCAAGGGCATCCGATTGAAGTCGCTTCTGATATGAGCATCATGACTCGTGTTGGAGTTGAGCGTGTACAGCGCTTTGCCTTTGCGTTAGCACAGTCGCGCCCGCGCAAGCATCTGACTGTCATTACTAAATCGAATGCCCAGCGCCATGGCATGGTGATGTGGGATGAAATCGCCAACATCGTTGCGAAAGATTTTCCGGACGTGACTTGGGATAAAGAATTAGTTGACGCTGCAACAGCCCGCATGGTCAATCGCCCCGAATCGTTAGACACGATTGTCGCTACTAACCTTCATGCAGATGTCCTTAGTGATTTAGCAGCAGCCCTAGCAGGCAGCCTAGGAATTGCACCAACGGCTAACCTAGATCCTGAGCGTCGCTATCCATCGATGTTTGAACCCATTCATGGTTCTGCCTTTGACATTATGGGCAAAGGTCTTGCCAATCCCATTGGCACTTTCTGGTCGGCAGTAATGATGCTCGACTTCTTAGGTGAAAAAGTGCTTGGGGCTAAATTAATGACCGCGATTGAAAAAGTCACGGCCAATCCAAAGTTACACACTCGTGATCTGGGCGGCAACGCTATGATGAGTGATGTCACCAACGCAGTGATTGAGGAGATTTCTAAATGAAGCAATTCAAATTCCTTAGTATTGCCCTAAGTGCCTGTTTGATATTCATGGGATTGATCTCAGGAGCTAGTGCGCAGCCCTTTCCGGATAAAACGATTCAGTACATCATTCCCTTTCCTGCTGCGGGTGAATCTGATTTAGTCGCACGCTACCAAGCTGAGATCTCTGCCAGAAAGTTTAATCAGCCCATGGTGGTGATCAATCGGGCTGGTGCTGGCGGCGCTTTGGTATGGAGCGCTCTCAATACCTATCCGGCTGATGGCACAACCGTGGTCGGTGTCAATATTCCGCATACGATCTTACAGCCGCTACAAGAAGGCATTCAGTACAAGACCGAAGACATTAATGCGATCTACTACTATCACTTCACTCCAGATGCTCTGATGGTCTCTGCTGATAGTCCATATAAGACCTATCAAGAATTTATTGCTGCTGCTAAAAAAGATCCGGGCAAGATGACTCTAGCGGGCTCTGCACAGTTTTCTGCCAATCACATGGCAGTAGAGCGCTTAAATAAATTGGCTGGCGTCAAAATTACTTACGTTCCTTTTAAAGGTACAGGTGATTTGATTACTGCCTTGATCGGGATGCATGTGGATGGTGCAATGGGTTACCTACCATTAGCCATTCAGCAAAAAGGCAAAGTGCGCACGCTTGCGATTGCCACTGAGAAGCGCAATCCTGCTCTACCAGACGTGCCCACCTTTAAAGAATTGGGGCTGAACTGGGTTGACGGCGCTTATCGTGGGGTTGCTGTACCCAAATCGACTCCACTCATACTGCAACAAAAGTTGTCTGACTACTTTGCAAAGCTCAATGCTGATCCTGAAACCAAAAAGAAGTTAGAAGAATCTGGGTTTGTGATTGTGGATGTGCCTTTGGCAAAAATGCCGGCCTTCATGAAAGAGAAAATTCCTCAAGCGATGGAGGATGCAAAAAACGCGGGGATGATTAAATAAGAATTTCTTAATCTTGCTTTTGCTGAAAATAAAAAACCACCGAAGAGCGGTGGTTTTTTATTGGGTAGGTTCTGGTACTGATCACTACCTTAGCAAATAGCAAATGCCATCAGACATCATCCATAAAACCACCGCCACCGCCATCATCCCAAGAGTTGCCACCATCATCATCCCAAGAACTGCCATCTCTCACACCAAAGTTTGGTGCATCCGGTGCAGGTCCACCGACTTGATTAAAGTCGTTGTTCACATTTCCAGGATTAGCGCGATTACCATCGCCCATTAAGTGACTTGCCAATGCCTGACCAGCAACCATGCCCGCACCAAGTGCTGCGCCAGTTGCCAAACTTCCCATCAAGCCACTCCCCGCTCCCGCTGCAGGTGCACCAGGATAACCAGGCGGATAGCTGCCAGGAGCTCCAGGTGTTCCAGAATAAGGACCGTTTGCAGTCGGTGCGTTATAGACTTGCACTGCCTCAGCCTTACGACGTCTCATGACAATGATGATGCCTACTACCAAGATAGCGATCAAACCCCAAAAGAGTGGGTTACTAAAGATCGATGGTGCGCTAGCAACAGAATTGCCAGAACCATTGGAGAGTTGCACCTGGAGTCTTTGCACAGATTCTGCTTGGGCAAAAGGCAATCCAGGAGCCAAGTTCTCTGCTGTTGCAAATGCATTTCTAGCAGCATCTAACTTGCCTTCCCTGATATACAGCTCAGCAGCAATGTAATGTGCTTTGGCGCTATTGGGATGGTTTTGTAATACCTCTTTCATCATGGCATCGGCTTTAGCTAACTGCCCAGATTGAATGGCTTGAGAAACTTCAGGCAATGAAGCCTCAGCAAAAGCGAGGTTGCTCGTCAGTAAGACTGCGCTAGCAAATACACCGACAATGAACTTTAGTACATTTCGCATTTTCATCATGACTCCTTATAGGATATTTCACTGCGATTTTGATTATCGCCAGTTTAGGTACTTTTCTATTCCCTTGTTATATGAGGGCTTTTAGGGGTATTTCAAGGGGATAGGACCACCTTTTTAAATGAATCACCCTAATTTTTGTAGCTATATAAATTCATTGATGTTATGATTAAACGTAACTACAATATTTCCGATTAAATTCACTTATGATTCGGCAAAAAATGATTCAAATATTACAAAGCACGGTTTATCTCTCTCGGAGGCAAGACTGCTCGATTGGGATTCAGCTATTAGCTACATTGATAGTACAAAGAATTATGGTGAGGAAAGGCGTGTAGCACTAGCACTCATAAAGCAACGCCTATATTGCGTAGTTTATGTTGAAGTAAAAATAGGTAAGAGAATTATTAGCTTAAGGAAAGCAAATGTCCGTGAGGTAGAAAAGTATGAAAAAGAAAATAATTAGACCGACTGCTGAAGAAGATGCTGCTATTACAAAAGCGGCAATGGCAGATCCCGACAATATGCCATTCACAGATGAAGAGTGGGAAAAAGCCAGGCCTACACTAGTTCGTGGTCGCGGAAGACCTTTAGGTAGTGGATCTAAAGAGCAAGTTACCTTGAGAATTGACAAAGATACTTTGGATTTCTATAAATCTAAAGGTGAAGGCTGGCAAACTTTTATCAACCAAGTGCTTGGTGAAGTGAAAAGAGAATCTAAATCAATCTCGACTGTTGAAAAGAAACTTAATAAGGGTGCTCTAATCACTAACAAATTTAAGGCTGCTGCCTAATATCCTATTTCACTTCCAAAATCTTGCCTTCTGATGAAATCAAATAGGCCTTATTGGGCTTATCTTTGCGGATACGGCCTAGTTCAGCTTGGTAGTTTTGCAGTTGCGCACGATATTGTTCATACTTCTCGCTACCCACCTCTGGAATCGACAGCTTGTAATCAATGATGGCTAAGTGATCATCTAATTCCACTAAGCGGTCCATGCGGTAATTCTTACCTTCTTTACTTGCAATATCCAACTCATTCCAAGCAGCTATCCATTGTCCTGAAGTAAGGTACTTACCAAGCTCTGGCGTTTCTAATACTTTCTTGGTACGCTCAATCACTTTCTTAGCATGCGCCTCATCAACGCCTAGCCAATTCATGAGCTCTTGTACGCTTGGCATCTGTGGTTTTTTTTGATTACTAGAGTCTGCAGTAAGGAACTCCAGCAGCTTATGAAAATGGGTACCCTCTTCTAAAATTTCTGGGTCGGGCTCTTCTCTTCCTGATGCTGGAGTAGCTTTTACTGTAGTGCCACTTTCAATATCGAGTAATTGTTGCTTGTGACTTAGTTTTGCATGATCCCAAGCAACCTGAAAGTCTTCCATACTAAAGTGATCAGAAATCAAAGGTGCTGTCTTGGGCTTGTCCGTCCTCTTGGCCCCATCATTAGAAGAAGGCTGCGCTAGGTTAATGGCCTCCAGGGTTGGAAGCTTGCCAAATTGAGCTCTAGCGTACCAAGATTTCTGATCTATGCCCAGCAGATTTTTTGCTGTAGGTTCTTTTGCTACGCCACTGATCCACAAACCTTGCTTGGCACGTGTCATCGCAACGTATAGTAAGTTCCAGTTTTCCTTCTGACTAATAAGTTCTTCCTCTTCCCGAATTTGAGTACGCGGTGAGGTTAAACCTGCCTTGGTATACATCGACAGATGGGATGGACTTTGATCATTAGGTGACCATTCCAATAGAACACCAGAATGATCAGATGCGCCCACTGTATGATTGGCATCTAAAATAATGACAAAGGGAGACTCTAATCCTTTAGCACCATGAATGGTCATGAGGCGCACGCGCTTGTGCTTATCCTCTTCTGACATCTCACTGTCTTCATCGACCTCTCCAAGCTCCCCTTCAGATTCAAGTTCGACATCACCTTCATCAGGGGTTTCATCATCATCGCTGCGACGCATGGCATTAATCTCATCAATAAAGCGACTCAGGCTTGGGTAACGACCGCCATCTTGATTCAAAGAAAGCTCTAGAAAAGCATCTAAGTTGGCCACTACCTGTGCGCGCGCCAAAGGCTGTGCGCTCTCTGCATACTTAAAACGCAAATTGCTTTCTTGATAAATTTGATCTAACAAATCATGGACTGGTAAATGCTCTGCCAATACGCGCCAGTGCTCTAAAAAGCGGGCAGCTCTTTGGACTAATGCATCTTGGCTATCTTGCAATACGTCCCACCAAGAACGGTATTGCTGGTGATTGGCTTTAGCAATACTCAGGTTTTGCATTTGCTGCTCAGTAAAACTAAAAATCGGGCTTCGCAGTACTTGGGCCAAAGGTAAATCATGACGAGGCGATAACAATACTGTGAGCAAGGCAATCAAATCATCGATCTCTAGGGTATTGAGTAGGCCACCAAGTCGAGAGCTGTCATAAGCCAGTTCGGCTTCACGTAATGCTCTTTCGAACTGCGGTAAATATTTACGCCGTTTGACAAGTAATAAGAAGTCACTCTCTCTAGCAGCGCGCCAAAACTTTTGACCATCTTCTTCATCTATCACTTGATGTGTTGCCATCACATGATGAATCAGCTTACCAATCTCTTGACCTTCAAGGTAGCGCTGCGTCGCTGCAACTGTTTGGTTTATATCTGTAATTGGTGCATCAAAAGCATTGCCCACCCTAGGGGTTAGCTCTTCTTTTGCGTAAGGGATCAGAGGTAACAGTACAGCCTCACCCTCTTTTGCATACAGTTCACTGGGCAAGCCTTCTGCCAATGGCTCCCACAAGGTTTCTTGCTGATGAAAGTCATAGCCAGGCGGCAATTGTGTAGCAGCAAAAGTTTCGTTCACAGCAGTATTAATTTTGGAGGCATTGCGCCGCGTAGTATCTTGATCAAGCGCTACCGCACCCATCTGTGACTCTAGGAAGGTTTTTGCGCTAGCGAATAAACGGGGGTCAGCTCTACGGAAGCGGTAAATCGATTGCTTTGGATCGCCTACGATAAAAACACTAGGCTTATTCTGATCCTGGCCATAACCTTCTAACCATGAACGCAGAATCTGCCACTGCAAGGGATTGGTATCTTGAAATTCATCAACGAGGATGTGTTTGTATTTGGCATCTAAGCGCGCTTGTAAGTAAGCTGCATTAGCATAATCGGCCATCAACTGACTCACACCAATTTCTAAATCATCAAAATCACGCACCCGCATGGCTTCTTTAGCCGCGGCAGTATGCCCCATCATCCGCTCACTCATAGCAAACCAGGCAAGATTTAATTCATATACATCTTTCTCAGCTTGCCAGGCTACATATTCGATAAATGCCTGCGCCCAAGCTTGCTTATAAGTAACGTGATCAGATTCCAGATGACTTTCACCCTCAGCTTTGAGGTATTCCTGAACAGCGCTAAGGGCTCGGTTTGTATTATCCCTAGGTTCGGCATCGCCATTTAAAAAAACTGCTTGTAAAGTCGATGCAATTTCCATGACATCACCACCACGCTGCATGCACTCTAGAGTGTTAACGAGTTGGGGTACAAATGCCAATTCTTGTTTACTACTATGAGCAAAGCAACGCACTAAAAACTCGAAGTCCGCTCTTGCCATTGGTGCATTCCACATCCGCAATAAAGGATTCTCTAGATTAAGCCTTGGTAAAAATTGTTTGAAATGCTCAATTGGGGTAATGCCTTTTTCCCTGCAGGCTTGTTCAAAGAAGGTCCATGCGCCACGCTGCTTCATCAGGCCGTAATTGCCCATTAAGAACTTTTCTGTATTACTTGCCCCTAGGTGTTGAAGAAGAGTGTCATAGTGCGCTTTGAGGTCAGGCGGAAGATCGCCCCACCAGTCATCTAAACATTCTTCCAATAATCTTTTGCCATCCTCGCGCAAGCTAAAGCCAGGCTGCACTTCTGCTGAGATTGGGGCAGCGTTGAGTAATCTGCCAAACCAGCCATGGAAGGTATCAATCACAATGGATTGGGGGCTAGCAAGCACCTTGCTATACAGTGTTCTTGCTTGAGGTAGCAATGCTTTTGCTTTGCCATCCTCTAAACCCCTATTGCACAATTCTTTTAATAGAGCTGCATCACTCATCGTTGAAAATTGTTCTAACAAACTATAGAGCCGATCGCGCATCTCTTGTGCAGCTTTGCGGGTAAAAGTTAAGGCCAGAATTTCTTGGGGCTTAGCACCAGCTAGCAAGAGACGGATCATGCGGGCAACTAATAACCAAGTTTTACCGCTCCCAGCGCAAGCAGAAACGATAACGGATCTAGAGGGGTCGCACGCAATGGCGTTATCAAACTTTTTCACCACATCCCCTTTCTACAAATCCCTCTTGCCTCACAGTATTTACAAACGCCATCTGGTGCAAAAGCAGCCATCTCTTTTCTAGACCACAGATTTTGCATATCCTCAGTGATTTGCTGATTAAATGCTGGCATTAATTCTGGCACGTCTTGTACCTCTAAAGATCTGAGAAGTTTTTTATCTCTCTTGACATCTACTTTGAGCGAGACCCATTGGGCATTTCCGATGTGATGACCTAGAAGATGGGCGCTGGCAGGATCCTCATTGGCAGCACGGGCATAAATGAGTAACTGTGGATCATCTAAAACATGCTCGGCACGTTTTTTCATCTTGGTCATCGACTGATTTTTGTAATCAATTACTTCAGCCTGCTTCTCATCCACAATGTTGATATCAAAACGATCAGCACGCCCTTCGATCCGAATCACTCGATGCTCGCCCTCAAGATCAACAAAATGCAAGTCAAAGCCCACTTTATGTTCAGCATTGTGATAACGCCAGCCGCTAGCCTCTCGTTGCAGTTGCCAATCTATAAAGCTAGGGATTTGTTTCTGCCAATCACGTAAGGTTCCGAGCACCCTGCCATCACCTTCGATCATCCGTTTAAATTCTTTTTCAGAGATAGCAGATAACTCACGCTCCATCCACACACGACGAGCCGCAGTACTATTCATGATGTTTGAATCTGCTTTTTGCTCTTCAGTCTTTAGTGCTTGATAAAAGTTACGCAATAAGGCATGCAGTGATTGCCCTGCTAAAGAGGCATCAAATCCCTCTTCAAATACTTTTGCCTCTCGCAGGCTTAATAAGCTGCGTACATAATATTTATAAGGGCAGTCTCTTAAAGCCCTATAAGCGCTTGGACTTACTGAGAGTGGCAATGGCAGATCTGGATCAAGGACGGCAACCGCCTTTTGCAGTGGTCTTGCCTTTCCGCTATAGGCATCTGGTTTAGCAATCACTGCTTTCCAGTTGGGCAATTGCGTCTGCAGGCGCTGTATCCATGCTGATGGCCTGAGTGGCTCACCATTTTTACTTTTACTCTGCCAGAGTAAATCAACACTGTCACAAGAAACTAAGAGTTGCGATAAATCTCGCGCTTGCTGAACATACTGCGCATTGATAGTGGAGGATTTAAGTAAGCGATTTAATGCGTCTGAGAAAAATAAGGGTGGCTCAGAAAATGCAGGTAACTGCTGCTCATCACAACCCACCACTACGACTGCATCAAACTGACGAAGTCGTGTTGAGCTGAGTGGCAGGATGCTCAAGCTTGCAACAGCCTCTTTGCCAGCTTCTTCGTACGAAGCCTCTTCTAACACTGATTTGATCAGGCTGATCCACTCAGGCAGACGCATAGCAAGATCTTGATAATCGCTAGAACGTAAATCAAAAGTGTTAATCACCTCTAGCAACTGCTTACCTGCAGCGTCTTTTTCTAAAGCAGAGCCCATTCCCGTGTCTTGCAAATTTTGCTGCAAGAGAACGTAAGCGCTTGAGCAACGTAGATCTAATTCTTGCCAGGCGTAGTGCCGCTCCCTGACAAATTGCAGGATTTTTAATAAAGCCTCATTTGGCACCGCACCAAGAGTAGCGGCATAGGCATTAGCGCGCTCAATTGCCATGTAAAAGGTTTCCCAGCCCGACTTTGCCTGACTGGCAATCAAAATATCTTCGAGTTGCGCCACTAGACCAATGCAAACCTCGGGGGACTGCCCAATACAAGTGGCAATATCTAAATACGGGTTTTGTAAGAACTCTAATAGTGCACTTGCTGTTGGTCCTTCCTTGGGAGCGCGGATCAACTCTAACCAGCTATTGATTGCTGCTGCTGCCCTGGTGGTATCAATCTTCCATCCAGTTTCATCACGAATATTTAAAGCTGGGCCTAAACGTGCCAATAATGCTCGCACCCGTCTTGCCGCAAGACGATCTTGCGCAACTAATGCAATATTTGTTTTATGGGCAATTAAATGAGACTCAATCGATTTAGTTGCGGCCCAGGCCAATTCTTCAAAACGTCTTGCTGAAATTAAACGCCAATCCTGATAATGTGCTGCCGTGAGATTACTGCTCAGTTGCTCTTCTTGCTCTGCATTTAAGGCAATCAGCTCGCCGGCTCCATTTTCTCCTGCAAGGGCCTCAGACCATAAGGCAACTGACTGCCAATCTAATGTCACTTCAACAACGGGAGCATATTGAGCATAGTGACTTAAGTATTTACTAATGAGCTCCTGATCAATTGGCTTAGGGTCTGCCGTCTGCACCCAGATCAGTGGGCGAGCCTCATTCTGATTGGCTTTTGCTAAATCCAAGTGAGCCGCCATCGCAAATTGTTTGCGAAAAACGGCATCCCCAGCACCACTTAAGTAACGCCAAAAGGTCAGCAATACCTCAGATTCTTGATCGACTACTTTTCTTGAAAGCTCTGGATATGCTTGAGCGATGGTTTTCTCTAACATAGCCTCTAGTTTTTTTGCCCACAGCTCTGCATCAAATGCGTTAGTCTTAATTAAAAGCTGTAACTCATCTTGTAGTTGCAACATGATTGCTTCAGACAAAATATCGCAAGCATTAATGACCGACTTTGCTAAACCCCACGCACCCGAATCACTCTCGGCTTTAAACCAAGTCTTTAGCTTGGGATGTTTACGCAGATTGATATAGACCGATAACCATCTCTCTAAGTCGGTTTGCTTCTTAGGAAACTTCCATGCGCCTGGTGCTGCCTCTATCCAATCGGCAAAACTAATGACTTGTGGCAAGAAGGCGATATGGCTTGGTAAATCCTCTGGTCGGTTTTTTTCTAAGGCTGCCCTTACTCCAATGAGTGGTCCAGCAGTACTGAGCACCACCAAGGGTCGTTTTTGGGTTTGCACTGCACAATCCCAAATCCCTTTAGCCAACTCGGTCAGGGCCTCGCTATTGGGCGTAATTGCCCAAGCATGTGGCTGCTTTTGCTTTGAAATGGTTGGGAATAGGTGAGGCATTACAGAAGATGGTCGATTAGTGTTTTAGGGCTTATTTTGAAAATTCGGCAGAATGTTTGGCTTATTGCTAATATAAGCTCTGTAACGCCACAATTAAATAACTCGCTAAATAAGCTTAAATAAGGAATATTCATGAGTGCCGGCATTAAATATGTAACTGACGCTTCTTTCGAACAAGACGTCCTAAAGTCCGATAAACCTGTTCTGCTCGACTTCTGGGCTGAGTGGTGTGGTCCTTGCAAAATGATTGGCCCTATCCTGGAAGAGCTCTCCGCCGAATACGGCGATAAGCTACAAATTGCAAAAATGAATGTGGATGAGAACCAAGGGGTTCCAGCCCAGTTCAATATTCGCGGCATTCCGACCTTGATCCTATTCAAAAATGGCACCGTGGCTGCTCAAAAAGTAGGCGCTTTAGCCAAATCCCAGTTATCTGCCTTTATTGACAGCAATATCTAAAGATCTCATCCCACAGGTTCACCAGTTGAGCCTGTGGTTTTTACCTGCTTCTTATGCTTGTCAGACCCGTTTTTTAGTGTAGTATTGCGTTTAACAGTAGTTCAGCGCCTCGCACTTACAAAGCAGCGCGCTCATTTCCAGCAATTTACCTCCCCCTTCTTTTAAGCAAATCTCCCAAATTCTGTTTTTTCACATCTGCCTGATCTCTTTCAGCACAGCAATACCCCAAAACCTATTTATCTAATCCCTTTTTTCTTTATCAACACCCGAGAACCACATGCAATTAACTGAACTCAAAGTCCTTCACGTATCCGCTCTGCTTGAAATGGCAGCTAGCCTGGAGATTGAAAACACCCAACGGATGCGCAAACAAGAACTGATGTTTGCCATTCTGAAAAAACGCGCTAAAGCCGGTGAAATGGTTTTTGGTGACGGCACTTTGGAAGTTCTGCCTGATGGCTTTGGTTTCTTGCGCTCTCCTGAAGCCTCTTACATGGCCTCTCCAGATGATATTTATATCTCTCCTGCACAGATCCGCCGCTTTAATCTTCACACTGGCGATAGCGTTGAAGGTGAAGTCCGTACCCCTAAAGATGGCGAGCGTTACTTTGCCTTGGTAAAGGTAGACAAGATCAACGGTTTGGCTCCAGAAGCCCTCAAAAACCGCATCATGTTCGAGAACTTAACTCCTCTCCATCCTAACCGCGTGATCTCTCTAGAGCGTGATATTAAGGCTGAAGAGAACCTGACAGGCCGCATCATCGACATGATCTCGCCGATCGGCTTTGGGCAACGCGGTTTGATTGTGTCCTCCCCTAAATCGGGTAAGACAGTGATGATGCAGCACATTGCACACGCAATCTCTGCTAATAATCCTGATGCTATTTTGATCGTGTTGCTCGTGGACGAGCGCCCTGAAGAAGTTACCGAGATGCAACGCTCCGTTCGCGGTGAAGTCGTTGCCTCTACTTTTGATGAGCCTGCAGTGCGTCACGTTCAAGTTGCTGAAATGGTGATTGAAAAAGCAAAACGTTTAGTAGAGATGGGTAAAGATGTCATTATCTTGCTTGACTCGATTACCCGTCTTGCCCGCGCATATAACACGGTGATTCCTTCATCAGGAAAAGTACTCTCTGGTGGTGTAGATGCCAATGCTTTACAACGCCCAAAACGTTTCTTTGGTGCCGCTCGTAATATTGAGGAAGGTGGCTCATTAACGATCATCGCTACTGCTTTGATTGAAACTGGTAGCCGTATGGATGACCTCATTTATGAAGAGTTCAAGGGCACCGGCAACATGGAAGTTCATCTTGAGCGTCGCTTGGCTGAACGTCGTGTTTACCCATCAATTAACCTCAATAAGTCTGGTACCCGCCGTGAAGAGCTCTTGGTGAAAGCTGAGAACCTGCAGAAGATCTGGGTATTGCGTAAATTGCTTGCTGATATGGACGAAATTGAGGCGATGAACTTCATCGTAGATAAGCTCAAATCGACCAAAAACAACGGTGAATTCTTCGACCTAATGCGTCGCGGAGGCTAATTTCGGGGTCTAGGGAGCTGGTTTAGCCCCTTTTAGACCCCAATAGTGCGCTTTGTTGTTGATTTCATGGCATAATTTCGCCTTTGTTGCACCAATAAACTGCTTTTAACTTGGGTAAGTATTTAGGTTCTTTTAACTTAAACGGCTACCCGCTCATAGGACTCAAAATGAAACCTGGCATTCACCCCGAATATCGCGAAGTCGTCTTTGTAGACGTTTCCAACAACTTCAGCTTTAAAACTCGCTCTACTATGTCCACTAAAGAGAAAATCAAGTGGGAAGATGGTAATGAGTATCCATTGGCCAAGATCGAGACTTCGTCTGAATCACACCCTTTCTACACTGGTACTCAAAAAATCATGGATACCGCTGGTCGTGTTGAGAAATTCCGTCAGAAGTTCGGCACTAAAGCAGTTGCTAAGTCTACCGGTGATGGCGCTGCCAAAACCGCTGAGAAAAAAGCTGCTGCTGCAGAAGCTAAAGCTGCTGAAAAAACAACTAAGAAGAAGGCTTAAACCACTTCGAATCGCAGGGTATGTGCAATACCCACTCTGCGAGATAATTAAGGCAGCGTTTGCTGCCTTTTTTATTTTGAACTTTACACATGGTCAAACTTACCGCCGCCGCCACTAAATCGATTCCGCGCATTATTATTTTTGCGCTGACGCTAATTTATGGATTTGCCGGGCTTTTCTTTCGAGATCCTTGGAAGAATGAGGACGCGATTGGCTTTGGTGGCATGTGGACTCTATTTCGTGGTAACTCCACTGATTGGATTGTTCCTCACCTAGCGGGCCGTGATGTTTCTTTGGGGGCACCGCTCCCTTACTGGATGGGCGCTACACTGATTGACTGGTTTGGCTGGTTGATTGGTGCAGCGAATGCCGCCCGCTTATATTCTGCGATTTGCTTTTTCTCTGCTGCTCTAGCAATTTGGTATGCCACTTATTTATTAGGTCGTCGTCGTGAAGTGCAACCAATGGCACTGGCCGTTGGCGGACAACCGGATTTAAAGAGTTATGGCATGACCTTAGCTGATGGTGCCTTACTCATCTTCCTCGCTTGCGTAGGTCTGGCACAACGTGGTCATGAAACGACACCGATGATGGCGCAACTCATGGGCATTAGTATCGTGCTCTACGGCACAGTGCGCGGTTTAGATAAACCTTGGCAAGGCGGCTTGTGGACTGGACTTGGTATTGCCATCGTCGCCCTCTCAAGTAACCTCACTTTAAGTTTGATGATCGTTAGCTCAACCATCATTGCGGTGATCGCTAGCAAT
>Ga0007801_10000262_pt1 | contig 17071 bp, 12 predicted proteins | sample CryBogmetaGMA2M_FD_60372 | JGI IMG/M metagenome (GOLD analysis project Ga0007801, IMG submission 60372) | Freshwater microbial communities from Crystal Bog, Wisconsin, USA - MA2M | ecosystem: Environmental > Aquatic > Freshwater > Lake | place: Crystal Bog, Wisconsin, USA | collected 2009-07-06
GAAGATCAAATTGTTTTAGTGGTCGTGACCAGCGCTCACAGAGGTGAAGCGTTTGCCGCTTGCGAGTTCATCATGGACTACCTCAAGACAGCAGCCCCATTCTGGAAAAAAGAAGATACTCCTGAGGGTGAGCGTTGGGTCGATGCCCGCGTGGCTGATGATGCTGCAATGGCGCGTTGGAATAAAAAATAATGATTAAAGTATCTGCACCTGGATTAATCGCTTGCCATACGATATGACTAAAAATTTAACTAACGAGCCACAGAATCCCTCCCGCCGTGACCTATTAACTTCTGGTGCTGCAGCCATAGGCTCCACATTATTGCCAACTGGTTTACAAAGTGCACAAGCGCAGTCTAGTATCCACAAACTACCCCCGGTGGCGCCTAGCAGTCCACCTGCCGGCTATAACATCCTATTTGTTTTAGTAGATCAAGAGCGCTTCTTTCCAAAGTGGCCAATACCAGTACCTGCGCGTGAAGCAATCAAGAGAAAAGCAATTACCTTTACAAATCACCAAGCGGCTTCAATGCAGTGTTCATCTGCTCGCTCAGTCATTTATACCGGTTTGCATATTCAGCATTCAGGTATTTTTGACAATCTTAACTTTCTCTGGCAGCCTGATTTATCTCTAAAAGTAAAAACAATTGGCCATCGCCTTCAAGAGCTGGGTTACCACGCTGCATATCAAGGTAAGTGGCATCTTTCTGCCAATATGGATGTGGTTAAAAAAGCCTATGACGCTCCGATGGATGCCTATCGTAAGATTATTAAGTCCTATGGCTTCAATGATTTCTTGGGGGTAGGAGATATCGTTGATCAGCAGCAAGGCGGCTATACCTTTGATAAATTAACACTGTCCTCTGCTATTGGCTGGCTTCGTAACGAAGGCCAGGAACTCAGAGCAAAAAAGCAGCCTTGGTATCTGGCGGTCAATATTGTCAACCCGCATGATGTGACTTATGTGAACTCTGACTTACCTGGTAAACCAGTTCAGGGGGCCAAGCATGCAATGACAATATTGCCGCCGCCTACTTCAGAGCTATATCAGGCTACTTGGAATAACTATCCATTGCCAGAGAGTCGCAAGCAGGCTCTTGATGCGCCCGGAAGACCCAAGGCACACAAGCTCTATCAAGAAATTTGGGATTTGCTGATGGGCCCCTGGCCAAATGAAGACCGCCGCTGGAGATTGCTGCTGGACTACTACTTTAATTGCATGCGCGATAGCGATGAGAACGTTGCCGCGGTGATGCAGGGCTTAAAAGATAGCGGCATGGAAGATAACACCTTGTTATCTTTACAGCTGACCATGGTGAACTGGGTGGCACGCATCAAATGCGGGGTAAAGGGGCTACTGCTTACAAAGAGCAAAACCATATTCCGCTAATGATCATTCATCCAGCTTATCCAGGCGGCAAGGAGTGTCAGGCAATTACTTCACAGCTTGACTTGGCTACTACTATTTTGGCAATGACTGGTAAGGATTCAAAAAGTATTGCAAACGCTGCGGAGGGATTGAAAGGTAAAGACCTCACGCCATTATTTAAGGAGCCAGAAAAAGCCAAAGTCGATTCTGTGAGACCGGCCTCATTGTTTAATTTCAATATGCTCACGTTTACCAGCTGGTTCTGGGCTGAAAAAACCTATTTTTGGTTAATGCCTGGTAAGTATGACTACAAGCAATCGGTCAAGATTTTGAAAGCGAACGAACCTAACTTCGCTAATCGTGTTGGTATTCGTAGCGTGTTTGATGGAAGATATCGCTTCTCACGCTACTTCTCACCCCTCAATTTCAATACTCCAACGACTATGGAAGAAATCTTAGTCAAGAATGATTTAGAGCTCTTTGATCTGCAAAATGATCCTGACGAGATGAATAACTTAGCCATGGATCCCAAGAAGAATGGGGCCTTGATCATGGCTATGAATAAGGTTATGAATGAGCGTATCGCGCAAGAGGTGGGGGTGGATGACGGCAGCTTCTTGCCGATCCGAAATGGAAGATGGTACTTCGCTCAGCCAGATCAGAGGTAATACACGATGAATTGGCTACTAGCTCAGTATTCGCAAAGGGTTAAACTAACTCTAACAGCACAACATGGTAGCTAATGTTAAACAATCAAACCAGTAACTCAGAAAATGTAGGTTTATATTCTGCAATAGCGATGAGCATGAGTGGGATGATGGGCTCTGGACTCTTCACTATTCTGGGTTTTGCTAATTTGACAGCTAAATCCGATTTCCCATATGCTTTTTTACTTGCAGGAATCGCAGTCCTTTTTACTGTTTACTCTTGCGCAAAACTCAGCGCTACTTTTTCAGCTGGCGGAGGTCCTGCAGGTTACATTGTCTCTGCCTATGGCAATGGTTTTATTTCCGGTTGGATGAATACTTTTCTATACCTTGGATTTCTGATATCAACCGCACTATATGCGTCTGGATTTACAGAGTTTATTGTCGTTTTAACTGGTAACTTTTTTACTTCTTTGGAACTAAAGCTAATAGGAAGTGCTTTGGTGTTGATTTTGGCGCTAGTAAATTTACTAGGCGCAAGTATTGTTGGGTTTGCTGGTTTAATTGCAATTGGTACTGTATTTTTTTCACTGATTGGGCTTAGTGGTTATGGCTTTTCACAACTTCCTTTGGCCGATTTGAGTTTTAGTGGGGGACCCATTAAAGACCTTGCGATTGCAACAGGGATGCTCTACATCAACTATCAGGGTTTTGCCGTTGTGAGCAGCGCAGCTAGCTCAATGGCTGAACCTAAAAAAATTATCCCAAAAGCAATGTATATCGCTGTCTTATTAATCATTTCTCTTTATGTAGTGGTGAGTTTTGTCATTATCCAAATTACCCCACTAGATTTGATAAAAACAGACCCTAGTAATGTCATCGGATCTGCTGCAAATATTTTAATGGGCAAAGCAGGCTTTATTGGTGTTGGTGTTGTCGCCTTGCTAGCATGTGCAGCAGCAGTTAACGCTACTATATTTACTGCCACTAGAGTTCTGGGAGTGGTGGTCTCAGAGCACTCGAACATGCAGTGGCTAAGCCAAACATTAGGGCATAGTCAAACAAAGCAACTCTTGATCTCTTCATTGATTGTGATTGCCTTGGTCTTAGGATTTCCACTAGAGATTGTGGGCAAGATGGCAAGTATGGCATTTCTATTGCTCTTTAGCGTGATTAGCTATGGGCACATTCTGATACGCCATCAAACAGGTGCTAATGCTTATCTTCTGTGGTGTGGGGTAGTCATTAATTTGATCTTATTTATATCTTTACTGATTAACGAAATTAAGTCGGCTCCTGCAGGAGCTATTGTCCTTGTCACTGCTTTAGTGGCGACTTTATTGATGCAATTGAAATATCAATTCACTAAAGCCTGAGATAGCTTAAAAGCAGTCCTGTATTTTGGATTATTTAAAGAACCCCAATTTCTCACTTCTGGGAAGCTTCTTTAATAGCGCCTCTGCTTTAGATGCCTCTGATCGACCGGGGTGCTCTTGAGTCGCTAAAAGGACAACTGGTCTACGAGATCTTGTATAGCGCGCACCTTGCCCTAAATTGTGGGCTTCCAAGCGATGTTCTAGGCGGTTAGTAATGCCGGCGTAGTAAGTGCCATCAGCACACTCAAGAAGATAAACAAGCCAAGTCAAAATAGGGGTAAATTCGCTTAAAAAGTAGGTGTAAAAGTCTTGAAATCCATCATATTGCCCTTATATTCTATAGGTAGATATCTGGAGTACAAAAATGAGAATAGATAAATTAACAACCAAATTTCAAGAGGCCTTAAGTGAGGCCCAGAGCCTCGCTTTAGCGAAAGATAACCAATATATTGAGCCAGCCCACGTATTAATGGCAATGTTGCGTGATTCTGATGGCGCAGCTAAGAGCTTATTAACCCGCGCTGGTGTAAATGTCTCAGGTCTTGAAAAAGGCCTTGAGAAGATTATTAGTAATCTACCTGAGGTGCAGGGCACTAGTGGTGAGGTTCAGGTTGGCCGTGATTTAAGTAACTGGCTTAATCTATGTGAAAAAGAAGCCAACAAGCGCAATGACCAATTCATCGCTGGCGAACTGTTCTTGCTAGTAGTTGCGGACGATAAAGGTGAGCTTGGCAAAGTTGCGCGTGAGAATGGCTTAAATCGTAAATCGTTAGAGGCGGCTATTGATTTAGTGCGCGGAGGAGAATCAGTGAATAGTGCAGATGCTGAAGGTCAACGTGAGGCCTTAAAGAAATACACCATCGATTTAACTGAGCGTGCTCGGATGGGTAAGTTAGACCCTGTGATTGGCCGTGATGATGAAATTCGTCGCACCATTCAGATTCTGCAACGTCGCGGCAAGAACAACCCTGTTTTGATTGGTGAGCCTGGCGTTGGTAAGACCGCGATTGTGGAAGGTTTAGCACAGCGCATTGTTAATGGTGAGGTTCCTGAAACTCTCAAGAATAAGCGTGTCTTAGTCTTGGATATGGCCTTGTTGTTAGCAGGCGCCAAGTATCGTGGTGAGTTCGAAGAGCGTTTAAAGGCTGTCTTGAGCGACGTTGCTAAAGACGAGGGTCAAACCATCATCTTTATTGATGAGATTCATACGATGGTTGGCGCCGGCAAGGGTGACGGCGCAATGGATGCCGGCAATATGCTCAAGCCTGCCTTAGCTCGTGGTGAATTGCATTGCATCGGCGCAACGACTCTAGATGAGTACCGTAAGTACATTGAAAAAGATGCAGCATTAGAGCGGCGCTTCCAAAAAGTGATGGTCGAAGAACCTAGTGTTGAGGCAACGATTGCAATTTTGCGTGGTTTACAAGAGCGTTACGAACTTCACCATGGCATTGAGATTACCGATCCGGCGATTGTGGCTGCTGCGGAGTTATCGCATCGTTACATTACTGATCGTTTCTTGCCAGATAAGGCAATTGACTTAATTGACGAGGCTGGTTCACGTATTCGGATGGAGATTGACTCTAAGCCCGAGGTGATGGATAAGTTAGAGCGCCGTCTCATTCAACTCAAGATTGAGCGTGAGGCCGTTAAGAAAGAAAAAGATGAAGCTTCTCAAAAGCGTCTTGGCCTCATAGAAGATGAGATCAAACGTCTAGGTGCTGAATATGCTGATTTAGAAGAGATTTGGAAAGCAGAGAAGGGTGCTGTGTTGGGCGCCGCCAATCTGAAGGAAGAGATTGAAAAAGTTCGTGCTGATATTGCTAAATTACAGCGTGAAGGTAAGTTAGAGAAAGTCGCTGAATTGCAGTATGGCAAATTGCCAGAGCTTGAGGCTAAGCTGAAGTCTGCTGCTGCAGCTGAAGCTAAGGGCGATAAAAATGGTGTTGTGAAGAATAAGCTTCTACGCACTCAAGTGGGCGCAGAAGAAATTGCTGAAGTAGTGTCTCGGGCTACTGGTATTCCGGTATCGAAGATGATGCAAGGCGAACGCGACAAACTTCTCAAGATGGAAGAGCTATTACACAAGCGCGTAGTTGGGCAGGAAGAGGCTATTCGTGCGGTATCAGACGCCATCCGCCGTTCCCGTGCGGGCTTGTCTGAAGAGAACCGCCCTTACGGATCCTTCTTATTCCTAGGGCCTACTGGTGTTGGTAAGACTGAACTGTGTAAAGCCTTGGCAGGCTTCTTGTTTGATAGTGAAGAGCATCTCATTCGGATTGATATGAGTGAGTTCATGGAGAAGCATAGCGTTGCGCGTTTGATAGGTGCACCTCCAGGCTATGTCGGCTACGAAGAGGGTGGTTATTTAACCGAGCAAGTGCGGCGTCACCCTTACAGCGTCATTCTCTTTGATGAAATTGAAAAAGCACATCCCGATGTTTTTAATGTCCTTTTACAAGTATTGGATGATGGTCGTTTAACGGATGGTCAAGGTCGCACCGTAGACTTCAAGAACACCGTCATTGTGATGACCAGCAATATTGGCTCACATCTCATTCAGTCTATGACCGGTAAGAAGCAGTTAGAGATTAAAGAAGCTGTATTTGAGGAGCTTAAGAGTCATTTCCGTCCAGAGTTCTTGAACCGTATTGATGAGATTGTGGTCTTCCATGGTTTAGATAAGGGCAATATCGCTAATATTGCCAAGATCTTGCTCAAGAACTTGTCAGATCGTTTGGCAAAAGTCGATATGCAACTTGAGGTGAGTGATGCTGCTTTAAATAAGATTGCTGAAGTTGGCTTTGATCCTGTCTTTGGAGCAAGACCACTGAAGCGGGCAATTCAGCAATACATCGAGAACCCAGTTTCGAAGATGATTCTAGAAGGCAAGTTCGGACCTAAAGATGTGGTGCCTGTGGATGTCGATAAAAAAGGTGACTTTAGCTTCACGCGTCAGGTTCACTAAGCGGTAACTCAGTTTTTCAGCAGGAATGTTCCCGCACTAGTAAACTTGGGGCATGTCTGTTGCGCTAACCAGTAGGCGCGCCAGTGATGTTCGGGTTATTAGTCTCATTAGCCTGGCTCACGGCAGCTCCCACTTCTTTCATTTGATTCTGCCGCCTATGTTTCCATGGCTGAAGGCGGAATTTGGCTTTAACTATGCTGAGCTTGGTTTGCTCATGACGATTTTCTTTGTGGTCTCTTGCATAGTTCAAGCTGCCTCAGGATTTTTGGTCGATCGTATTGGTGCTCGTCCTATTTTGTTTGCTGGTGTTGGCTTGCTTGCATTAGCGGCTTTGACCTACTCCCAAAGTAATGGATATGCCATGCTAGTTTTAGGCGCTGTAATTGCTGGTTGCGGTAATGGCGTTTTTCATCCAGTTGATTACACGCTCATCAATCATAAAATTTCACCACCGAATTTGCCTTACGCTTACTCTATTCATGGGGTAACAGGTTATTTGGGATGGGCTGCTGCGCCTGCCTTTATGGTCGCCATGACTACTGTATTTGATTGGCGGATTGCATTCTTAGCAGCAGCAGCACTTGAAGCATTCATTCTTTTAACGATTTGGCTTTGTAAAGACCGCTTGGTCGATGACGTACAAGCTAGACGAGAGCAATCAGAAACAGATCACGCAGCGAATAATCCCAGCGGCACGCCGATGAGCACTTTTGGCTTTATGAAACTGCCAGTAGTTTGGCTTTGCTGGGTTTTCTTTTTCTTTAGCATGGCGGCAACTTCTGGACTTCAATCCTTTGCACCTACCGCACTCTTTGAGATTTATGATCTTGCCGTGAGCTCCGGAAATTACTATTTAACGTTAATGTCCATAGGTGCGGCAGGTGGAATGTTGTTAGGCGCTTATTTTGCGACGCGGCTGAAAGTTCCAGAGCGAATTATTACTATCTGCTTCACTATCAATATTGTGATGGGCCTTCTGTTGGCAACAGGGCTAGTGCCATCAGAAATTATTCTGATGGCTTTTATTGTGATTGGCCTAGGCTTAGGTATTGCAGCACCATCGCGTGATTTGATGATTCGCTCTGCCACTCCCTCAGGTTCATCGGGAAGAGTTTACGGGATCGTGTATTCCGGAATTGATTTGGGCGCAGCTCTCAGCCCTTTATTGTTTGGCATCCTATTGGATATTGGATTACCCAAGTTGTTATTTATTGGCGTTGCCCTGCTGCAGCTGATGATTATTTTGATTGGATTTAAAGTCTCCAATCTAGGCACAAGCAAGCCTGCTTAGTTATCTATATCTTTTCACAATACGAAATATCATTACACTGCGTAAAATACGCAGTGATAGAACAAGGTTAATTTCATTCCAATCAGTGAAGATCCTTTCCACATTATAAAAATATCTATTTAAGTTATTGTTTTTAAATAACTAAATATTTTAATAAATCTTTGTAATTTTGCTTGCAGGCTTGCTTGAAGTCTCTAAACTCTTATATAAGACATAAGAGTTGAATGTCTCAATATTGGAAATACTGGGTTAACTTAGGGAGAAAAATATGGCAGATCGCAAAGCAGAAATCGCAGCGCTTCAAAAAGATTGGGATACCAATCCACGTTGGAAAGGCATTACCCGCGGCTACACAGCAGAAGACGTTGTCCGTCTGCGCGGTTCACTCAAGATCGAACACACTTTGGCTAAGCATGGTGCCGAGCGTCTCTGGCAATTAGTGAATAACGAAGCATACGTAAACTGTTTAGGTGCCTTGACCGGTGGCCAAGCGATGCAACAAGTCAAAGCGGGTATTCAGGCAATTTATTTATCAGGCTGGCAAGTTGCAGCTGACGGTAACTCTTATGCTGCCATGTACCCAGACCAATCTTTATATCCAGTAGATTCAGTTCCAAAAATGGTTGAGCGTATTAATAACTCTTTCCAGCGCGCTGATGAAATCCAGACGGCAAAAGGGATTAATAAAGGTGATGATGGTTACATCGAGTACTTTGCTCCGATTGTTGCTGACGCTGAAGCCGGATTTGGTGGAGTATTAAATGCATTTGAATTGAGTAAAGCATTGATCAAGCAAGGTGCTGCTGGTGTTCACTTTGAAGACCAATTATCTTCAGTAAAGAAGTGTGGTCACTTAGGTGGCAAGGTTTTGTTGCCAACCGCTGAATCTGTACAGAAATTGATCTCCGCACGTTTGGCTGCTGATGTGATGGGTGTGCCAACTATCATCTTGGCGCGTACTGATGCAGAAGCTGCTGATTTGTTAACTTCAGACTACGATGAAAACGATAAGCCATTTTTGACAGGTGAACGAACTCCAGAAGGTTTCTACAAGACACGCAAGGGCTTAGACCAGGCAGTCTCACGTGGTTTAGCATATGCCGCGTACGCTGATATGGTTTGGTGTGAGACAGGCACGCCAGACCTTGAGTTTGCTCGTCAATTTGCGGAAGCCATTCGTGCGAAGTTCCCAGGCAAGATGTTGGCATATAACTGCTCACCATCATTTAACTGGAAGAAAAACTTGGATGATGCAACGATTGCGAAGTTCCAGCGTGAGTTAGGTGCGATGGGTTATAAGTACCAGTTCATTACGTTGGCTGGTATTCACTCGATGTGGTACAACATGTTCGACTTGGCGCAAGACTATACCAAGCGTGGTATGACTGCTTATATTGAGAAGGTTCAAGAGCCAGAATTTGCTGCTCGTGAGCGTGGTTACACTTTTGTTTCACATCAACAAGAAGTGGGCACCGGTTACTTTGATGATGTCACTACCGTCATTCAGGGTGGCAAGTCTTCTGTAACGGCATTGACTGGTTCTACTGAAGAAGAGCAGTTCCATTAATCCGCAGTAGATCTCGAAGTAGTTTGCAGTAACACTCATTGCTGTCACGGCATCTAAATTACCCCATAAGGGTGACTTAGATGCCGTTTTCGTATACATTCCTTCCATGACCAATTGCACATTGTGTAAAGCAGACTTAAAACCTGAAGAGGGCCAACTGATTTGGCAGGGGGATGACTGTCGCATCATTCTTGTAAATGATCTTGATCTACCAGGTTTTTGTAGAGTGATCTGGAATCGGCATGTCGCTGAAATGACGGATCTAACTTATGGTGAGCGAGAGCACCTGATGACACTAGTATTTGCTGTGGAAGAGGCCGTCCGCCATGTCATGCATCCAGACAAGGTAAACATAGCAGCCTTAGGCAACATGGTTCCGCATATTCATTGGCACGTGATACCCAGATTTAAGGATGATGCGTTTTATCCAGGGTCAGCTTGGTCAAAAAGAGTTCAAGAGACTCCAGCGGCTATCTTGTCAGAACGAAGCAAAAAATTGGCTGATTTAGTAAAGACTATCAAAGCTGAGATTGCATCTCTAATCTAAGTCAGCCTTTTTAGAGCCTCGAGATATTTTTCGGGGCTTAGCTGTCCACCTTCACGCTGCGCCTCCCACATCACTTGCCCTAAGCATTCCATGATGAGATGTTGTGCCTCATGCATTGATCCTAGCTTTTGGGATAGTTTGTCTGCAATCTCTTTGATTCCAGGTGGTTGGTTGATTGAGATCTGCTCGCTAATCGATAGGTGCATCGAAAGATGTAAGAAGGGATTAGTTTCACCACGTTCTGGTGTGTAGTCCTGCGCTAAAGCGCCTTCAGGATTTTCTAGAAGTGAGTGATATTCAGGATGTTCTACCATCCAATCGCTTGCGAGAGTTTCCATAGAATCAAGGATATGATTCTCAGCTTTCTTTTTCCAGGTATCGCAGAAAAATCGACGCACTTCTTCTCGAGTTGGATTAAATAGTGCCACGAACTTTTCCTTTACCAGTCTTTTGTTTAAAGCCACATAAGGGCTCAACAATACATTGAGTGCAATCTGGGCTGCGCGCCTTACATGTATACCTTCCATGCAGGATAAGCCAATGATGCGCATCTAATAAGTACTCTTTGGGTACACGTTTGAGTAGTTGCTCTTCTACCTTCACTACATCTTTACCTGGAGCTAAACCGGTGCGATTAGATACTCTAAAAATATGCGTATCAACGGCAATGGTCGGCTGTCCAAATGCAGTATTGAGAATCACGTTAGCAGTTTTTCTGCCAACCCCAGGTAAAGCCTCTAATTCTTCTCGTGTTTGCGGAACCTCGCCATGATGTTGATCGATTAATTGACGACAGGTTTCTTGAATATGCCTACCTTTGGAGTTAAATAAGCCAATGTGTTGAATATAAGGTTTAACACCCTCCTCACCAAGAGCTAATAGCGCTTTTGGTGTATTGGCAATCTTAAATAGTTTGCGAGTACCTTTATTAACGGATACATCAGTCGCTTGTGCTGAAAGCAATACTGCAATGAGTAGCTCAAATGGCGAGCTGTACTCAAGCTCAGTTGTCGGTTTGGGATTATTGGCCTTGAGTTGCTCAAAAAAAGCACGCCTTTTTTCGGGATTCATCATTTCTGTTGTTGAGAACGAGCAATGGCGGCAGCAATAATAGCGCGTTTGCGCTCTTGCTCTTTTTTCTCTTCATCTGAGCTTGGCTTATCAGCATTGACTGCGATTAACTTAGCCGCTGCTTTTTTGGCTAAGCGCTCATCATTATCTTTTTGCTCTCTATCAAGGCGCTGCTCTCGCTCGTGATAACGCTGACGTGAGATATCAGCTAAATCTTGTGACCAAGCATTCCAACCTGTTTGATCTCCTGTGACATCAATCATGGTGATGCAATCGACAGGGCAGGGCGGAATACAAAGATCGCAACCTGTACACCACTCTGTTAAAACGATATGCATTTGTTTTGATGCGCCAACAATGGCATCTACAGGGCATGCCTGAATACATAGCGTACAGCCAATGCATTTTTGCGGATCAATGAAGGCTACTGGTCTAGAGCGCTCAATACCGCAGTCAGGATTAATCGTGGGGTGTAAATCGAAAGCATCTTGTGGATAGATAGGAGCAAGGATTTTGCTGAGCCGTACAATGCCATTAACTCCTCCCGGCGGACAGCGATTGGGTAAAGCTTCACCACTAGCCATTGCTTCTGCATAGCCTCGACAATCAGGATAGCCACATTTGGTGCATTGGGTTTGAGGAAGGGCGTCCTCTAAGCGATCAGCAAGTTCGTTCGCTTGAGTGGTCTTCATTACTAGATAGTGAACTAAAAAAAGTGAGAGCCTTAGCCCCCACTCATTGATACTTAGTTAGAGCCTTCTAATTTAGGAGGTCTTACGTGAGTTCCATTCTGCGCTGCTTGATGCTCACGAATGAAAGACTTAATCTTTGGATAGACCTTATCACGCCAACGACGACCAGCAAAGATGCCGTAGTGACCAGCGCCAGCTACTTCGTAATGGGCTTTATGTTCTTTAGGAATGCCAGAGCACAGGCCATGAGCAGAGCGAGTTTGACCGCTACCAGAAATATCGTCTAATTCACCTTCTACTGTTAGAAGGGCTGTCTTAGTAATGTCTTGTGGCTTAACGAGATCACCCGCTACTTCCCAAGTACCATTTGGCAAGGCGTAATCTTGGAAAACAGTCTTAACGGTATCTAGGTAGAACTTGGCATCTAAGTCTAGAACAGCGTTGTACTCATCATAAAAGCGAATATGTGATTCAGTATCTTGTTCGTCACCCCGCACGAGGTCTTGAAAGTAATCCCAGTGAGATTGCAAATGGTTTTGCGGATTCATGGCGATAAAGCCAGTGTGCTGTAAGAAGCCTGGGTAAACTTTGCGACCTACGCCAGGATAGCTTGGCGGTACCTTATAAATTACATGACTTTGGAACCAATCATATGATTTTTGTTCAGCCAAGTTATTTACTGCAGTCGGTGATTTGCGAGCATCAATTGGACCACCCATCATGACCATCGATACAGGAGTGACTTCACCAGCAGAAGCCATTAAGGAGATAGCACCTAGGGTTGGAACGGTAGGCTGACAGACAGAAATCACATGCAAATCTTCTGCGCCAATGAATCGAATAAATTCTTGAATATAGTGAACGTAGTCGTCTAGGCCAAACTCACCATCTTCCACTGGAACATTGCGTGCATCGATCCAGTCAGTAATGTAAACCTTATGATCTTGTAACAGAGTGCGAACGGTATCGCGCAACAAGGTCGCATGGTGTCCGGACATGGGAGCAACTACCAATACAACCGGATCCTCCTTGAGGCTCTTGATAGTTTCTACATCATCTGCAAAGCGTTTGAAACGAACTAAATTACAAAAAGGTTTTGATACTTTAGTGATCTCATGAATTGCTACTTCCCGACCATGTGCTTGCACAGAGCGGATACCAAACTCTGGTTTTTTATAGTTTTTACCTAGGCGATACAGAAGTTCGTAGCTAGCAGCTAAACGCTCAGATCCTGGAACCATTGATGCAGGGTTAGAGGTATTGATAAACGCCTCAGAAGCTGCTCGCGCCCATGAGCTGAGGGGTTGAAGTAAGGCTGTTTGGAACTCGTGTAACTGATATAACATTCTAGCTCCTGTAATTCTGTATATCCGCTTGTTATCCTAAAACGCGGGCGATTGCTTTGGCTACTTTATCAATATTTTTGGTATTGAGCGCCGCAACACAAATGCGTCCAGTAGAGAGGGCATAAATGCCATCTTCTTTCTGTAGGCGATCAACTTGCTCAGCTGTTAAGCCTGAGTAAGAAAACATTCCCCGTTGCTGTTCGATAAAAGCAAAATCTTGCTTCACACCAGCAGCAGCGAGTTTTTCAACGAGACCATGACGCATTGCTTTAATGCGGTCACGCATTTCTGCCAACTCATCTTCCCAGAGCTTACGCAATTCTGAAGAATTTAAAACAGCAGAAACAATCGCACCGCCGTGAGTCGGGGGATTGGAATAGTTAGTGCGAATCACGCGCTTTAATTGTGAGAGCACGCGAGTAGATTCGTCTTTACTTTGTGTCACGATAGATAAAGCACCTACACGCTCACCATAGAGTGAGAATGACTTAGAGAAAGAGCTTGAGATAAAAAAGGACATGCCAGATTGTGCAAAGAGGCGAACTGCAATACCATCTTGCTCAATTCCTGCTGCAAAGCCCTGGTAAGCAACATCAAGGAAAGGAATCAGACCCTTATTTTTGCAGATATCAATCACCTGGCGCCATTGATCTTCAGTAACATCTGCGCCCGTTGGGTTATGACAGCATGCATGCAAGAGCACTGTAGTGTTCTTTGGGAATGACTCTAATGACTTCACCATGCTAGCAAAATCAACGCCACGGGTTTTGCCATCAAAGTAGGTGTACTCAACAACATCAAAGCCAGCAGATTCAAAAATGCCGCGATGGTTTTCCCAGGTTGGGTTGCTGATTGCACAAGGTGCATTTAAATTGAGGCGTTTAATAAAGTCAGCGCCAACACGTAATGCGCCGGTACCACCTAAACATTCTGCAGTTACAACGCGACCATCTTTAATTAGCGCAGAGTCTGCGCCAAACAATAAAGCTTGCACTGCACTGTTATATGGATTTGGACCTTCAATTGGAATGTAGCTACGTGGAGAGTGTTTAGCAACAATCGCCTCCTCCGCTTTAATCACTGCCTTGAGAAGTGGTACCTTGCCTTCATCTGTGTAATACACCCCCACACCAAGATTGACTTTATCAGGACGTTGGTCTGCAACATAGGCTTCTGTGAGGCCAAAAATAGGATCTTTAGGGGCTAATTGAACTGAGGCAAACAGGGTCATTGGAGGTCGAAAATGAGGGTTTAAAGGTAGTTTTGCTAGTAATTGTCGGTTTTAGATTTCAGATTCAACTATTTCTAAATAAAAACGGCAAAATCATTGTTTGTACAAAATTCGCTGTGAAGAAAGCTCGCAGATGAAATGATAGCCGAGATGCCCCCTAAGCCCCCTAAAACTCCCCCCAATATCGCTGCTAAAGAAGACATCAAAAAGCTGATTGCCGACCCACTGGGTGAGGCTGGTCATGATCTAGACCCTGCTAAATTCGTCAGTTTTCCAGATTCCCCATATCAGCTCTATCAGCCGTTTAGCCCAGCTGGAGATCAACCGGAGGCTATTCAGGCTTTGGTAGAGGGGATTGAGGATGGGCTCACTTTTCAGACGCTTCTCGGGGTTACGGGATCCGGAAAGACCTTCACTATGGCTAATGTCATCGCCAGAACAGGGCGTCCAGCCATTATTTTTGCCCCGAATAAGACCTTGGCTGCTCAGCTTTATAGCGAATTTAGGGAGTTTTTCCCCAAAAATGCGGTTGAGTACTTCGTCAGTTACTACGACTACTACCAGCCTGAGGCATATGTTCCTCAGCGCGATCTCTTTATTGAAAAAGATTCATCGATTAATGAACACATTGAGCAGATGCGATTGTCTGCAACCAAGAGTTTGTTAGAGCGACGTGATGTCATTATTGTTGCAACCGTATCTGCAATTTACGGCATTGGTAATCCTGGCGACTATCACAGTATGGTGATGACGCTTCGTCCTGGCGACAAAATGAGTCAGCGCGATATTTTGATGAGGTTGATTGCGATGCAATACGATCGCAACGAGACAGATTTTAAGCGTGGCGTATTTCGGGTACGCGGGGATACGATTGATATTTTCCCAGCTGAACATAATGAGTTAGCAGTCCGCGTAGAATTGTTTGACGATGTGGTGGAGAGTTTGCAATTCTTTGACCCACTTACAGGAAAAATTCGGCAAAAGATACCCCGTTTTACGGTATATCCAAGTTCGCACTATGTGACACCACGCGAAACAGTTTTAAAAGCGATTGAAACAATCAAGACGGAGTTACGCTCTCGCTTAGATGAGTTTGTCAAAGATGGCAAACTAGTTGAAGCGCAACGTCTAGAACAGCGCACTCGATTTGATTTGGAAATGCTCAATGAACTGGGTTTCTGTAAGGGCATTGAGAACTACTCCCGCCACCTCTCTGGCGCCTCTCCGGGCGAGGCCCCGCCTACCTTAGTGGACTACCTCCCAAATGACGCATTAATGTTTTTAGATGAAAGCCATGTCCTCATTGGACAGCTTAATGCCATGTATAACGGCGATAAATCACGTAAACATACTTTGGTGGAATTTGGTTTTCGTTTGCCTTCGGCAATGGATAATCGCCCGCTCAAGTTTACTGAGTTTGAAACCAAGATGCGTCAAACTATTTTTGTTTCTGCTACGCCAGCCGATTATGAAAATACTCACCAAGGTCAAGTTGTTGAGCAAGTGGCAAGACCAACAGGGTTGGTTGATCCAGAAATTGAAGTGTTGCCAGCAAGCACTCAAGTAGATAATTTGTTAGATCAAATTCATGATCGTGTCAAAGTAGGTGAGCGCGTTTTAGTAACGGTGCTGACTAAACGGATGGCAGAGCAATTAACCGATTACCTTTCTGATAACGGTGTGAAGGTACGTTACGTCCACTCAGACATCGATACTGTTGAGCGCGTTGAGATTTTGCGGGATTTGCGTTTAGGAGTCTTCGACGTGCTAGTGGGTATTAACTTATTGCGCGAAGGTTTGGATATTCCAGAAGTCTCTCTGGTAGCGATTTTGGATGCCGATAAGGAAGGTTTCTTGCGTTCTGAGCGCAGCTTGATTCAGACGATTGGACGGGCTGCTCGAAACATCCGAGGTAAAGCCATTTTGTATGCCGATCGGGTGACAGACTCCATGCGCAGGGCGATGGGGGAAACCGAAAGGCGCCGCACCAAGCAAATTGCTTTTAATAAGCTCCATGGAATTGAGCCTAAAGGGGTCCAAAAGCGGATTAAGGACATTATTGACGGTGTCTATGACGTCAAAGAGAAGCGCGAGGAGATGCAGATTGAGCAGGAGCGGGCGCGCTATGAGGATATGAGCGAGAAAGATCTTGCTGGCGAAATCAAGCGTCTGGAGAAGCAAATGAATGCCGAGGCAAAGAATCTCGAGTTTGAGAAGGCAGCTAGCACCCGAGACCGCCTAACTAAGGTAAAGGAAATGGCGTTTGGAGCCCGTTCTAGGGACTCCATAGGCTAGTTACCAAAAGGGTTTTAGAGGCTATTCCCGAGCAATTTTATGGGTCATATGGTAAAGTTGAGTGGATTGGTCGGGTATTACCCATCCGACTATGAGCTGTCCATAAACAATCCATTACCAAGGTGAAATATGAGACTTACTACTAAAGGCCGTTTTGCAGTAACTGCAATGATCGATTTAGCCCTGCGTGAAGCGCATGGCCCTGTAACTTTGGCTGGAATTAGCCAAAGACAAAAGATCTCCCTATCTTATTTAGAGCAATTGTTCGGCAAATTACGCCGCTTCAATATTGTCGAGAGTACTCGTGGTCCTGGAGGTGGTTACACCCTAGCGCGCAGTGCTGATGCTATTAGTGTTGCCGACATCATTGTTGCCGTTGATGAGCCACTGGATGCAACGCAGTGCGGTGGCAAAGGCAACTGTCACAGCGACGAAGATGAGCATGGCCATTGCATGACTCATGATCTTTGGAGCAATCTCAATCTCAAGATGGTTGAATACCTCAGTTCTGTGACTTTGCGCAACCTCGTTCAGCAGCAAGAAGGACGCGGAGTGGTTATTCAAGATATGCGTCAAAAGAAAATCAAAGTTGAAAGTGCGAAAGCTGAAAAGCCAGTACCAGCACTTGCAGCTAAAAAAGAAGTCGCTCCTAAAGCACCATTAATTAATTC